>Ga0302323_100000323_pt1 | contig 37343 bp, 48 predicted proteins | sample Fen_T0_3_FD_201950 | JGI IMG/M metagenome (GOLD analysis project Ga0302323, IMG submission 201950) | Peat permafrost microbial communities from Stordalen Mire near Abisko, Sweden - Fen_T0_3 | ecosystem: Environmental > Terrestrial > Soil > Wetlands > Permafrost | place: Sweden: Abisko...
GTGACTTGCGCACGAATACGAAAGCCAAAACTCGAAACCACGACAAGCAACTTCTGCTCCAAGTCGGGCAACCGATCAAGTCTTGCGAAACACGATAAGTTCAACGATCATGCGGCGGAGGAAAGTAGTAGCCAGCACAGGTCTTTTGTCCGCGCAGCCTCGGAGGCGGACGTCGTCGTGGTCATGTCGGCGCTGGCGTTGACGTCGATGCGTGCGTGCGCGGTCGCACCGGCAAGCGCCGTTGCATGCGTCGTGACGCACAGTATCGCTAACGCGCAAAACGCAGCACCCAGCCAGCGCAGGCGGGCTAGGTGCATCAAGGCGTGGAAGAGAGCTGTCACGCTTCCGACTTTAGCCGCCTTTTCGTGGGGCGACTGAAGAGAAAACGCTACAGCTTCGGGCCAGAGCCTCGGCGAGCGTTCCAAAGCGTTGTGACAGCAAGCAAACCAGCCTCTTTGTCGAATTCGTAGTAGAGCAGATATCGGGTTTTCGGCAGCAGGACCCAACGATACAGCTTTGCGGCTTTCAGATAGGGTGTCCCAAGGTCAGGATTTGCCTCAATCTGCAGAATTGCTTCGCCTAGCTCTTGTCGAAACAGCAGTGGCGCCGCTTCGCGGTGCTCCTGCCACCAAGCATTAATCTCTTCGATTTGCTGCTGGGCAAGTTCGGAGAGTCGGAGTTTCACCGGCGAGCATCCAGACCGTTCAAGAATTCGAGTGCATCTACCGTACGCCCCGCAGCGATGTCCGCAGAGCCTCGCGCAAGTGCGCGATGTAGAGCTTCGCGATCGTCATCGTCAAGATTGTCGCCGTCGTCGGGCAGCACCAATCGCACTTCCGTTCCTTCGGGCAAGTCCGTCGGATCGTCGACCACGATACGACCACTTCTGACGTGTGCCTTGAGGGATTGCATGTCGTCGAGGATATCGCGAGAAGGCCATACGTGCCCGTGTCAGGTGCTGCGACGCAAAGAAGGCCGGGGTTTGATAGGGTCCCGGGTGGGGCCCAAGCCTCGGCCGGAGCTGTATCCCATGGGGGCGGGCGGGCCGAGCGCACCACGACGCACCTCGCTCGGAGCGCAGGTGCCCGCCCGAGGAGACATAATCTCTCAGATTATGTCTAGGCCGGCTCGGAGACGAGCGAGGGCCGTGGGCGAGCCACAAGATCCGGTAATTCCAAAGGCAGTGGACGAATCAGATTCGGATAAAAAAGATTCGATCAACTACTGAAGGCTCAACCAGTTGATGAGGCATCGGTCGGCTTAGCCGTCGACGTCCGTACACAGGTGATTGCCGCCAACGTGGACTCGTTTTTCGTGGTGACCGCCGTCGGTCACGACTTCAACCTGCGACGTCTGGAGCGCTACCTCGCTGCGGTGTGGGATAGCGGCGCGTCGCCAGTGATTGTGCTCAACAAAACCGATCTCGTGCCATCGACAACCTTGCAGTTGAAGATGATTAGCGAGGTTGCTTTGGCCGCACCAGTAGTGGCAGTGAGCGGCCAGACCGGTGACGGACTCGATGCTTTGCGCGCCCACCTCGACGTGAGAGTCACCGCGACGTTCATCGGCTCATCGGGCGTGGGCAAGTCGACGCTGGTGAATCTGTTCCTCGAGCAGGCGCGCCAGCCAGCTGCTAGTCACTTCCTGGACTATTCGGATAGAGCGTATGAGATTCGAAGATGTAGCCGTCTCCGGTCAATTGTTGGACGGACGATGAATCGCGTAAGGTATTTTACGTAACCTTCCGGACTCACTGGATCGCTAGACCGCGCCACAACGTTAGGTTCTATTAGCCGCTCCGGTGGCCTCGAAATGCCGCTTTTGGCGATTGTCCGGCCCGGAAACGCGGGGTGCTCTAGCGGTGGGCGGTAATCCTGCCAGTTTCGGTCTACGGCAACGTGTGGCAGAAAGTACAGTTGGACGAACGCGAATGATGAGCGACGCACTGGAGAGGCCCCGTACCATGAGTTGGTCAACCATCTTTCACCAAGCCAAAGTGAGACCGCGCCAAACGGGGCGTCCTGCCCAACCTGCCGAACGATGGCGCTTCTTGGTTTTGGCTCTGAGTTTGGCGGGTTGTCGATCAGACTGCGATCCGGTCACTTGCCCCAAGGTGGATCAAGACGCGACGCCGACGGATATCCAAGTCAAGCTAGCTTCCGGCGAACTTCTCACGCTCGAGATCGACGGCTTGACGAGTATTGCGGTCACTGATGGCGGCGAGCTGGTCGCATCAGCCGACGATTGGAATTGCTGGGCAAGTCCGACAACGGTGTGTCGCATGACTCTGAAACGATTTCGGCTGCAATTGCGTGGGTTTGAATTCACGACAAGTCAATAGCCAGGTCTCTGGAATGGTCTCTGGAGTCAGCCCTTGGGCACAATTACCCGAGGGCTCCTGAACTGTCCTTGACTAGAGACCCCCACCGCGAAAAAGGCGCGAGCACACAACACGTTTGCACGGGCTGCCGGCAAAACTCATTCGAGGAGGAAACCCGAATTCGCTTCGACGCGCGACGGGGAGAATCTCCTGAGTTTCGGAAAGGTCGTTGCGCCTCCGGTATTGAATGGACTCCATCACACCAGCGAGCAATACACGCGAACAGCGCAATTCGCACCTGCCCGGTCGCGAATCGCAGCGACCTGGCGGCACGCGTCACTTGGACTTTGCCGGCTTCTTCATCAGCGGTTCTCGTTGGCTTTCCGGAGCCTTCACCTTCTTCTTGCCATTGGCATCGACCTCGGACTCTGAATTCTGCCCCTTCTCCGCGTCGGCCGTTTGGAGCGGCTCGATGTCAGCCCGCTCACGCGCAGCACGCTCCTCTTCTTCGGTCATCGGAGGGTCCTTGGCTTGCTCGTCTTCGTTCGGCTCGGCGGAGCCTGCCGTCGGCATCTCCCCGTCTGGCGTGAGTTTGGCGCGAGGCCCACACGCGTTGAGCAAAGAACCACCGAAACCGAGGATTGCCACGAATGAAAGCGCCACCATGCGACGGTCGAGAGGATTCATGGCGAACGACAATTGCCGAAATTGAGTGCTACTGTCAATTGGTATCGAACGAACTGCTGCCAGAGCTGCGGTTCGATGATTGGGCGAACTGCTTGCTGATGGAAGTGACCCGATTGGTGGCCTCACGGCGACCCCATGATCCGAAGCCATCGTGTAGTCAAGCGAACCTTGAAACACGAGTATCCTACCGGGCGCGTACTCGATCCGTTACCGGTTACTAGCAGGCACCCCTGTCGTGGCCCGACTTGCGCGTCCAAGCGCGCTTGGGAGGCGTCGTCCTAGAACCAGCAGAGGTAGTTGTCACAAGATCCGGTAATTCCAAAGACAGTGGACAAATCAGATTCGGATAAAAAAGATTCGATCAACTACTGAAGGCTCAACCAGTTGATGAGGCATCGGTCGGCTTAGCCGTACAGGCTTTGCGTTGCCTACACCCGGCCATATACGAAACAGGCGCGTCAGCTTGTGGCGGACGCGCCCATTTCTGAGGTTCACTGAGTCGGAACTAGAATTGCGTAAAGAACTTCCAGGCCTCCGTATAAATCCAGTTGCTGCCGGATTCATTGGCGGTGTCGGTATGCCCCCCGTTGAAGGTGCAGATCTTGGTGGGATAACTCGCCTTGCACCCTGTGAAATCCACGCATAGGTGGTTGCCTGAGGTCCAGGTCGGGATGGTACTCGGCACGGTGCAGCCGTTGTCGGTGCCATGCTCGATGGCGATGTACTTCGAGCCTTGGGTCGTGCTGCTCCCGTTGACCCATGGACACGTGCCGTCGCTCATGCCGGTGGTTTGCATCCAGGCGATGGGCGCGTGGGTCTTGGTGGTGGGCACGTATATATTGTAGTTGGCCGGGGCGATGCCCACGCCCGCGCGAAGATCCTGCTGGCGGTCCACTGAGAGGCTGTAGGTTTCCATCCCTCCGAAGCTGAACCCGATCGTGAAGACGCGCGATTCATCGATACACAGGTCCGATTTGAACAGCTTGAGCATGTCGTCGAAGAAGGTGTGGTCCTTGTTGTCGCTCCTCCATGGCATTGAATCCGTGTATCCTTGGGGCGCAACGAAGATGGTGGTCTTTCCGGTATCCAGCTGTTTTTCGCCGTAATATCCGCCGTTAACGGCTCCGGTGTCGCTCGAGCCCATGCAGTGCCAGGCGAAGACCAACCGGTAGGGCTTGCTCGAATCGTAGTTGCTCGGAATGTATATTATGTACTCTCGACTGAGGCCGGCACTAGTCATGTCCTTGCGGGTCGTGTCAGCGCCCGCCTTGTACGTCGACGGCAGAGCCTTGCCGCAACCGGTACTTGGAACCGCGGGATTTCCAATAGGATACCCGCTGGTGCTGCCGGCAGTTCCCGTAGTGCCGCCCGTTGCGCTTGCTGTGGTGCCACCCGTAGCTTTTCCAGTGGCGCCGCCCGCGGCAGTGGTTCCACCCGTTGCGCTCGCGACGGTGCCGCCCGTTGCGACTCCACCAGTGGAGATAACGCCGCCAGTGGAAACGCTACCACCACTTGTGACACTGGAATTGCCACCCACCCCAGAAGGAGGAGTGGTTCCGCCGCTATCGCCGTTGCAGCCCCAGAAAAGGCCAAGGGGTGCGATCAGAATGAGCTTGCTTGTAAATGTCACTACTCGCATTTGGGTCCTCCATAATGCAGCGATTCGGGCAGCGATTCCAGTTGCACCCCGCGTGCCGCTCATTGCTTCGCGGGCAGCATTTCCCGGTGCCACTCGTACTGCGTCAGCCTGAGCTCGCACGCAATTCCGCATTCGTTTTCACGTTAATAGCGGTGACATCGGTACCACGTTTCCGTCATCATTTGCGTCATCGAATTTGCAATATTTGTCATTTTCCAATTCCTTCTTGCAGTACTGGATGAAAGCATTGGAATTTTAGGCTGGTGATGAAAGCGCTCGTCGTAGGTGGAACTGGGGTCGTCAGCACGGGCATCGTGCAGCAGCTCCTCGCTCGCGGCGTTCAAGTGTCTGTGTTCAATCGCGGGCTACGTTCGAACTCGGTGATAGATCGAGTACGACTGATTCGCGGCGATCGCGCCGACGCTTCCGGCTTTGTGCAAGCTTTCGAGCGCGAACAGTTCGACGTCGTCTTCGACATGATTTGCTGCACGGCCGAAGACGCGGAGACAAGCTCGCGCGCCTTTGCGGGGCGTTGCGAACAGTTCGTCTTGTGCTCCTCTGCGGTGGTCTACGGAGGGAAGATGCCATCAAGTGTCTTGATCGACGAGCGCGCACCGCTTGAACCGACAAGTCAGTGGGGAAAGATCAAGGTCGCGTGCGAGCAGACGCTTATGCGCGCCGCAGAGAAGGGTGCATTCAAGCTGACGATCGCGCGGCTGGGTTACACCTACGGCCCTGGTGATTCCATGAACGACCAACAAGATAACAACGGCCTCGCGTGGGACCAAGTGGTTCGAGGTCTACCTGTCTTCTGCACAGGTGACGGACTCGGCTTGTGGCAGTCCACTCACCGCGATGACGTTGCGAAGTTTTTCGCGTTCGCCGCGTTGGCACCGCAGACATATGGGCAGACATTCAACGTGATGCGCGATGAAGTTCTCACGTGGCGTGACTATTATCGTGAGGTTGCGCGCGCACTCGATTCCCAGGCCAAGTTGATCTCTGTCCCCGCCTCGTGGCTCATCGCCCAAGACACGGAGCGCTTCAGTTTTCTGGCTGAGATTTCGCAGTTCCACGCGGCGTACTCGTCGGCGAAGGTCAAAGCCGCTGTTCCCGAGTTTCGTGCGACGATCGAGCTCGAAGCCGGCGCTCGAGAGACTTTCACCGACATTCGGCGTCGTGGCGCTTGGCCTGATAGCGCCTCCGATACCGCCTACGAAGATCTGGTGGATCGTGCATTGTCGTTGGGATTTCGAGCCGAAGAAGCGTGAGCCCCGCCGACGCCTAGAACAGCTGGGACATGAAGTTCATAAGCCGGAATTTCTCCCGCAGACCCGCGGCTTTACTCACCTCAACGTGTTCCATCAAAGGCGTCACGAGCACGTCATGCGGGCTCCCCGAAAGCTCGATAACAGCAAACTCTGCCTCACTCGGCGGAATCACGGAATCGTGCGATCCGTGCAAGAAGAGAACGGGAACCCCGATCTGTTTTAGGTGCCCGCGCGGTGATAGGTCGTCCAACTCCGATCGGTGCTTATTGACCACCGCCTCAAGTTCATTCGAAAGTTGAGTCAGCTTTTGTGTTTCCAGCAGCCGGAACAGGCGTGCCCCCTCCCCTTTCAAGCACCTCGCTTTGGAGCGCGCGGCTGTTGGGTCCTCGTGCAGCCAAGCTCGAAAGGCTTCGCGTGCGGGGGGAACTTCGGCATTGGGCAGGAATTCTTCCAAGTTTGCGTAGAGCACGACTGCTAGGCCATAGTCGTGCGCCTTCGCACTAACCATTCCACGTGGTGTTGCCATCTCGTTCGTCAATAGGAAGTGAAAGACGCGCTCGAGATCGTGATGGCCACCTACACTCACTACATAATCCAAGCGATGCGCCAATCTGGGTTCAGATGCGGCCAAAAGACTGAGTCCCCCGGCGAAACTGAAGCCCAAGAGACCAACGCGGCCACCTTCAACGTAGTCTCGACGCGAAGCGAGGGAATCTACCGCAATCGCAATCCTGTCGACGGATGCCCGAGTCAAGCGATAGTCGGCCAAGTCAACCAGCTCAGGCGTGAGCACGGTGAACCCCGACCTAGCCAAAGCGCGCGCAAATGCGACAAGCCGTCGTTCCTCAATCCCTTGATAGTGAATGCCATGCGCTACAACGATGCCCCGGTGAAGGTTGCCGGACGTGGGTCGGTACAAGCGTGCGCGGATTGGACCGTCAGTTCCGACCAGTTGCTCCTGATCCTCGGTAACTTCGATCCGTGTAGAACGCTCGGAAGGGGTCGCAAGGATCGTTAGCAACGCCTTGGCCCGCCATAGTCGAACGACGGGGCCGTAGGCCAAGCCGGAAAGAACCGCCAGGAGAACCCACCAACGATAGCGCCAGGCTTTGTGCACGAACGTTAGCCTGACACTCTCCTGATTCGAGAAAGGCCCTTCAGACAATGAATTACAATCCATGAAAGTGGTGTGACTCTTGGTGCAGCCGCGACCAAGGCAACTTACATCATCGGCCCCAGCGTGCATCAAGCCATCATCGCTTTTGCATCATCGTGGGGATTGGCGTAAAGCAGCCGAGCAAAAATGAAGCTGCCGCCTTTGTCAAAACGACCGCCGACCGCTTCGGCACTAATGCTCGGCCTACTCGTTGCCACCGTGACTTCCTGCCACGTCACAACGTTGCCGCCCCCCGCGCCTTCACCTGTCTGCCCCAAGCTGCGCGAACCGGCGGTGATCCCCATCGTGCCGGAACCGAAGGCCCCCCTTTGCGGTCTGCCTGCTGTTTATCGGCGGCCCGAATGGCCGACGACGCTCGGTAGTACCTCCGAACAGGAGCTGGCTCCGGCTCCGGCCGGGAGCATAGCCCTCGTCGTGCTTCCCGACACGCAGTACTACACCGCCTGCAGCTACTCGCACCTCAAGAACCAAGGCACGTTTATCGCCCAAGAGCGTGATCGTCGGCACCTACTCGGCGCCATTTCACTCGGGGACATCACCGACCGCAATTCCGACGAAGAGTGGGCATTCGCCCGCCAGTCCCTGTCACCTATCCCGGTCGATTTTCCGCTGATGTTGACCACCGGCAACCACGATACGGGCGACCACGGGACCGCGAACACTCGCGAGAGTCTCCTCTCGAAGTATTTCAGTGAGAGTTGGGCGAACGAAAGCCGCGCCCTTCGTGCCGTCATGACCCCCGGAAGGCTCGAGAACGCGTTCTACTCCTTGGACGCTGGCAATTACCGGCTGGGCGTGCTGATGCTGGAGTGGGCTCCGCGGCGCAAAACTGTGGACTGGGCCAACCAAGTCCTCGCGCGGAACCTGGACCACCGGTTCATTATCGCCACCCACGCCTACCTCTACGATGACAGTACGCGGTACGATTACGCCACCCGCAAAAACACCCAGCATTGGAATCCCCTCGAATACCCATCTGCAGAAGACACCCTCGCTGAGGACGCTAGTCACGACGGCGAGATGCTGTGGAACGCGTTGGTGCGCCGCCACCGGAACGTCTTTCTCGTCGTCAGTGGTCACGTGCTAAACCAAGGGGCGGGACGCCTAACCAGCCGCGGTGACTCAGGTAACGTCGTGCACCAGCTCCTCACCAATTATCAAATGCTCGACGAAGGGGGCTTCGGTTACCTCCTGCTCCTTGAGTTCTACCCGGACGGCAAAACCCTGCACGTGAAAACCTACTCGCCGTCGCTACGGCTCTACTCCTACGCCAGTGGTCAAGACTATCGACTGCAGGTGGAGCCGCCGCTATTCACTACACCGGGCGGATGAGCCTATGTCCTTCGATGCAAGGACAAGAATCGCACCACGCGCTGTCGTCGATTCGACGTTGAATTTCGTCTTCCCACACGTCACCAAGATCGACTCAGAACACAAACCCGAACGAGAAGTCCATTCCAGCTCGTACTCCCAACCGCAGGTACCCGTTCTTGCAAACAAGTCGTCCTGGTTTTAGTCACGCAGACTTTGCTCGTGGTGTCGCAGCGCAGGTCGAGCCGGCAGCCATCGTCCGAAGAGGTGGAACTCGACGCGCACGAGCCCGAAGTGCATGAGCTCGCGTCCACGGTCGACGTGTGTTGGCTACCAGGTGCGTCCGCGCGACTACGCTGCCACTCGGTAGTCATGATGAAGCCCTCCGAGGACTGGAACTGACCTGATTGTCGTACCCGCAATGAACTTCTCGGTCGCCACGGCAACGGGGACTCGTTGGCCAATCCCTTGATGCGGCCTCGCCTGATTGAAATAGTCTCGGGAAAAGATCCCCAACACATGAGCGAGGTGGCGTCGCCCGAGAATGATGATGTGATCGAGACACTCACGACGAACGCTTCCAAGGTAGCGCTCGCACGTTGCATTCATAAGAGGAGCCCGCACTGCCGTTCGCACGACTTCCATTCCGGCGCCCTTCGCCACTCGGTCGAATTCAGTACCAAACTTGCTGTCACGATCTCGAATGATCACATCCGGACCCTCGCCGAACGGCGTGATATTGCGAAGCTGTTGTGCCGTCGACTGCTCGGTCGGTGCTCGTTTGACTCCAACGTAAATTACTTCGCGTGACTTGATATCGATGACGAAGAAGGCGAACAGGGGCCGAAACCAAATATCGTAGACTTGCAAGAAATCGCAGGCCCAAACCGTATGGTTCGCGAGAAACGTCTTTCAGCTCTGCCCATGCGGCAGCGTTGGCGGACGTGCCCGCCGCATGTACCGCTAGATCGTGCGTTTGGCGATGGAAATGCCTAGTTTGAGAAGCTCGCCTCGGATACGTTCGGCTCCCCAGAAGCGGTTTTCCGCCGCCATTCGGCGGATCAGAGCGATATGCTCGGCAGAAATCTTCGGCTCTGCAGGTTTTCGCTTGCGCGACTTCCAACGCCAGAAGAGGCGAAATCCTTCGCGGTGCCAACGAAGAATGGTCTCTGGCTTTACCAATAGGACGGCGCTCTGCCAGCCATGAACGATGCGTGAAAGCAGAACCAGCAGACCGCGCTCGGAGTCCTTGAACACCGGACGCTTGACCTTCCGGGATGCCACAATGAGCTGTTGCCGCAGCAGAGCGTTCTCGGCGATAAGTTGCCCTCGCGAACGACTAAGATCCTTGAAGAAACCAGCGACCAACGGCAAAGGCCGAACCGATTCGTACGGCAGACTCCTCGCTTTAGCCACTACACGGGTGACTTGCGCACGAATACGAAAGCCAAAACTCGAAACCACGACAAGCAACTTCTGCTCCAAGTCGGGCAACCGATCAAGTCTTGCGAAACACGATAAGTTCAACGATCATGCGGCGGAGGAAAGTAATAGTCAGCACAGTTTCGCGAGATGCTCAGGGGGTCCGGCGTGAAAGTTGTCCGGCTGCCCGCGCGAAGACCAAACCTAAATTCCTACGCGGAGCGCTGGGTGAGGTCCGTACGTTCCGAGTGTTTATCACGTGTGATCCCGCTTGGTGAACGACATTTGCGACATCTTCTATCGGAGTATCTGGTCCATTTTCATCAGGAAAGGAATCACCAAGGATTGGAGAATCGCATCATCGAGCTGCTTGCGGCCAACACCAACGCAGGGAAAGGCATTGTGCGTCGCCGTGAACGAGTGGGGGGCTTGCTCAGTTACTACTATCGCGAAGCCGCCTGATTTACGGTCGATCGAGTTCTTGCACTCTGCGACGGCCTGCTTGCTGCCGGCAACGTTAGAACGAAGCTGAAAGCAGCGAGTGATATTCTCGCTTCCCGGGACACCTCAACCGCAACGCAACCGAGTGACTTGGTCGAACAATTGTCGCTCGAATTGGCGTCGGACTTTAGTGCTTTGCTCCTGCGGCTGACGGGGATTGACCTGACTCGATGTCCAGTTTGCGGTAGTCATGCAATCGAGCGCAGACCCTTGCAGCGGGCGCCACCGGAGGCCGCATGAACGACGCATTGAATACTCGAACTTCTACGAAGGCTGCGTCCCGCGCTGTCATGGCGCCGTCTACTCTGTGCTTCGAAACGGACCTGTTCCGTTCCCGTTTGGCGTCGAAACTCGAGTCGAATCAACTTGCATCTTACCCCCATGCGTCCCTGCCGAATGACGGGTTACACCAAAACCGTCCAGCCTATCGTGCAGGCCAGTCGCCCTCAAATCCTACTGGGAGCATCTTTGTGCATGCTACTAGCAGCGCCTCGCCGCTGCCGCGCATCGGCTCAGTCCAACGGGACGATTGAGCAACTGTGCCCGTCGTGGCACAGGCACCTCCCGTCCCGAAGCGGCGCACTCGCGAAATCGCCTACTGCTTATGTAAACTTTCGGACTCACTGGATCGCTAGACTACGCCAGAACGTTAGGACCGCGTAGCCGCCAACGAACTGGGTCGGGCCTCATGGAATGGGCGCCGTGACACGGGCGTCGCGACCTCGTTCGGGCAGCGCGTCCAACAGAACTGGTGAGACCAGGACATGCCCGCTCCTGAGTCAAATTTGGGTATTCTCGTGACGTAGTTCGAGTGCCGGATATCGCCGCTTAGATATAGCTACACTGCAATTTGGCGCCCCTCACCCTGGGTCGAGCTTCAAGGACCGAGCCAACGCGGCAGTTGCGGCCCTCGACGAACGGCGAGCGGCTCCGCCAGCGCCGTCGACGGTTCCATGCCACGTAGGTGACCGAAATCGAAAGGACAATCCTCTTGCGGTCGGCGTGAGCTTGACACGAGGGAACGGCTCTGAGCATCGTGCGGCGTACTACCCCCATCGGGGTTTCCACCCCATCGGCAAAGGCAGCAGCACGTGACACAGGGCGATCCGCAACTGGCTGGAGGAGCGCAGGAGGGAGCGGTCCTCGCTGGGAAGTATCGCATCGAGAAGATCCTCGGCGTTGGTGGCATGGGGATTGTGGTTGCTGCGCATCATCTGCAACTCGACGAGCATGTCGCGATCAAGTTCTTGCTGCCCGAAGCACTGAGCAACACCGAGGCCGTCGGACGCTTCGCGCGCGAGGCCCGTGCCGCGGTCAAGATCAAGAGCGAGCATGTGGCGCGCGTCATCGACGTGGGAACGCTGGAAAACGGTTCCCCGTACATGGTCATGGAATACCTCGACGGCTCCGATCTTGGGGCCATGGTGCAGCAGCAGGGCGCGCTCGCGGTCGAGCAAGCGGTCGAGTTCGTGCTGCAAGCCTGTGAGGCGATAGCCGAAGCTCACGGCCTCGGAATCGTCCACCGCGATCTGAAACCCGCCAATTTGTTTTGTGTTCGGCGTGCGGACGGCCTGTTGTCGGTCAAGGTGCTCGACTTCGGAATATCCAAAGTCACCGCGATGGGCGGCTCTGCACCGGACGTACGCATGACTTCCACGAGCGCCGTCTTTGGTTCGCCGCTGTACATGTCCCCGGAGCAGATGCTCTCGGCACGCGACGTCGACACGCGCACGGACATTTGGGCGCTTGGTGCCATTCTGTACGAACTTCTAACCGCTAGATCCCCATTCGATGGCACGACCTTGCCCGAGGTGTTCGGCAAGATTTCGTCGCAGGCACCACCGCCGGTCCGCAATAGCCGACCCGATATCCCGCTCAGCCTGGAGTCGGTGATCCTGAGATGTCTGGAGAAGGATCGCGCCAATCGATACATGAACGTTGCAGAGCTTGCGATCGTGCTCGCTCCATTTGCACCCAAACGCGCCCGAGCTTCGGTCGAGCGGATCTCGCGCATCATTCAGAACGCGGGTCTTTCCGCCAGCGTATTGGCGCTACCTCCCTCCTCGAACGTGGGCGACAAGACACTCGCGGTCGCGCAAACCGATGCCACCTGGGGTCAGACCAAGCCGCCAGCAGCTGGGCGTGGTAGATGGATCTTCGCGGGCACAGTGGGACTCGTCGCGGTCGTCGGCGCGGCTGCTTTCTTGGTCATAGGGAAGAGCTCCGCAACGCAAGGGCAAGCGGCACCTTCGCACGACGTCCCCGTTCAAGCAGCGACAGGGCCTTCTGTGGCGATAGCCACCGCGCTGCCGGTCACAACCGTCGCGTCCGTCGCCACAACGATCGCGATCGTACCCGTGCCGGAAGCGGGTCTGCCACCCGCGCCGAAGGCGAAACCGGCCGTGTCCCCCGACGTTACCAACAAACTTGCGACCGGCGCCAAACCAGGAGCGGACCATGCGGCTGCGAGCACGACCAAGCCCGCGGCGAAAGCCGAAACGCTCGTTGCGGCACCGCCAGCGACGCCGAAGCCAGCTTGTCGGCAAAAGTTCACCCTCGATAGCGAGGGCAACAAACACTTCAAGCCCGAATGTATGTAGCTACAGAAACCGTGAGGACGCGATGAGGCTTGGTTCGATTTGCACGAAGGTGGCTCTCGCTGCGACCGGTACGCTAGCGTGGGCGGCGCCAGCGATGGCAGTTCCGCCCACGAAGAGCGAATGTATTGCGGCGTATGAATCCGCATTGAAACTGGGGAAAGATCACCAGCTGCGCGCCGAGAAAGCGCAACTACTGATCTGCGCGGCTCAAGGTTGTCCGGAGGAGGTCCAGGAGGAATGCGTGAAGCGCGTGGAAGCGAACAAGACGGCCCTGCCGGCCATCGTATTCATCGTCAAGGACGGAGCGGGCAACGACCTGAGCGCGGTCAAGGTCACCATGGACGGCGAGCTGCTCGCGCGTCGATTGGATGGTTCCGCACTGACCGTCGATCCCGGCGAGCACAAGTTCGTGTTCGAAACTGCGGGACAGGCGACGCTCGAGAAATCCTTTGTCATCTGCGAAGCGCAGCAGAGTCGACATGAAACGGTCACGATTGGAGCGGCGCCGGCCGCGCCCGCTTCGCCGCCCCCAACCACGGTGGGATCGCCGCCGGGATCAACGCTGAACCCGACGACGGCCGCGTCCACCCAACCACTGTCGCCACCGCCCGCTCCCGCAGGCGACAATGGCGCCACCCAGCGATCGCTGGGCTACATCATCGGTGGCGCGGGGCTAGTGGGGATCGGCATTGGTGCCATCTTTGGCCTCAAGATGAAATCGAAGATCTCCGATCGTGACAACGTGAACAAGTGCTCGGAGACGAGCTCCTGCACGGATGCCGACGTAGCGAGCATCAATCAGCTGACAAGAGACGCGCGCAGCGCCGCCACGATCTCGACGGTCGGCTTCGTCGCCGGCGGAGTCGCCCTCGCAGGCGGCATCGTCCTCATCATCACGGGATTGCCCAAAGAATCAAAACCCACGAGTGCGCTCAACTGGCAACCTTGGGTCGAAACGAACACGGCAGGCTTGGCAATGGGAGGCATTTGGTGAACTCGAACAAACAAGGCAGAACAGCGATTTCTGTCATCTTGCTCGCGTGTGGCGTCGCTTGCTCGGTGCCGGATGCAAACGTGCGTCAAGCAACTGCCGTGGGCGGAGCCCATAGCGAGGGCGGTTCCGCGACTGCCGCAGCGGGCGCGACCAACAGCCAAGGCGGCAAAGCCAGCTCTGGTGGCACGACAGCGAAGGGCGGAAGCTCATCCGTTGCTGGAACCGCTACTTTGGCAGGCGGAGCCGTTGGCTTGGGCGGCGCGGTGACGTCGGGCGGCGCGGCGACGGATGTTGGCGGCGCAACCGCGTTGGGTGGGGCAACGAATATCGCCGGCGCAACCGCGTTGGGTGGGGCAACGAATATCGCCGGCGCATCACCGGGGGTAGGTGGCGCGTCACCGACGGTAGGAGGCGCGTCGCCGACGGTAGGTGGCGCGACGAACGTTGGCGGCGCGACGAACGTTGGCGGCGCGACGAACGTTCGCGGCGCGACGAACGTTGGCGGCGCGACGAACGTTGGCGGCGCGACGAACGTTGGCGGCGCGGCTTCGGTGGGCGGTAGCGCATCAGTTGGAGGTGCGGCGCCCTCCGGCGGCGGAACGACTAGTGCCGCAGGCGCGAACAACACCTGCATCTTGGATGCGTCCAAGCTCGACAACTGCACGCTGGGGTAGACAGCAAGACCAGGTCGAACTTTTTCGGAGCAATGGTGAGAGTCTGTCATGAAGATTCGAATCGATGTTGATCTCGAAGTACCGAGATGGGTAAAGGTTGGCTTGTTGGGCGCCATCGCCGCTCTGGCGTTGGTCAGGACGGGCCTCGGCGTAAAGGCCTGGGCTACTCCGGTGACCGTAGCGACGTTCGCGGCGAACGAGACCCTTAGCTCGACGAAGCTGAACGATCAATTCAAGACGTTGCAGGATGCGGTCAATCAATCGGGACCACCGGGAACGGTGATTGCGTTCGCGAGGCCAATTGACGGGAATCCTGGAGGAGCGACCACGACCAAGCCTCCGCCAGCGGGGTGGCCCTACTGCAATGGGGACGCGGTACTACGAACACAGTATGCGTCGCTGTTCGCTGCCATCACCATCGCGCACGGCGGTGGGGACGGCGTGACGACGTTCAATTTGCCGGACTACCGCGGGAGGTTCCTCCGGGGAGTGGATGGCGCGGCGGGCAATGACCCGGATGCAGCAACGAGAACGGCGGCGAAGACGGGTGGGAATGTTGGGAACACCGTCGGCAGTACGCAGGGGGAAGGGTTCCTAACGCCGGGCATGCTGTCTCGGAAACCGCGCATTCACACGCCGCATACGCGACCTACCCAGGTGCGAACTTGGCAACCGGATCATTTCTATATGCCGGCCAAAGCATGTCTGGTGCCAGCACGGGCAGCGTCAAGACCAGTCTTGCAGTGCTGAGCGCTGGCGGCACCGAAACCCGCCCCAAGAATGCCAACGTCAACTACATCATCAGATACTAGTCCCAGAATCCAGAATGAGGAAGAACCGTCTGCCGCTTCATGCAGCCCGGCCACCAACAAGATCCGGATTCCTGTTGGCAACCAAAAGGACTACCATGCGACTCAAAATCGACCTCGAAATCCCCAGCTGGACCAAGTGGCTCGTCGGCGGCATCGCGATTGGCGCGGTGCTTGGCGTTGGTGCGGCGCGCGTCTATGCGGATACGATCAGTGTGAAGACGAGCTGGGCGGCGGGTGAAGTTCTCAAGGCCGCCGACATCAACAGTAACTTCAAGACGCTTCAAGACGCAGTGAACTCGGCTGCGCCGCCGGGGACGATCAGTGCGTACTTTGGGGCAACGCCACCTGCAGGTTGGTTGCAGGCTGATGGCACAATGATCGACTCTCAGTCGATGCCGCAGTACTCAGCGCTCGTGATCCTCCTGCGTTCCTTGGGAGTGGCCTATCAGGGCGCGGCGGCCACGCAAGCCAAGCTACCAGACTTGCGGGGCATGTTTCTACGGGGTGCAGGCACGAATGCAGTCCAAACGAGCGCTACTGGAACTGGATTTGCCGGCAATATCGTTGGAACCTACCAACAGGAACAGATGCAAGGGCATCGGCACAATACCGCCGATTTCAGCCCAGGCAATAGCCAATACGCTGGTGCTCACCTGATGATGTCCTCCGGCTCCACTGGCTTCTGGGGCCTGTTCTTTCAAAATGGCGACGCTCCAGTAACAACAGGCTCTCCCGTCGCGGATGGGGCGAATGGTGCGCCTCGTTTAGGCAACGAGACAAAACCAGCAAGCGTAAGCGTTGCGTACGTCATCAAGTACTAGTTTGAGCAAGCGGGAACGACTGGACCAATTTCTATGAGACTCAAAATCGACCTCGAAATCCCCAATTGGACCAAGTGGCTCGTCGGCGGCGTCGCGATTGGGGTAGTGCTCGGCATAGGTGCGGCGCGCGTCTATGCCGAAACCGTGAGCGTGCCAAAGACCTGGGCGGCTGGCAATCCACTTAACGCCGCGGATCTGAACGACAACTTCAAGACGTTGCAGGATGCATTCAACCGTCTCGCACAGCCTGGAATCATCTCGGCATACGGTGGCCCCGTCGTTCCAACAGGTTGGCTGCTTTGCGACGGCAGCGCAGTGAGTCGTACCACCTATGCAGGACTATTTACTGCTATTGGTACGGTGCATGGTTCAGGAGACGGCGCGAGCACGTTCAATTTGCCCGACTATCGCGGGAGGTTCCTCCGGGGAGTGGATGGTGCGGCGGGCAATGATCCGGATGCGGCGACGAGAACGGCAGCGAAGACGGGTGGGAATGTGGGGAATATGCTGGGGAGTCTGCAGGGCCAGGCAACAGCGCTGCCGACGCTGCAGTTCGGTATCTCTACTACCGGAGGTCACAACCACTACCTTGGAGGTGCGAGTGACGCGTCCGTTGTAAGCGGGCATCTAACCTCTTCGGCAACGACAGGTACATGGACGCTCTCTGACACGGGTCCCTATGGTGGAAGCAACACGACCACTTCGGGCGATCACAGTCACGCGGTCTCTGGAGGAGACAAGGAAACTCGCCCCAAGAACGCCTACGTCAACTACATCATCAAGTACTAGCGCGCATCTTGCGCAACTGGAATGACCCTGAAAGGGCTGGTGCGGTACCCTATGCATTGGAGGCGGGGAAGGCGGCACAGGTGCCTTGGTCCGGTATTGCCAACGTCGTTAGGTGCAAAAACGGGATCGAGGGTGAATGATGCGGCGTTGTTATGATAGGAACGGACGTCCTTCGACGCGCATCCTATGAACCTCTTCCTCCAATTTCTCCTTTTCACGTTTGCCGGAGGGGTCAACCGTCGCCAGCAAGCCGTGATCGAATACCTGCAGGCCGAGAATCAAGCACATCGCTCACGCAACCTGAGTTCAAGGTCTTGGACACCTCGGAAACCTGGCGGATCGCGATTCATTTGGTCATGGCGTGCGCGTACGTTTGCGCGCGCCACGTCACCTGCCCGAAAGTCAGAATCTCACCGACCGAACTGAGCCAGAGGTCGGGAATTTCAAGCTTACATGCCCGCGTCCGGCGCAGAACACGTCACCACTTGCGACGCGCTGACATCGCACTCCGGGTCGCCATCGCTCACGGTGACTGTAATAGTGAAACGACCCGGTGTGGTGCACTCGAGCACCGCAAAGGCCGTGCTGGCATTGTAGAGCCTGCCGCCGGTGGATGTATAAGTGAATGACAAAGCGCTTGGTCCGTTGTCGCCGTCCGTGGCTCGCGTATCAAGTTTCATCGGGCGAGTGGCGGGGACAATTAGTTCGAGCGGATCGATCGAGAAAGAGGTGAGCGTTGGGCAGACGTTGATCGTGCCGCTGACCAGCGCGCCGCCGGTTTTTGGCGGAACTCGACAGGTGAGGTGCACCTCCGCCATCGTGATCGTGTTGGACACGATGTCGAAAGATGCCGAGCCGCTACAGATGGTTGCGGGATCGAAAACGTCCGGGGCGGTGAGCTTGATGGTATAGCCAGCACCGACGGGAATGCCGCCGATCAACGACGCAATCTTGGAGCTGCTCTGGACGTCGATCGAGCCCTTGTGAACATAGTTGTTCGGCCCGGCAAGCGTGTACTCCAGTTTGGCAAGCGTGACGCCGCCCACGACTAGCTCCAGACCGAGCACGCCGGCATTTTCCGCCGATTCTCCGGTGGGGTCGGCTCCGTCCGAACCGCATCCAACCGCAGCGGACGCAAACACCGCGCTGGCCAGCAACAACGCGAATGGTCGACACCTAGAAAGTGGCATCGAAACCTCAAGGCCGGCTGACGATTTCGCAATCTTACCGTTCACGCACTGAGCACTCAATTGCATGGGAATCTCCTTTGCATGGGAACCTCCGTCACCCCGCAACTACGAGCGACTTTATCACCCTCAGCACCTAATGGTGAAAGGAAACGAGCGGCGTATGCTGCGAGCCAAGCGGCCACTACGACGCAGGCATCCGCGACCCGAAGAGCGTGGCCGTGTGTATCTTGATAACGCTTCACCATAGTTTCTCCAATTTTGATGACGGGTCACAGACGTATCTGCCGCGCAGATGGAGCTTTCGCTTTGTGTCAACTGTGGCGACGTTTTGTGTGACGCGTCAAAGGCCGGCGGTACCTTCGTTTTTGCGATGCGGCGCGACTGCTGGGTAGAACGTTTTTTATCGTTAAGCGTTGGCCGAATTCGGATTTGATCGCGGAAGCATTGCCAGAGCGCAAAGTGCAATTGGCGAAACCAAGCTACCAGCGTCAATTACAGCGAACAAACCTGGAGTCTCCCCTTTATCGCATGTGCTGTCATGGTTCGACCTACTCGGATGGGGTCAAATCACAGCATTCACCGTACATTACTTGTCCCATTTCTACGGTCATCTTGCAGTATCCGTGCCACTGTGATTGCAGCGACGTCAGCGCGATGAATGCGGCGTAAATGGTAAAAGGTCGAAACCCTGCTCCACAATTGGTTTCGCGGATTCCATCGTACATTGGCAATTTGCTTATTGCTCGTTAGCGCCACAATTCGGTAGGGTGCGTCGTGCGCTGGGGAGGACGGATGGGGTTTCGTCAATGGATCCGTCAACCAGCGGCGCGGTGAACGGCCCGTCGCGTAACCATGCGTTATGTAAACTCATTTTGCCTCACTGGACGGCTAGCACACGCAAGCACTTTTGGTCATCCTGGCCACCAACGCTATTGATCGGCGCGACAGGTGTCGTCATCGAGCTTCAGGATGCGCTCAATACCGTGTGGAAGGTAATTCCGAAACCCGGACGAGGTATTCGGGGACTCATTCGGGATCGACTTCTGTCCCTCGATCTGATTTTGAGCTTCGGGTTTTTCCTTCTGGTCTCCCTAGTCATGAGCGCCGGGTTGGAGTTCATTGGAAGTGTACTTGGCCGCGCCATTCCTGGATGGCTGATATGGGGCTACATCCTGAACTACGGTGTGTCCCTGATGGTGATCGCCGCATTGGTCGCCATCATCTTCAAGATTCTTCCCGACGCGCACATAGCTTGGAAAGACGTCTGGGTCGGGGCCTTTGTAACCTCGGTGTTGTTTCACCTGGGCAAGTACCTGATCGGGTTGTACGTGGGGCGTGCCAGCGTCGGCTCTGTCTTCTTTGCCGCAGGGTCTTTGGCAGTTCTCCTAGTGTGGATCTATTACTCGGCTCATCTCATACTGCTGGGCGCGGAATTCACCCGATGCTACGCGACCCGCTTCGGACATTGCGTAGTGGCGACGAAAGGGGCTATTGCAGCGTCCGAGACACCCCCGAGCAATTGCATGAACGACCACTAGGCGAAGACTGCGAGAAGCGGCTTCACCCTCATTACCGTACAAGGAAGTCGTACAAACCGTGCAAATCAGCATCACCAATGACGACCGACCAACTTGGAACCTCTTGCTCCAGGTGCGCGCCGAAAACAGCTGGCTTAAGTAATGATTCAGCCAGGTGTGTGTTGGAGCCAACTTCGAGATTTGAACTCGAGACCTGCGGCTTAAGAAGAATGGCATCGATCGATGGTCTCACGTCGATTCACTCATGCGCTTTCCCGCGGATGGCGACGTGTACTCGGCCATAGAAGTCCGCGTTCGCAACGAGCGCGCGCTCACAGCAGGCATCTCGACCTTCAGCAACGCGGTTTTGGGTAACAGCAGACCGGAGCCAACTCGTTGCTCGCGTTTCCGCGCCGTGACGGCAAGAATCGATCAATGATGGTCAACGTAAGCCGTGGTACCGTTCCGCACGCTAGTAGTCGGGGATGCGCCACTGTTTGGCTCGCGAGCTCATTTCTTCGGAGCTCAAAGCGTATCCGTATCGTCACTGTTTCGTCTTTGAGCCCCCTTCGAACGCGCGGCTACGATCGCGAAGTGAAATGATGAGCAGCAAAAAACTACCCCGCAGGCGCTTGACGTTATGCAGCACAGCGCAAAGTTTACCGTGTAATTGACGGTTTGCTACCTCGGTAATGACCGCGATCTTCGCGACAGCAAAAGGGGAAACACAGATGAAACCGATCATTGCAATGACAAGCCTGGCACTCGGCTCAGCGAGTATGTCGACGCTGGTGTACTTGGCGTCCAACCCGAATGCATTTCTGTCGTCATTGCCCGCGGCACATGGAGACACCGAAGCACGCGTGCAGGTTCCAATCCCGAGCAAAGCCGAAGAGTCAGAGGTTCCACGGGCCACCCAAGTGGCACCAATTCGTACGAAGGCTCGCATTGCCACTCGCCCGCAACAACCCGCGAATATCGACATCAGCGGTCACATCCAACCGGTGAATTTCGACCCCACCGCTACCACGAGTGAGGAGCCAACCCTGACGGCCTGCTCGGATTGGCGCTCCGTTGGCCCCAGTTTCATCGAGTCAGGCGTGGGCTCGGGAGAGCATCAAGTAAAACTGCTTTGCCCAAGCGGCGCGAATGCCCAAGACACATTCATGGCAGATATGCAGCTTCACCCAACGAAGATGCGGTTGAACGACTTGTCGCAAATGCGCGATGAGTGAAGATGAAGCGCCCACGGGCCTTTCCGACGTGTAGAGGCGGCCATTCGAGTCTTGGCTTGCGGCGTGTGTTGGAGAACTCGGGGTTCTCTGGAGCAGAGGGGTAGGGTTTTAGCTCGGTTGCTATTTTCGAAGACTCACTTCGGTATTGCAGCTTCCCGCGGAAATTCTCACGACCTCGCCATCGAGGGTGACCTCCGCAGCGCGTGCGCCACCGCGAGTAATACGCAGGAGTTCCTTGGTCGTGCGAGAATCATAAAACCTGTCTTCGATTTCGAGTCGTCCAGGCGGGCAATCGGGGGCGTTGCGATCGACTTGCGCCCCATCCTCCTGATACCTCGTGCTCACGGTGACGCGTACCAACCCTTCAGGGCGAGTCACTTTCAGGTTTTGACTCGTGATGCAGCTAATCTGGTTAAGCCCACTCACGTCAGTCCACCGTTTTACCTGGGCGTGGTAGATGAGCAAGGACTGATCGGGTTCGACGAAGACATGGTCCTCCAGTTCGCCGAATGCGGAATTGAGATAGCGAGTAAGCACCCACGGGCTCTGTCCATCGCACCGCTCCATTTCCTTGCGGACGCAGAACGACGTTCGCGCCTGTTCGTTAGTTTGCGGTGGATCTCCGACCTTCGTGTCACGGCCATCGCCGTATAGTGTCTGATAAGCGTCAATCCAGTTCTTGGCTCTGACTACTCTCCAGTCATCTTCACTCGGAGGGTTGCGTACTAGAGACGCTCTGCATAAGACCAACTCCTCTTTTGTGAGTGCATCGGGTGCAGATGCCGATGCCGATGGGGTGCCGTTCGAATTTTCCTTGTGCTTGCACGCCAAGGGCGCAGAGAGGGCGAGAAGGACTGAAATGAAAGCCACCGCGACACGGTCCTCTGACATTGAACGCATGGAAAACCAGTTCTTCCGCGCTGTCACGCCAAATCAGACATATGCCGCCTCGGAATGACCGAAACGATTCGATGGTCCTTTCTGCATCCACGCCCCGACAACCAGCTGGCATTCAACCCTGGCCATCATTCAGAAGTTCCAAAATGCGGACGCCGGTAACCAGAATTGCCGTTCCAGTTCGCCTAGGGGCACTCGCGTGAAGCAGCAAAGACCCGTGTGCATCCGAGTATCTACCCGGTGACCGCTTCAAGGTAACCATCGGGAAGGTTGAGCCGCGCCCGACTCACCCAATCTAAACATATCTCAGTCCTATTACCCCTATCGTGCAAGACACCTTGCGTGATGGACATCGACTGCACGGCTGGCAACACTTGGCGCGGCCTACCAGCTTTGCAAAAAAGGAATTGCTAAGGCGATTCGCGAACTTGGGGTCATCGACTTTCGGAGCTCGAGGTGCACATGCCGTCGAGCCCGGCCCAGCAAACGTTAGCCGCGCAGCAACGCGACTGCGAGCGTCTGGCGTGGCATGTGCTTACACAACAAGCCAGTAGCGGTGCCACTCGCTGCGCCGATGCCTACTTTGACAATCCGAACGGGTAAAATATGGCCGTAGATTTGTATCAAGAACTCGGAGTCGACAAGTCGTCGACTGAGGCTGACATCAAGAAGGCTTTCAAGAAGCTTGCAAGCAAGCTGCACCCAGATAAGAATCCTGGCGACAAGCGCTCGGAAAGCAAATTCAAGGCCGTCAATCGAGCTTACCAAACACTCAGTGACCCCAATAAGCGGGCTCTCTATGACGAGTTCGGTGAAAACGCACTGCGCGAAGGGTTCGACGCGAACTCGGCGCGCGCCTATCAGCAGGCACAACAGAGTTACGGCGGCGGCGGAGGCAACGGTAGTGTTCATGTCGAAGACTCTTTCTCCGGAGGAGGCGCAGACCTTGGGGACCTGTTCGGCGACCTATTCAGAGCCACGTCAAGGGGGCGCGGCTCGGCTCGCGTCAAAGGGTCCGACGTTGCCAGTGAGATAACAATCGAGTTTGCGCAGGCGCTGCGCGGCACCGAGGTCGTTTTGCAGCTGCAGGACGTTGGCGAGCCGTTGACCGTGCGGATCCCGCCCGGTGCGACCGATGGCGATCGCATTCGCCTGTCGGGTCACGGTCAAGCGAGTCCAATTGGCGGACCTCCCGGGGATCTCGTATTGGCAATTCGTGTGCGGCCGCATGCTCTCCTCGAGCGCCGCGGGCTCGATCTGCATTTGGACCTGCCCATCACTATTGGCGAGGGTTATCGCGGCGCCAAAATCAAAGTACCAACGCTCAATGGCGCGGTCACGCTCACGGTTCCCAAACGGGCGCAGAGCGGCCAAACCCTGCGCCTCAAAAACAAGGGCGTTCAACGCGGCGCCAACATCGGCGACCTTTACGTACGCTTTCTTGTGCGCTATCCCGAACAGGACTCCAAAGAGATGGATAATGCCGTGGACGACATGGAACACTTCATGAACGTCGACATCCGCGCCGGACTGGAACTTTGATATGCGCACCGATCGACTAACCGACAAGAGCAAAGAAGCCTTACAAGAGGCCCTTTCCATCGCCACACGAAGCGGCCATCCAGAACTATTACCTGAACAATTCCTTGTGAGTGTCCTTTCTCAACCCGACGCAGTAGGAGCGCCACTCATCGAACGGGCATCTGGCAGCGTTGAGAAACTCGTTCAGGCATTGAGCGAGCGAATCGAGAAGCTGCCTCGCGTCTCAGGGGGTGCAGAGCCACGGATGAGCCCGCGCATGATCGCTCTTCTGCAAGGCGGAGAAGATGAGGCAAAGAAACTGAAGGACGATTTCGTTTAAGCGGAAGCATTTTTGTTAGCACCTGCGCACCAAGACCGGGACATCAAGGTTGCAGTGGAACGGCGAGGGCTCACCTACGAAAAACTTCTCCAAGCTCTTGCAGATATTCGGGGTTCCCAGCGAGTAACGGACGCGCAACCTGAAGGCAAATTTCTGGCTCTCGACAAGTATACGCGCGACCTCACCAGTCTCGCCAGAAAGGGCGCTTTCGCTCCAGTCATCGGGCGCGATGAGGAAATACGCCGCGCCATGCAGGTGCTAAGTAGGCGCACCAAGAACAACCCAATTCTCATCGGCGAGCCCGGCGTTGGTAAGACCGCAATAGCGGAAGGCATCGCTCAGCGGATCACCAGTGGAGATGTGCCAGAGTCGCTTAGGGACAAACGGCTATTATCGCTCGACCTGGCGAGCATGATAGCCGGCGCCAAGTTCCGAGGGGAATTTGAGGACCGCCTCAAAGCCGTCATCAAAGAGGTCGAAGGCGCCAGTGGGAAGGTCGATACTGTTCATCGACGAACTATATACCCTCATTGGGGCAGGCGCGGCCGATGGCGCAATGGATGGTGCGAACATGCTCAAACCCGCTCTCGCCCCCGGGGAATTGCGATGCATTGGGGCAACCACGCTCGACGAATATCGGAAACATATTGAGATAGACGCCGCCCTGGCTCGGCGCTTTCAACCGGTTATGGTTACCGAGCCTGATGTGGAGTCCGCCATTGCTATTTTGCGCGGCGTCAAAGAGCGCTACGAGCTGCACCAGGCATTCGCATTCAAGACGCAGCTCTCGTTGCAGCGGCCAAGCTGAGTCATCGGTACATTAAGGACCGATTCCTACCAGACAAGGCCATTGATCTGGTAGATGAGGCGGCCAGCAAGATCAAGATGGAGATTGACAGCGTGCCGACGTCCATCGATCAATTGGAACGGCGCGTGATGCAGTTGGCCATCGAAGAAAAGGCGCTAGAGCGAGAACGAGACACGGCTAGTCGGACACGCTTGACAGAGCTGCGCAAAGAACTTGCCAGTGAGCGCGACCTTGCCCGCGCCAAGTGGTTACGGGAGAAGCAAATCATCGATTCAATTCGGCAGCAACAGGTCAAACTTGACAGTTTGAAGCTTCAAATGGAACAAGCTCGCCGAGCGGCCGACTATCAAAAAGCTTCCGAGTTGCAATATGGGCAAATCCCTGAGGTCGAAAGAGCTGCGCAGACGGCCAGTGACGAACTGGCCAGGGTGCAAGAATTCGGAAGCATGTTGAAGGAGGAGGTCACCGAAGAGGATATCGCGGCGGTTGTGTCCAAGTGGACCCACATTTCCATTGCCAAAATGCTCGAAAGCGATTTGAAAAAAACTTCTGAACATGGAGGAGCATCTACGGGAGCGCGTGGTGGGGCAGAATGAGGCTCTCAAAGCGGTTGCTAATGCCGTTCGGCGTTCCAGGGCGGGCCTTGGGGATGAATCGCGCCCCATCGGGAGCTTTTTGTTTCTCGGCCCAACGGGCGTTGGAAAAACCGAGACGGCACGTACCTTGGCCGAACAACTCTTCGATGACGAACGTGCCATCATCCGTATCGACATGAGCGAGTACATGGAGCGACATACCGTGTCGCGACTGCTTGGTGCACCTCCAGGATACGTGGGTTACGAGGAAGGGCGGGCAATTGACGAAGCCCGTGCGCCGCCGCCCGTACGGCGTCATTCTGTTTGACGAGATCGAAACGGCTCACCCCGACGTGTTCAACACGCTGCTCCAACTCCTCGATGACGGTCGACTGACGGATGGGCAGGGGCGCACAGTGGACTTCAAGAATACGGTTATCATATTGACCAGCAACGTTGGTTCAGAAAAGCTGGCTGTGATCGAAGAGCAGCCTAACCTGTCGGACCTGGAGCGCCAAGTTGCCATAGAGCGAATGATGGCCGAAAACCTCAAGGCTCACTTTCGCCCAGAATTCCCGAATCGAATCGATGAGACGTTGATTTTTCACCGGCTCAGTCAGGCCACAATTCGACACATATTGGCTAGCAGATGTCGGATATGATCCTCAATATGGAGCTCGCCCACTGAAGCGTGCCCTACAAAAACACCTCGATGACGAATTAGCGCGTCGTGTGATCAGTGGCGTGCTCGGTTCGGGCGACAAAGTGCGCGTGGACCGCTCGAACGGGGGCTGTCTTTCGACAAAATCGTTCCCAATTGATGGCGGCTTGCTTTCCTACCTCCGGACAGGGTCCAACGCTGGGCGTCAGTTTGCCGACCTCACCGTAGAGGGTTGCGTGGCTAAGACATTGCGGCCAGCAACTCCGGAATGGCGACGGTCGCCACGCTAGTGTAGCTGTCGGAGACAGCATACGGAATAATGAGATGGTCCCCATGGCGCATGGCACCACACGAGTAGACAACGTTGGGAACGTGTCCGTCGCGTTCGTCCGCATTGGGCACTAGCAGTGGTTCAGTCATCTCGCCAATCACGCGTGACGGATCATCCAAGTCAAGGAGCAGCGCGCCGATCCAGTACTGTCGCATAGGCCCGACACCGTGAGTAAGAAGAATCCATCCCTTGTCAGTCTCGATGGGTGATCCACAGTTGCCCACCTGCACGAACTCCCATGGGTATTTCGGCCCGCGTACAAGCCGTGACTCATTCCAAAAGTGCGTGTTGTCCGATCGCAGTAAGTAGTTATTTTCACCATCGAGCCGCGAGGCCATCATAAACTTGTCGCCCACTTTTCGTGGGAAGAGCGCCATGCCCTTGTTCTGCACACAGTCGCCGTTGAGCGTATTGATCTTGAAGTGAATAAAATCGGACGTCTCGATGAACTGCGGTAACACGCGGAAACCGTTGTATGCCGTGTAGGTCGCGTAATACACGACGCGTCCATCGGGATAGAGGAACCGTACGAAGCGTGCATCCTCGATTCCGCGACTTTCGTTGTCACTAACTGGAAATATCACACGCTCGGAAATCTGCGTGTCCGCTGAAAACTTGAGTTCGTAGTTCGAGCGGGCAAGCCAGAGCATGTTTGTAGACAGCTCCTTGAGCTGCGAGACGCTCCCTTGCGTTCGACACTTCTCCAGGACGTGTTTCAAGCCGTTCATCGTAAACTTGTCGTCGAGAAGTGCCAAGAAAGGCTCGGCCAATGGGCTATGCGCCTTCATTTCAACGAGTTTTTGAATGAAGTTCTGCTTATCGTAAAGAGCATCCTCGACGGGTCGAGCGGTGAGCGCGAAGTGTGACGGCGGATCGATCGTGATGTGTTGTTCCGTGTCGACTATCCCCGTGCGAAATTCGATCGACGAAATGTGACCTTCCCCGCATGCTCTTAGGCTCATGATGAAACGGGCAGAACCGATCGGTACGCCGTCCTGGTCAGGGTGTAAGACCATAGACGGATTGAAAAGCGCAACCGATTCGAACGAATATTCGCTCGTGAAATACGCCCCCAGAAGAAGACGGCGCTCGTCACTCGCGTCGGGGTGCTCGCCCGCAAGAGCGATTGCTGCGGAGTAGTTTAGTTGAAACGTTCCGCGAATATCCCTATGCCGTTCTCCATAGTCGGAGACCAGAGTTGCAACCATTGATGCCACCTCGACGCTAGGAAGTGCTCGAACACGGTCGATGATGGCATGAATACGCTGCGGCTCCCCCGGAAGAAAGGAACGAGCAATTACTCGGTGAAGATCGGCCGTAAGGCGCAGCGGCAGACGCGTGACATTCATGAGTCCCTCTCACCAGCGACTAACGCCCTGGCCGTATTGATTTGTTCGAGGGGGTTCACTCGGGCGGTGATCCATTTCCATTCGCCTATTTGGGGCATATCCTTACAATTTCTGTCGATCTATGAGTTTGTTTTTGTGGTCGTGGGGATCTGTGCGTTGCCTTGGTGGGGCGTAGCCAATGCGCTATCTTGAAGTACGCTACGCCATTTGGCTTATGGTTTTGCGAAAGCGATTCAGTGAGAAGGCGAACAGCGCCGCACCTCGGATCCTGAACAGGATAGCCGCGCTGGGAATGCCCGAGAGACATAAGGTGGACTGATCCTGAAACAGGACCGCGGATCCGAATCGCCAGAAACCGAGTCATGCACCAAGGCAGCCAGCCGACGCATCGCGTGATGGTCGGATAGACGAGAACTGCGAGCAACGCCAGTTTGGTCTGACCTTCTTTGGCACCATGTTCATACTCGAAAGGCGCTATGCCGCCTCGACCCTCACCTGCAAATCCAAGCCAACCTCATCAACCATCGATTGAAGGGCGAGCCGAACGAATTGGTCAGCAGGATACCCGAGGATTTGGGCAAACTTCATCGCACGCGTCAGGCTCACACTCTTGCGACCGTGTTCAATATCGCACAAATGTGACCGCGAAATGCCGAGCATCCGAGCGAACTCAGCCTGACTGATTTCGTCACCGACGCGAATAGCTTCGAGTAAGCGACCAAGCGTCAGTGGACCTCCAGCTCGCTTCTCGAGAAACTGCAACGCCGCCGATCTTTTTCCGCGCTTAGTAGTCATGTTTGCTAATCGTCCTCGACGCTAACGAATTCCATGTGATCATTCCGAATCGTATAGATCGCTCGATAGGCGAGGCTCAGTCGAATCGACCGCTGGCCTCGGCGCTTTCCTTTGAGCGGTTCGTCGTGATACCCAGAAACTTTGCGGACCGATTCCAGTCCCGTTGTCTCCACCGCTTCAACCCACGCAGCGAGTTTCAACGCAACGTGGGCAGGTACCACCAGAAGCTGCTTCCTGGCTTGGATTGAAAGAACAACTCTGTCGATCACGTAGTCATCATTGTACACCCACCAGGTGAACGCACAAGCGCTCTATGCGTTTGAAGCTTCGCGCGACTGACTCTATGCACTTGTCGAATCCTGAGGGACGCTACTCACCTCCTTCCCGCCACGCGCAGGGCACGGCGCGCCCGAGCATGGCGTTGGAGGAGGTCGGGAGGCCGAGGCGCAGCCCGGCCGAGCGGGTAGAGGCAGCAGCAGAAGGTATCTGATTCGAAATCAGATGTGCCCGGAAGGGTACCGAGGGTTCACTGAGCCCTTCGGGCTCTCCTCGCATCGCGAGGACCGTTGACCTCGCCGAAAAGCTCCAGTGCCTGGACCTTTTCACCTCGGTTCGCAATCCATCGCTCTCCGCTGACGAAGAGCTGTCTCGAAGTGGCACGGGCTACGCTTGCTGTCTCAACATGCTGACTTCGGACGGCACCTACAACTGCAGCTGCTCCAGTCTCGCCAACTGCCAAGCCGAAGCCGCTAGCCGCCAAAATACCGAGGTCGTCGCGACTTGTCCCCCAGTGCCACCGCCAAAGCTGCAGAGAATTGCCGATCAGGATACCTGTCGCAGATGGGATACGACGGTTGTTGCTCGGGGTTGAGCTGCGTGACGGGTAGCGACGGGATCCCGAAGTGTCAGTGAGGGACGCTCGATAGCGACGGGGATTGGCACAGACACAGCAGTAGGTTGCGTCTGCACAGCGCGATTTTGAGTTGTGACTGCGCTACCGCTGCTCGGCTACGATGGCTTCACGAATGCGCTCAACGGCAACCAACGGCTTTTGCATGACGAGCATCGCATCGAGATGCAGGATGCGATAGCCCAGGCGAGTGAGCACGCGGTCACGGCGCTGGTCAACGACAACGCGCCGATGATGCCAAAGGCCGTCGACTTCCACGATGAGCCAAGCCGAGGGAGCAAGGAAGTCAACGACGTAGTGATCCAGCGGAACTTGACGCCGAAAGACGACGCCGAGGCGCTTGCCGGCGAGATGAAGCCACAGTGCGGAGGTGCCCCCCGGGGAGCTCAGGTTTTCCCACAACCGTTGCGCGGCGTGTCCAGAATCCCCCCCTACCTACCCGAAAAACACGCGTAGCTGCTCGTTGTTTGCGAATCCGCGGGCGTATCGCATCCGCTCGACCAGTGCTTCGCGAGCAGGATATTGCCGCATGCATCAAAGGTATTACTGGTACACCACAGGCTCTTTCCGGCGTCCACTCCGGTCAAATAGACGGTGCTCTCCGTCAATAGATTCGCGTGCGAATCGTACGAGCGAACAATGCGATAGTTGTCAACGACACTGCCCGTTGCATACACGTGGGCATCAACCAGATGATTGCCCAGTGCATCATTGGTATAGGTTACGGTCTCATCGGTTGAGCCGTCGTAGCCTGAATCGCGCAATTCGACGACGAGAAATCCGGAGGCATCGTATTGGTATGTCACCCCGTAGCGGGACTTTCCGCCGTAGGTTCTGACCTGCGATACGAGGTTCCCTTTGGCGTCGTAGGTGTAATCGGTGACGTCCCCGGTTGTGCCCTGGCATCCGGAAAAGAACTCACTCTTGATGAGATTCCCCGCTTCGTCGTAGGTATTGTTCGTGCACCCCCACATGCGGCCCGAGTAAATGCTCTGATCTTTGACGGTGAGCTTGTGCCCCTGTGCGTCATACGTATAGGTGAACCACCGGCAACCCATTGCAGCCGTGGCAGCGCAACTGTCGCTCTTCTCTTCGAGGAGCCATCCGTTCGAGTCGTAGGTGTAGCGAGTGGTCACTCCGCCGGTTTCCTCCGTAGCAAGGCGATTCTGGGCATCGTAGGTGAACGTTGTCACGGTGGTGGAGCTCCCCACGACCATTGTGTTCGTACAGGGCCCCGCGTATTTGCAGACGCCGCTGCCACTCCCGCCTGTACTCGTGGTTCCGCCTGTACTCGTGGTTCCGCCTGTACTCGTGGTTCCGCCATTCGCAGACGTGCCACCAGTCGATGTATCGCCGCCTGAGGCAGAGGTACCACCCGTAGCGAAGGTACCGCCAGAGCTGGTCTGCGTGGTTCCGCCGGAGCTCGTCGTGCCGCCCTTCGGGGAGATACCACCGGAAGCGATGACGCCACCCGTCGATGACTTGCCACCCGTTGCGATAGCGCCGCCAGAGCTGTTCTGTGTGCTGCCTCCGGTCTGCGAAGAACCTTCACCAATCACCGAAGTGCCACAGCCTGCTACGAGCGCTGCGAAAACGAGACAGCCGATCCCTACCGTTGTCGTGGTTGCCATATGCCTTACCTATCCCTGTCGCTGAGACGTTCGATCACCTAATCGCCCGTAGAACCGTCTGTGGCTGCACTCAAGAGCTTCTGTGCTTCGCCCACATGCGGACTGTTCGGGTATTGTCGTACAAGCTCCGCGGCAGCTTTCTGAGCGAGCACCTGCTGACCCAAGCGCATTGCCGCCTGCAATCTGAGATACAAAGCCTCGGGTTGGAAACGCTGTGGGCCGCCTAGTTTGCTATGCTCATCGAGCAGCCGCATGGCCTCCGCAGCACGCCCAGCTGAAAGCAGCGAGGAGGCGTTGGCGATGCATTGCATCTCCGCCTTCAAGCCTGCGTCGCTCTGCGGGTAAGATTGGGTTTTGACGGGCGCGGTCACGTCGCGGTTCGCAGCCAGACTACGCTCACGGCTCACAACCGGCGCTTCAGCAGCGGCCAAATCAACGACCTTGGCAGATGTGGGCGCGGTTGTTGCGGCGACTGAACGCTTTTGCACTCGTGTTCTTGTCTGGTTCTTCGACGGTAAGGCTGCGGCTACCACGGCTGCCGCCTGCGGCTCTGCGAGCTTACGCGCCCCGACAACGGCCGTGGTCACGACGGACAAACCAACAAATCCGATGGTGGTCCATTTAGCGAACAGCCCAACCGTACCCGATGCAGCCTTCGCGGAAGCACCAAAGAGCGATGTTGCGATTGCGGAGATTGCGCCCACGCTGCCAGCCATGGCCACCGTTCGCTCAACGGCGGCACGGCGCGGCACCTCCAGACGACCCGCGCGCACCAGCCGCGCCACGTTGGGCGGCGCACCCTCTTGCAACCACGGTTTGAGCTCAGCCATGACGTGACTCCTGCTGTGCTTGGATTCGCTCATGCCGCACCAGCGCTTGCGCGAATTGCTTACGTGCGCGGCTAATTCGAGACGCCACAGTCCCCACAGGGATCGCCATGGCTTCCGCAATCTCGACTTGCGTTAGTTCTTCGATCTCGAAAAGAATGAACGGCATTCTGACGTCGGGTTCAAGCTGCTCTAAGATTTCGTCGAGTTGCGCCTGCGCCTGACGCTGTTCCAGGAGTTGTTCCGGGCTCATGGTTTCGACGAAGTCGACATCGTCGTAGTCAAGTTGCTCTTCACGTCGGCGCGCCGTGGAAAGCCTCAGCTTCTGCGTCACGCGTTGCGCCACTCGGTAAAGAAAGGCTCGTTCCTTCTCTTCTGTAACATCATTCAATCGACGCGCAGCAATCAACATCACGCGCTGTGCGGCGTCGTCAGCGTCGGCCTGCCCCAGACCAAACCGACGCGCCACGCGCCATACGAACGCAAAATGTGCTCGAATCATTCGCTCAATGCGCACATGCGCAAGCACCCGTTCGGAGCCTCGAGCCTCGCGCGGGTCAGTCGATGGGGCTACTGCCGTTTGAGCCACTCGCACGCCTATCCCTTCAATTGTGGGATTCGATCACGGAAAACGCACGCTCAAGGAAAGCCCACCACCGAACGCGAAGCCGGGGATCTCGAATGCGCCCTCTTGCACGGTTCCATACTGCACGACGAAGCTGCGTCGAACCCCTGAGAACCGCAGCTCTGGCCCCAGGTCCATGGAAAAGTTGGCATCAGCTAGCCTCAATCGGGGCGACAAGAATCCGACCACCCAGGGGACCTCGGAATGCTTCGTGCGCACCGCCGCGGACGGGTCGCTCTGACCACGCACGCCCAAGATGCCGGCTTCCATCCCGCCACACAATGGCAGAGCGAGGGCAGCTGTGAGCCTTGCCTGCCACGGGCACCATTGGCCACGTGCCGCAACCGCCCAGGATCGCGCCAGGAACCCCGGCACCTGGGTTTCATCCAATCCCGACCGATAGCCCACGAATCCGAGCCGAACCCGTGACAATTCCGCCTGTCCGCCAATGTCCAAAAATAGGTTTGCCGCGGTTGCGATCCCGAGCCCAATGCCGCGTGTCGCGCCGATACCTGCGCCAAAACCATGCAGCCATGACGGTTGCGAGGCTTTGCGTTTTGAATCCGATTCCTTTGGTTTAAAGGTGTTGGTTTCTTGGGTTTGTGGCGGCGTAACAACGGGCATCACCAACGGCGCGTGCTGCGCATTTTCCGCGAGGCGCGACACTTCAACAAGGGGTGCCGCTGCGGTGGCAGGCGTTTGCTGCGACATCTCACGCTTCGCCGATAGATCGTCCTGTTCGAGTGCAAGTGCCGTCACCAGGGCAATTGCCGATACGGCCTCGTCGCAGCTTGCAGCGTCCAGCGTTCGGACAATCGCGCGCCCCGCTTCGTCCTCGAACATTAGTCGCGCAAACCAGCGCCCCTCGACGGCTTGAGCATGGACGTGCATGGGTCGCGCGAACTGCCCAGGTTGCGCAAGCCAGGCCGCCTTGACGTGCTCGCCAACGCGCTGCAAATACTCGGCTTCACTTGGACAGTTGGCTTCAACATCGTACGTGAGCCGCACCAAGTCACGAGCAACGGCAGGGGCCGTGGCAGTGCCCGCGATAGCGAGGACGATGACGTTGGGCAGGCTATGGTGGACGCGCAAGGGAGCGCCATCCTAGAACGAAATCGTGAGCCCGCCCATCATCCGCGACTGAAAGGGGGTACCTTCGATCGGCGTCTGCCACTCGAGGTAAGTCGAAAGCGCCTCGCCCGTGAAGCCAACCCCCAGCCCCGCGATGCTTCTGGGAGTGCCATTCCCGCTCGCCACGGGACGAGCGGACACAAGTCGCGTTCGAATTGCCATTTTCCCCAGCATCTCGAGTTCGAGCAACCCGGTCGCGGATAGTTCCGACATGTTCATTGGTTGAACGATGGGGAAATAGCTCATGTTATGCCCACCGTGCTGACTGTCCGTGGTGCCCATGGCACGCGCGAAGTCTAGCCCCAGGTGGCCATGCAGCCTCTGCCATTGAAACCGCGCCCAGACGCCCGGCATCACCATCGAATGGCCCATTCCGAGATCTTGGCTTTGAGCGCCAGTCGGAATCGACAGAGCCATTCTGCCTCCCAACACATTGTGACCATCAGCGCTGCTAAATACCCGTTGCTCCATGGCCAACGTGGCGTCGCCCATTCCTTCGGTGGGCAGACCATTGCGAACCAGTCGATAGGCAGGAACCTTCCCCGTAATCAGAAAGCCCTGGTAGCGAAAACCCATCGCGACGGAAGTGCCCTCGAATTGTCCTTCGTATCGGCTGTTTCGGTAACGGGCCGCCTCCCAGCCAACTGAAATTTGATAGGCTGACCGCGGCGCTACGGCAAGCTCATGCAGCTCACAATGCTCCGCGCGGGCCATCTCGGAACTGCTGCAGGTGACAATGCCGGCGAATAGCCCAACTGTGAAACACCGCGTCCTAGGGCACATTGCATGCCAGCCATTCCCCTAGCTGCTTGCGCTCTGCCAAAGTGGGAAATGGAGCCGCAGGGGGCATCAGATTGTTCGTGTAGTTGGGACCTGCCGCCGCGGCTTGATCGATGTGAGAAAGCTCTGTCGAGTGAATGGCCTCAAGGGAATCGAAGTTGTGATCGCTTGGTGCCCCATTCCGCGCGCTACCGGAGAGGTTACTGCTGTGGCAGCGAATGCAGTAGCTGGTCATAAACGCTTTGCCGAAGTTGTCGTAAGTGAGCGTTGACCCGTTGGCGCATACCGCGCCCGTTGCATTGCTCGCCGCCGCCGGATCATTGCCCGAGCAGCTTAGCGGTGCACTTAGCGCAAACGGCAACCAAACGAAGAGTCTCATCGCCGGATACCTGGGGCTCGGGCCGAGCGACCGCAAGCGTCATGATCCGCGGCAAATCCCGGAATTTGGGAGCTCATAGTGTGCAAATATCCGATCGAGCCGAATCATGCTGCATCGCGGCAGTAGAAGTTGCGGAATGACCCGGGAAAGACATTCCTCTCGAAGGCTCCTGACCCAACGCTCCGCGTAAGAATTCAAATTTGGGCTTCGCGCAGTCAGGCGTACAATCTTGCCCTGCGCGTCCGTCCAGCGAATGCGCTTGTTGCCAAACTGCTCGCGGAGTTCTTGATTCTCGGCTTGGAGATACTCGATCATGGCTTACTGGTGTCGGTTGATCCAACCCGCGAAAACAAGGAGCAGAAACTGGAGGTGAAGATTGAATGCTTCCAAGCGGACCCGTTGCGGTCAAGGCGGCGAAGCCCGATCGCCCGGAATTTACTTACAACTGGTCCGCAGCCACTCGATCGACTTGCACGGAGCAATCGCGGGGGTGCAAATCGCCCCGAAGGCCACAGGGGCTCAGAATGCTCGTTTTTGGGCTCGGAACGCCGCGTTCATCGATGATAACGACCACGGTATCCCAGCGTGCAATGCCCAACTCGTCCAAGTCTAGCCGCAATAGCCACCCCGCGGCGTTTCGCTCCTCGTCTATGAGGCTAAATACGAAGTTGCCGAGGCTGTAGATGATGGGTCTGCCCCGATAGATTTCCGCGCCTTGAGTGACATGTGGGTGGGCGCCAACGACTGCGGCTGCACCAGCATCTATCAGGCGCCTTGCTAGGTCACGCTGACGTTGACAGGGGAGAGCCTCGTTTTCCCAACCCCAATGTAAAAACGGGATCACTAGCTGCGCCCCCAACTGCTGCGCGCGGTGGATGTCCGCTACCACCTGCTCTTCTTCGCTCCAGGCAACTCCGGGGGTAGCGTGACCGGCTTCGAACCCCCGCGGCTGGTATTCGCTGTAGCCAAGGATCGCGATCCGTAGGCCTTGGCGCTCGAGGATCTTTGGCTCATGTGCTTCGGCAAGATTGTTCCCCGCACCAGTGAACGGAACTCCTACGCTATCTAGGCCACGCATGGTTTCGAGCAACGCTTCGCGGCCGTAATCCCCCGAGTGATTATTGGCGAGCGAAACCAGACCGAAGTGCGCCGCTAGCGTGGGCAGCGTGCGAGGATGAGCTCGAAACTGGTACACCTTTGGCACCACCGTCCCCGTCTCCGCAATCGGGCTCTCGAGATTACCCACCGTCAGATCGGCGCGCGACAGCCATGGCGCCGTCGGAACGAACGGATCGGTACCCGAGGCTATGAGCTTCCCCGGCACCTCGTCGAGCAGGATGTCACCAGCAAACACGACCCGGGCGTGGTGAGTCGGCGCCGGGGACCGCTGACCGACTTCACGCGAGCATCCGCCTAGAAAGGCAGTGACACAGAATGAAGCGCTCGCGAGATAGTTGACCATCGCTCATCTCCCGGACAGGTTGGCAAAGGCGCACCAATACTCTAGCTGGCGACTGTCTTCATCGTAAACTGCCTGAAGACCCGTGAACCCGAATCGCCCCTGGACGCTGGCCCTGGGATACGGTGGTCGGTACTTGGATTGGTGCAACAGCGCAGGCCCGCGCTCGCTCGGGTGGTACACGTAGAGGTTGATCGCTGCCACGTCCAAAGGTTGGCTCACGTAGACGGCCTTAAACTCGAACCGATCTTCAACGTTGATTGAAGCCGTGCGGTAGGGATCCTGGGTGGCCTTGATGACGTGGATCACCTCGGTGCCACCGTAGATGGTCGTGCACTGCAGCAGGGATTCAGTCGCGCGCGAGGAGCGGCAAGCGGGCAGGGCGAGGAGAACTCCGAGTGCGACGACACTGCCCCAATGCAAGGACTTCAGACTGGGGTGGCAGGCGGACTGGGGTGGCATCTGGATGCAATACTTCTACCCCTTTCCGGCTGCCGAGGATGTAGACTTTGGTTTTCTCGCCTTCTGACCCCGTATGGTGCAGAAAATGGATCGGGCGTGATTGTGGCCATTTGGGCGTGGTAGGAAGCGGTCGTGCCTCGAGGACGCCAACCGAATCTTCACCTGCAGTTCCTCCTTCTTGTCTTTGCTGGCTGGATCAACCGACACCAGCAGGCTGTCGCGGAATCGAGCGTGCGACAGAACGAGGGCGCCATACGAGTTAGCACGCCTTCATCAAATCTCGCCTCGGAGCGATTGCATGAACGAAGTACTCCACCGTCGAGGTGCTGCGCGGTTTCAGGTTGATTCGATACTACGTCTTCTTCGTCATCGTCGATGATGGTACCCATCACGGTCGCGTCCGTGCGCGGGCGGTTGTAGTTGCTCGCAGATGAGTCACCCAAACAGCCGACCGCATGGCGTCTCCAGAATTGTTGCGACGTAGGGCGACGACGTGCGTCTGTAGTCCCGAGACTTCCAAGCCATTGGCCACTTACCGCGTGACCCCAAGGGTCGCGAGGGTTCGGCGCAGTTGGGGTGCGCAGCTTGGGCGGGCCTGCGCGCGTTGTTGTGCGATGAGCCGTCCACTAGGAGAGAAAATGAACTGTGAACGATTTGCACTGCTACTAGGCTCGATGGCCATCATGCTCGGTTGTGCCGACTTGAACTCCTCAGAAACTGCCGAAACCACCAAGCAGGACGCTATCGGCACTGCCGAACAGGACTTGTACGTCAACAATAGTTGGCTCTGGCAAGTGGGCGACAAGCGCACGGCCGACGTGTGTTTCGCTTCAGGTGGTGGAGCTATCAAGTCGGGTCTGAGTACCACCAAGTGTCTCAACGTGAGTGGTGGTAACAGCGCG
>Ga0302323_100000327_pt1 | contig 37126 bp, 21 predicted proteins | sample Fen_T0_3_FD_201950 | JGI IMG/M metagenome (GOLD analysis project Ga0302323, IMG submission 201950) | Peat permafrost microbial communities from Stordalen Mire near Abisko, Sweden - Fen_T0_3 | ecosystem: Environmental > Terrestrial > Soil > Wetlands > Permafrost | place: Sweden: Abisko...
GATACCGGTAGCGATGCCGATACCGGTAGCGATGCCGATACCGGTAGCGATGCCGATACCGGTAGCGATGCCGATACCGGTAGCGATGCCGATACCGGTAGCGATGCCGATACCGGTAGCGATGCCGATACCGGTAGCGATGCCGGTGCCGGTAGCGATGCCGATGCCGGTACTGATGCCGACGCCGACGCCGGTGCCGGTGCCGATGCCGATGCCGATGCCGGTGCCGATGCGGTTACCGGTACCGGAGCCGAAGCCGGTGCGGTTACCGAAGCCGAAGCCGGTGCGATTACCGAAGCCGAAGCCGGCTCCATGCACTGCTCGAGGTAGGCAGCGAGCACCTCGATCGTCGGCAGCCGCTCGAACAGCTCGCGAATGCCGATCGCCTGGTGATATCGGTCCTCGATGCCCTGGACCAGCTCGAGCAGCGACAGCGAGTCCGCGCCCATGTCGATGAAGGTCATGGTCGTCGAGAGCGTCGCGGGATCGGCGCGCAGCGCAGTGGCCGCCAGCGCGTGCAGCTCGCTCGCGATCTCGCGCTGCCGCTCGGACGGAGCGGGCGCGGCGGGCGCGATGCTGGCGGTGGGGAGCTCGGACGGGGCGGGGATCTCGGGCAGGATCGACCGTGGGGTCGCCATGGGTAGCACCTCGGGTGACGGGGCGATGGCTTCGGGAGCCGTGGCGGCGTCGCTCGCGGCCAGCTCCGCGCGCGCGGCGCTCGGCGGGTGCACGGACACCGCGGCGTGCTCGAACCAGTAGCGGTTGCGCTGGTAGGCGTAGTGCGGCAGCGAGATGCGCTGGCGCGGATAGTCGCGATCGAAGCCGGTCCAGTCGATCGCGACGCCGCGCAGCGCCAGCGCCGCGAGCGTCGTCAGCATCACGCTCCAGTCGTCCTGGTGCTCGGCCAGCGATGGCAGCCAGCGCGCCGTGGAGTCCGCCGGGACGCACTGCGCTCCCAGGTAGCTCAGCACCGGCGTCGGACCGATCTCGAGCATCAGCTCGCAGCCGTGCGCGTGCAGCGCGTGGATCGCGGTCTCGAACTGGACCGGCGATCGCGCATGCCGGCGCCAGTACGCCGCGTCCGGCACGGCGCCGCTCGCGAACGGCTCGCCGGTCACGTTGGAGACCAGCGGGATGGCCGGAGCGCGGCACGGGATCGTGCGCGCGAGCTGCTCGAGCTCGTCGAGGATCGGCTCGACGAGCGGCGAGTGAAACGCCTGGCTGACGCGGACCGGCTGGACCAGGATGCCGGCGGCGTCGAGCTCGGCGACCGCGTCGCGCAGCGCGACCGCGTCGCCCGAGATCGTCACGTTCTCGGGGCCGTTGATGCTGGCGATCACCGCGCGCTCCCCGAACCGGGCGAGCCGCTCGGCCACCAGCCGCGCGGGAGCCAGGACCGCGGCCATCGCGCCGGCGGTGGGCAGTGACTGGATCAACCGCGCGCGCTCGGCGACGAACCGCAGTCCGTCCTCGAGCGAGAACACCCCGGCAACGCACGCGGCGGCCAGCTCGCCCACGCTGTGGCCCAGGATCGCGTCGGGGATCACGCCCCACGATCGCCAGAGCTCGGCGAGCGCGACCTCGATCGCGAACAGCGCGGGTTGCGCATACCGCGTATCGTCGAGCGCGGACGGCGGCGACGGACGGAAGAAGCTACGGCGCGACCGCAGGACCGGCGCGACGTCGGGCGGGATGACGTGGCCGTTGTGGCCATTCTGCGTGGCCTTGCCGGCCGGCGGATCGGGATACAGCAGCGACAGCAGCGGCCGATCGAGGTGGCGGCGGAGCACGGCGTCGCAGCGCTCGAGCGTGGCGCGAAACGTCGGCTGGCTCTGGAACAGCTGGCGGGCCATCCCGACGTGCTGCGCGCCGAGCCCGGTGAACAGCCACGCCACCTTGGGTGGCTTGTGCGCGCTGAACTCGGCGTAGACCGCGGCGCTGGCCTCGCGGGGCGTCGTGGCGGCGGCGCCGTCGTGGGCGTCGGCGACGAACGCGCCGAGCTCGTCGCGCAGCTCGGCCGTGGTCGCCGCCTGGACCGCGAGCCGGTGCCCGAAGTTGGAGCGCCCAGTGTTGGCGCTGTAGCACAGATCCGCGAGGTCGACCTCGGGCGCGCTGGCGAAGTCGCGGTACGACGCCGCGAGGTCGACGAGGCTCCGCCAGGTCTTGGCGCGGAGCACCAGCACGTGGCGGGGCCGCTGCGCCCGGTGGATCGCGCGCGGCGGCGCGGCCGGTGCGCGCTCGAGCACCATGTGGACGTTGGTCCCGCCGAACCCGAACGAGCTGACCCCGGCCCGCGGCGGGGCCGCCTCGGCCGGCCAGGGCAGCAGCTGGGTCGGGACCCGCAGGGCGATCTGGTCGAAGGGGATGTACGGGTTGGGCGTCTCGAAGTGCAGGCTCGGCGGAATCTGGCCGTGGCGCAGCGCCAGCGCCGCTTTGAGCAGGCCCGCGATCCCGGCCGCGGCCTCCGGGTGGCCGATGTTGGACTTGATCGAGCCGACGGCGCAGAGGTCACCGGCCGCGCGCCCCGCGCCGACGACCGCGGCGAGCGACTTCATCTCGATCGGGTCGCCGAGCCGGGTGCCGCTGCCGTGCGCCTCGACGTACTGCACCGAGGCCGGCGACACGCCGGCGTCGCGGTAGGCGGCGCGGAGCACGGCCTCTTGCGCCGCGGGGTTGGGCGCGGTGAGGCCGTTGCTGCGGCCATCCTGGTTGACCGCGCTGCCGCGGATCACGGCGTAGATCCGGTCATTGTCGGCGAGCGCCGCCGCGAGCGGCCGCAGCACGACGATGCCGGCGCCGTCGCTGCGCACGTAGCCGTTGGCCGAGGCGTCGAACGCCTTGCAGCGGCCGTCGGGCGACATGAAGCCGGCCTTGGAGTACGCCACCGTGCCCCACGGCGACAGCACGAGCTGGACCCCGCCCGCGATCGCCAGCGTGGCGTCGCCGGCCCACAGGCTGCGGCACGCGAGGTGGACCGAGACCAGCGACGACGAGCACGCGGTGTCGACCGCCAGGCTCGGGCCGCGGAAGTCGAACAGGTACGAGATCCGGTTGGCGGCGATGCAGTTGGTGTTCCCGGAGCCGAAATGGGCGTCGATGTTGGCCTTGTTCTCGACGAGCAGCGTGCTGTAGTCGAAGCTCGACATGCCGATGAACACGCCGGTGGCGGTGCCCGCGAGCTGCTCGGGGCGCTGGCCGGCGTCCTCCATCGCCTCCCACACGGTCTCCAGCAGCACGCGCTGCTGCGGGTCCATGCTGGGCACCTCGCGCGGCGCGATCTTGAAGAACTGCGGATCGAAGCGGTCGACGCCAGCGACGAAGCCGCCCCAGCGCGTGCTCATCTTGCCGTCGTCGACCCGCGCCGGATCGTAGAACGCGGCGAGGTCCCAGCGCTCCGGCGGGACCTGCGTGATCGCGTCGATCCCGCGGGCCAGCAGGTTCCACAGCGACCGTGCGTCGCGGGCGCCGGGGAGCCGGCAGCCGATGCCGACGATGGCGATCGGTTCATGCGTCATGATGTGCGCCTTGCTTGCGGGCGAACCGGACCGGCAGCGCGCGCGGCCCGCGGAAGATGATCTCGCGCTGCCACTCGATCGCGTCGGTCGCCAGCTCGAGGTCGCCGAGCCGCCGCACGACCGCGCCGATCGCCGCCTCGCCCTCGACCAGGGCCAGCGCGGCGCCGAGACAGTAGTGGATGCCGCCCGAGAACGCGAGGTGGCGATTATCGGGGCGCTCGAGCACGAGCCGATCGGGATCCGCGAACCGCGCGGGATCGCGGTTGGCCGCGCCGAGCGCGAGAAACACCAGGCTGCCCGCCGGGATCGTCTGGCCGCCGAACACCACGTCCTCGCTCGGAACGCGGGTGCTGAGCTGGACCGGGCTGTCGTAGCGTAGCAGCTCCTGGATCGCGGCCGGCGCGAGTTCGGGCCGCGCGCGCAGCAGGTCGAGCTGGGCGCGGTGCTGGACGAGCGCGAGGATGCCGTTGCCGATCAGGTTGACCGTGGTCTTCTCGCCCGACGCGAACAGCAGCATGCACACCGACAGCAGCTCTTTCTCGCTGACCTGCGCCTCGGTCTCGGCGGTGACCAGCGCGCTGATCAGGTCGTCCTGGGGGGCCCTGCGGCGGTCGTGGAACAGCTCCCGGAAGTAGCCGGCGAACTCGCCCGCGACGTCGCTCATCTCCGCGTAGTCCTCGAGGGAACGCAGCGGGTCCAGCATCCGCGACAGCCCCTCGGTCCACGCCAGGACCCGCCGGCGGCCGTCCTCGGGGACGCCGAGGATCTGCGAGATCATCGCGACCGCGAGCGGCACCGCGAGCTCGTTGACCACGTCGAGCTGGCCGGTCGGCAGCGCCCGATCGATCGCGGCGTGCACGATGCGGTCGATGCTCGGCCGGAGCTGGCGGATCGCGGACGGCGTGAACGGACGATGGACCAGCTTTCTGATCCGGGTGTGATCGGGCGGGTTGAGCAGCATCAGCCACTGCTCGCAGGCGTCGGCGAGCGTCGCGATGCGCCGTTCGTCGAGCAGGTGCTGCTTGCGGCGCAGGTTGGCGGCGATGCTGTGCGCGCCGAGCCGCGGATCGCGGAGCGCCGCCGAGACATCGTCGTAGCGCGTCAAGAGCCACGCCCCGAGCGCGTTTCGGCTGACCGGCGCCTCGGCGCGCAGCCGCGCGTAGATCGGGTATGGGTCGCGGCGAAACTCGTACGACAGCGGATTGAATTGCGATGTCTTGTTCATGCCAGTACCTCGGGGTTCCACGTGGCCGCGCGCGTGCGACGCCGTCACGCGGGGGTGAGCGCCGCCACGTGCGATGCGAACTCCGCGATGCTCGGGTGTTCCCAGAACGCCACCGGATCGATCTTGCGCCCGAGCCAGCCCGACAGCTCCGCGACCAGGCTCACCGCGAGCGCCGAATCGAGGCCATAGTGCGCGACAGGCTCCTTCGGATCGATATGACTCGCCACGAGCCGCAAGCGCGCCGCGATGCGATCGACGATCCAGGCCTGTATCACCTCGCTGCTCGGCGGCTGGGCGGCGGGCCGGGGCTCGGCCAGCTCGGGGGCAAGGTCGCTGACCGGGGCGTCCCACCGGTAGATCGACTCGACCGCGCCGGCCTGGAACGCCGCGCGGCACGCCGAGCGCTGGACCTTGCCGCTCGAGGTCCGCGGCAGGCGGGTCTGCTCGATCAGCACGACCGCGTGGACCAGGAGCTCGTGGGCCTCCGAGACGGCGCGCTGGATCGCGGCCGCCACCGCGGCGCCGTCGAGGTGGTCGCGGTGCGCGCGGCTGACCTCCTGGACGATCACCAGCGCCTCGCCGCTCGGCCCGTCGATCGAGAACGCCGCGCCGCCATCGGGGACCAGCGCCGGTGAGCTGTGCCCCACGGTGGCCTCGATGTCGTGCGGGTAGTGATTGCGGCCGCGGATGATGATCAGATCCTTGCGCCTGCCGGTGACGAACACCTGATCGTCCCGGACGAAGCCGAGGTCGCCGGTGCGCAGGTAGTCGCGCGCGCCGCCCGCCGCGAGCCGGGCGTGAAACACCTCACGGCTCACCTCGGGGTTGCGCCAGTAGCCCTGCGCCACGCTCGGGCCCGAGACCCACAGCTCGCCGATCTGGCCGGCGGGGCACGGCGCGCACGTCGCCGGATCGACGACGACGAGGTCGTGATCCAGCCACGTCCGGCCGCTGCTCACCAGCCGTCGCGACGCGCGGTCGCGCTCCGCGGGTGAGGCGACGCTGCGCTCGAGCGCGGCGGCGTCCAGCGTGGCGATCTCGGGCCCGCCGCCGGGCTCGCCGATCGAGATCAGCAGCGTGGCCTCGGCCATGCCATAGCACGGCGACATCGCCGAGCGCCGGAACCCATGGCGCGCGAACCGTTCGCAGAACGCGTCGATCACGTCGGCGCGGACCGGCTCGGCGCCGTTGTACGCGACCCGCCAGCCGCCGAGATCCACGCCCTCCAGATCCGCGTCCGCGATCTTCCGGACACACAGATCGTACGCAAACGTGGGTGCGCCGGAAGACACGTGATCGCTGCGGGTGTCGGAGATCGCGCGGAGCCAGCGGACCGGCTTCTGGATGAACGCGGCCGGCGACATCAGCACGAAGCGCGCGCCCAGGAACAGCGGCTGGAGCAGATTGCCGATCAGCCCCATGTCATGGAACAGCGGCAGCCATCCCACGCCGACGAGCGAGGCCGAATGGCCGAACGATCGCGCGATCAGCTGTTCGTTGTGAAGCAGATTCCCGTGACTGACCATCACGCCTTTCGGCGCGCCGGTCGAGCCCGACGTATATTGCAAGAACGCGAGGCTGTCGCGGGTCAGCGCGGGGGGCTGCCACGCCTCGGCGGCGCGCTCGTCGTCGTCGAGCACGAGCCAGTGCGCCGCGCGGAGCGAGTGCAAGAGCAGCGGGGCGCGGTCTCCGATCCGGTCGCGGATCGATGACGCCACCATGACGACGCTCGGCTCGGAGTCGCTCGCGATCGCCTGGAGGCGCTTCAGGTGGTGCCCCGTGCGCGGCGGGTACGCGGGCACCGCGATGATCTGGGCGTACAGGCACCCGAGGAACGCGATCGCGAACTCGAGATCGCTGTCGAACAGCAGCAAGGCGCGGTCGCCGGGCGTGACCAGCTGGGCCAGCCTCACCGCCGTGGCGCGCGCCCTGCGATCGAGCTCGCCGTAGCTCAGCTCTTGCGCGACGGCCTCACCGTCCTTCAAGAAGCTCAGCGCCGGTGCCTCGGGCTGGCGCTCCGCGTGGCCTCGGAAGATATCGATGAAGGTATTCGCGGACGTGCCGGACACTGTCGTTGTCATTCATGCCCTCGCGCTCTCGCACCATGACTACACATGGCGCAGTCAGATGACTTCGTAACAACATCCTATGCGCGGCATCGCTTCGCGGTCGCGATAAGATCTGCCACCCGACGCGCGGTTCGTGTCGTGGTGATTTCAGCGCGGTTGTCGTACCACGCGACGACCCATCGATTACATCCAATAACGTCGTGTCGCGCGACGTGGTGCCACGAGCACGGGGGTGATCATCTGATACAGTGGTTCGGGATGCGAGCAGACCGAGCCGCGCCGAACCCGTGGATGTCGCCTTACCCCGGCGGACGCGCCCTGCCCGACGTCCTGAGCCACTATGTGGGCATCGCCCTCGAACACGTCCGCACGATCCGCCTGATCGACAACGTCAACTTCAGCGGGCAGGTGTTCCCGCACGCGATCGATCCGCGGCGGGTCCTGGACCTCTACCCGCTCGAGCCGGGCTACACGACGCTCGACGCGTCGTTCGAGCTCGGGAGCGTGATTCGCCACCTCGAGACGGTCCGGCTCGCCACCGCCGAACCGGCCCGCGCCAGGACCTTCCAGCGCTGGATGGCGCTGGCGGGCGCGGGCGTATCCAACAGCGGCTGTACCGGTGTGATCCACCAGGTGGTGGCGGCCTTGCTCGAGCTGCCCTCCGAGAAGTTTCCGCGCCAGAACCTGGCACCCGAGATCGTCGTGCCGCTGCCCTGCTACTCGGTGTTTCCCATCCAGATGGGTTATTTCCATGGCCGGGTCAAACCGGCGTGGGTGATCAGCCGGCGTGAAGACGATTTCATGCCCCGGTTCGCGGATCTCCGCGCCGCGGTGACCGACCGTACGATCGCCATCATGCTGCCGTATCCGACGAACCCTTCGATGGCCACCTACGAACGCGAGCGACTGGACGACCTGCGATCGACGATCCGGTTTTGCCAGGAGCAAGGGATCTTCCTCATCGCCGACAATATCTTTCAGGACATGCTAGTTCCGGAGCGCGGGCGCCGCTTCGAGGAGATCTTCCTGCATGCCGACGGCCTCGACTGGATGGTCAAGATCTACGGGCCTTCCAAGGACGTCCCGTTCTTCGGCGGCTACCGGATGGGCTACTGGATCGGCGATCCGCGCCTGTCCTCCGGATTTCGTGCGTCCGCCGGAATCAGCAACACGGGGGTGAACACGCTGTCGCTGATCCTGTTCGCCTTTCACCTCTACTTTCGTTCGCTGCGGCTCACCGGCAAGCAGCCGATCCTGGATGACATGGGGTTCTTCGCCGACACCGTCTTTGGCTGCACGTCGATCATGAACAAGATCTGTCGGGTGGCGAGCCATCGCAAGCTGTTCGACGGGCCGATGCTGTTCGAGCGGCTCGTCAGCCTCGATCTCTACGGCAGCTACCGGCGCGACATGGCGCGCACCGAGGACCTCCTCGCGGGGGCGCTGGGCCGGCTCAAGCGCTTCGCCGCCGGTTCGCCGGCGTTCTCCGACGTCGTCAACCACGATATCGGCAGCGTGATGTTCTTGCGGGCCAACCCCGAGGTGTTTCCGGGCGATGACGACGAGCTGTTCCACCTGGCCCTGAGACAGGGCAAGCTCGGGATCCTGCCGGGCAGCGGCTTCGGTCTCGAGCGCCGCGCGGGAGAGGCGTGGTTTCGGATCACGACCACCCACGCGCCGATCGACGAGATCCTCGCCGATCTCGCGGATCTCGAAGGTGTGCTGTTGCGCGACCGTGCGGCGCGTTGACCGGGTGCCGAGAGGTTCGGCCGTCCCGGCGACCCGCGTCCGAGAGTTCGGGCTTGCGGCCGATCTCGGAGGTCATGGCAGATGCTGGCAGTCGAATGCCTCGCGCACCGCGTGCCCACCCCGAGCCAGAAAGGCGCTTCGGCAGTACTGGGAACGTGTTAACGAATCTCCATGATTCGCGATATCGCGTTCGCTGCGCTGATCGTCGGCTGTCATCGCGCCGCGCCGGTGACACCGCCGCCTGTCACCGGCCGCACGGTGACAGGTCACCTCACGCTCGCCCCCGGTGCCCGGATCGATCGCACCAGGGGCACGCTGTTCGTCAGCTGGCTCCCGGAGGCCGACAGGCGGGCATTTGCAGACCACAACCTGACGAGCGCGCTGGTGCTCGACATCCTCTCGCGCGGCACCGTGCTCGGCGAGGTCGACGCCGGGCGCGATCTACCGTTCACCGTGACGACCGGCCCTGGCCGGATCGCGCTGATGGCGATGGTCGACGTCGACCACATCGGGATCGAGGCGCTGATCGGCGGCGGCGACGACACGCTGACCGGTCTGTCCGAGGCATTCGACGCGGCGTCCGGCGCGGCGCCGGCGATCACGGTGAGCGCTCCGCCGCGGCAAGAGCGTCGCGAGCTGTGCCAGGGCGACCGGTTGATCCTCGAGCAGATCGACGCGCCCGAGGTCGTCGGCACGGTAGGCAACCCGACGTCGCGGCGGGTCTGCGTGCGACTGCCGAAGAGCTATGCCGAGCGCTCGTCGGCGCGCTTCCCCGTGATCTATGCGCTGCCCGGCCTGGGCAGCACCGACGCGGCGGTGATCGCGGCATACCACCTGGAGCCCGATGACATCATCGTCGTCGCCGTGGATACCAGCAGCAAGACCGGCTCGAGCTACCTGGTCGACAGCCCCACCACCGGAAACTGGGATAGCTTCTTCGCGAAGAAGCTGATTCCCCTGATCGACGCGCATTACCGGACGATCGCGCGCCGCGAGGGCCGGGCGCTGGTTGGCCAGTCGACCGGCGGCTTCAACTCGGTCTCATACGGACTGCGACACCCCGAGCTGTTCAGCGTGATCGGTGCGTCGTCGCCCGACGGACTCGACTGGCCGGTGTGGCTCGCCGCGAGCAAGCGCTGGGTGGTCGACTTCGCGCGGGTCGAGCGCGGCCTCGGCGGCGCCGGTCAGTTCATCAGCTACGCCGCCGACTGGTCGCCCCGTCAGGCAGGCGGCTATGACTGGCCCTTCGACGATTCCGGCCGCGTGGTCGACAGCGTGATGGCGCGCTGGATCGCCCATAGCCCCACCACCTGGGTGCGCGACCCCGCGCGCGTCGGGGCGCTGAAGGTATTCAGCGGCCACATCTACCTGACGGTCGGCGACCACGACGAGTTCGATCTCCGGCCGCCCACCGAGGCGTTCAGCAAGACGCTCACCGAGGCCGGCATCGCCAACGAGCTGGTGGTGGTGCCCGGCGGCCACGGCGGCCACGCTCTCCGCATCGCGGCGATCGCCAGGTTCTGCGCGGCAAAGCTCGAGCCCGCGAAGTAGCCGATCGCCGCGATCCGCGCGGCCCGCCGCGGCGGTTAGCCACGGCAAGCTCCGCCCACCGACACGGACGACCATGGCGAACCAGCCTGGCGCCGGGTTGGAGTGCAGTAAGTTCATCCGGGCCGCGGCTGGCAAGGCCGCCGATCGCACCGATCTTCCGGGGCGTGGCCATGCAGTACGTGGGTCCTGCTACTCACGACCCCGACGCATCGGGAGCGTCTCCGTACGACTCGCGCGGCCAAGGCACAACCGAACGCCGGCGTCAGGTGCGGCTCACGACGGCGGCGCACGCCGTCCGCGTGCGCAGGCGCGCGCGTCCGCGAGGTTTCGTACCGACGACGAACCGTCTGGTGGCGTGCGGGCTTTCGGCCGCGAGCGACCTCGGGTTACATGGCTCGGGTCCGGGGATCTCTCAGGAAAAGCCACCCTCGCTGGTCGCGAATGACATTCGAGTCTAAAAAATATTGGATGTCACTCCTTGCCCTACATGGGTAATTCAGCTTGCCAATTCTCTGCAGCAGATAGCAACGCACCGACGACGAAGCACACCGGGAATAACTCGTAGACGATTAAGTGTGCCGACTTGTGGGACAAAAAATAGGGGGCCAATGCAGAGCGGGTTTGTTACGCCGTGCGGGATGGCACAACTGAAAGACCTCAAGGCAGCAGCAGCGCTGGTCACCGCATTCTGGATCGGGTGTGCAACGGACATGGGGCCCGGGACCAGCGGTGTGGGCGGGGCGGGTGGCGCGAGCGACGGTTCGAGTGACGCGGGCGTGGGCAGCGATGGCAGCGATGGCGGCGCGGCGGGCGGCAGCGGTACGGGCACCGGCGGGACCGGCGGCGATGGCGGCGGCACCACCAACCCCGGGGCTCCGAGTACTCCTGATGATCCCAGGGCGCCCACGTACCCCACGGCGCACCCCAGGATCTATCTGACCCCCAATCGCGCGCGGCTCACCGCGGCGCTCACCGCCAGGACCCCCACGGCGACCCGGTTCAAGGCCACGGTCGATAGCTGGCTCGGTGGCGGCGACGTCTACAATTTCGCGATCTGGAACGCCGCGCTGATGGGCCAGCTCACCGGCAACACCGCGTACTGCACCAAGGCCGTGGCGTCGATCGACGCCCAGGTCGCCGCCGCCGAGGCGCTGATCGCGGCGAACCAGGCGCCGGTGGTCGCGGCGGATAGCTATCTCGAGGTCGGCGACTGGATCGGCGACCTCGCGTTGACCTACGACTGGTGCTTTGCCCAGACCTCGGCGGCGCAGCGCACGCGCTGGCTCGCGTACGCCGACCAGGCGGTCTACAACGTGTGGCACCCGGATACGGCGAAGTGGGGTAGCGCGACGATCGCGTGGACCGGCTGGGCGACCAACGACCCGTCGGATAACTACTACTATTCATTCCTGCGCGCGACGATGCTGCTCGGCCTGGCGACCAAGGGCGAGGACGCGCAGGCCGACGGCTGGATCAAGCAGTTCCACGACGTCAAGATCATGGGCCAGCTGGTCCCGACGTTCAACGCCGACCTGATCGGCGGCGGCTCGCGCGAGGGCACCGGCTACGGCGTGGCGATGCGCCGGCTGTTCGAGCTCTACGATCTGTGGCACGCGACCACCGGCGAGACCCTCGCGGTGAAGACGTCGCACACCCGGTCGTCGATGCTGTCGATGGTGCATCAGATCGTGCCGACCCGCGACCGCGTCGCGCCGACCGGTGATCTGTCGCGCGACTCGACCGCGGCGTTCTTCGACTACCACCGCAACTACCTCCAGGAGCTGATCCAGATCTTCCCGGCCGACGCCCTGGCCAAGCGCGCGAAGAGCCAGCTCGTGGCGTCGAGCGTGCCGCAGATGGCCAACGACTTCATGCGGGCCTACGACTTTCTGTACGACGACTCGATGGTGACCGCGCAGTCAGCCGATACGCTCAACACGACGTACTACGCGCCCGGCATCGGCGAGCTCTACACGCGGTCGGGCTGGGACGCCCACGCGACCTGGATCAACCTGATCGCCGGGCCGTACACCCAGTCGCACGCCCACCAGGATCAGGGCTCGCTGATGATCTACAAGGACGGCTGGCTCGCGTACGACGCGGTCGTCGATTCGCACTCCGGATTGACCCAGGAGACCACCGCGCACAGCCTCGTCCGCATCGATCGCGGCGGCCAGCCGGTGAATCAGATCGGCAACACGATCTCGCAGCTGACCGCGCTGCACAAGGGCACCGGCTGGACCTACGCGTCGGCAGATGTGACCGCGGCGTACGACGGCGACGCGGCGGTGCAGAAGGTCCAGCGCGAGCTCGTGCACCTGCTCCCCGATATCGTGGTCGTGTTCGACCGCGTGCAGAGCGCGAGCGGGACGTCGCAGACCTGGCAGCTGGCGTCGCCGGCCGCCGCCTCGATCCGCGGCGCGACCGCGGTGATCGCGAACGCGGGCCACACGCTGACCGTGCAGCAGATCACCGGTGGCTCGATGTCGGTGACGGCGATGCCGAGCGTGAGCTCGGACTTTGCCGGCGGCTACCGGCTCGACGAGACGATGGCGGGCGGCGACAACCGCTATCTCCACGTGATCTCGATCGATGGCAGCGTGACCTCCGCGGTCGCGGCCGGCGACGCGGCGCATCCCGGCGTGACGGTCCGGACCTCGAACGGTCACACCGCGACGGTCACGTTCTCACGCGACACGACGGGTGCGACGCTCGTGTTTGACGGCACGACAAATTCATTGAGCGCCGGCGTCGATAAGCTTTCCGAGTAGCGGGAGCTGTGTTACGTCACTGCCACTATGAAATCGACGTGGTGCGCTGTGGTGGCCGCATGCGTGGTTGGCATGGGGTGTGGCAGTGGACAAGGCGGTGGCGGGAGTGGCGGCGGGGGCGGGGTCGGTGAAACACCGATCATCGCTGCCGACCATCCCCGCATCTACCTGCCGCGCAACCGCGACCGGTTGGTCGCCGAGCTGGCCTCGGGCCGGCCGGCCGCGACGCGGTTCAAGGACAGCGTCGATCGCTGGGTCGCTGGCAGCGACATCTACGGGTTCGAGGCGTGGAACGCCGCGCTGCTCGGCCAGCTGACCGGCGATGCCAGGTACTGCACCGCCGCCGTCAAGGCGATCGACCAGCAGGTCACCGACGCGAACTCCGCCATCCGCAAGGGCGACGCGCCCGCCGTCGCCGACGATAGCTACCTCGATATCGGACCTTTGATCGGTGACCTGGCGCTGGTCTACGATTGGTGCTCGGCGACGCTCACGGCGGGTCAGCGCAGTGCGTGGATCACCTATGCCGACCAGGCGGTGTTCAACGTGTGGAACTACCAGGATGCCGCGTGGGGCGGCAAGAAGATCGACTGGAGCGGCTGGGCGATCGACGATCCGTCCGACAATTACTACTACTCGTTCTTGCGCGCCACGATGCTGCTCGGCCTCGCCGCGCACGGCGAGGGCACCAAGGCCGATGCCTGGGTGCCCGAGTTCCGGCAGGCCAAGATCGGCGACGAGCTGGTGCCGACGTTCAACATGGATCTCACCGGCGGCGGCTCGCGCGAGGGCACGGGCTACGGCGTGTCGATGCGCGTGCTGTTCCATCTCTACGACCTGTGGGCCGGCTCGACCGGCGAGACGATCGCGACGCTCACCGGGCACACCCGGGCGTCGATGCTGTCGTTCATCCACCAGACCGTGCCGTCGCTCGACCGGATCGCGCCCACCGGCGATCAGTCGCGCGACTCGACCGCGTCGTTCTTCGACTATCACCGCGACTACCTGCAGCAGCTGATCGGCCTGTTTCCCACCGATCCGCTCGCCGATCCGGCGCGGGCGCTGCTCGCCGCGTCGTCGGTGCCCGAGATGGCCAACCAGTTCATGTTCGCCTATGACTTTCTGTACGACGTCCCGACCGCCAAGGCGGTGGCCCCGCCGGATCCGGCCCAGGCGCTGGGAGGCCTGGCGACCGCGTACTACGCGCCCGGCATCGGCGAGCTGTACGCGCGGTCGGGCTGGGATACCCACGCGACCTGGGTCAACCTGATCGCCGGGCCGTTCACGCAGTCGCACGCACACCAGGATCAGGGGTCGCTCTTGATCTACAAGGACGGCTGGCTGGCCTACGACGCGGTGATCGAGTCGAAGTCGGGCCTGCCGCAGCAGACCGAGGCCCACAGCGTGGTGCGGATCGTCGACGCGAGCGGCAAGACCGTCGAGCAGAGCCGCGATACCGAGTCGACGATGCTGGCGCTGCACCGCGGCGATGGCTTCGTCCACGCGGCCGCCGATATCACGCCGGTCTACGCGGGCTCCAAGCTCGTTCAGAAGGTCCAGCGCGAGGTCGTCTATCTCATGCCCGACGCGATCGTGGTCTACGACCGCGTCCAGACGTCCGCCGGCAAGCAGGTGTGGCAGCTGGTCACGCCGGCCGCGCCGGCGGTCGGCACCACCCACGCGAGCTTGGCCCACACCGACGCCACGCTGAAGGTCGCGCACAGCCTCGAGGTCGAGCGGCTGTCGCCGACGAACGCCACCGCGAGCGCGTTCGACCTCACGAAGGACGCCGACTTCACGGCGGGCCATCGCCTCGACGAGACCGCGGCCGCCGGTGACAACCGGTTCCTCCACGTGATCTGGATCGACGGTGCCGCGAGCGGCGTGGCCGCGATGGGCAGCGACGGCGTCTCGCTGACGCTGGCCGGCGGCAAGACGGCCGTGGTCCAGTTCAGCCGCAACGCGGTCGGCGGCACCCTGACGCTCGGCGCGCAGACCACGAAGCTCGACGCCACGCTCGAGACGCTGCCCGAGACGCGGTAGCTCGTTCAGCGCGACGCGGTCCGCGGGTGGACGAGGTCGTGCGCGCGCTCGAGCGCGACGCGGCTGCTGATGTCGTCGCTCGATTCGACGAGGACTTCGATGTGGCCGCGGTGCTCCTCCACGGTGACCGTGGCCCTGGCCACCAGCGTCGGATCGTCGGCCATGTAGGTCGCCGGCTCGCCGAGCCGCTCGAACCGCGCGCGGTGACAGGCGATCGCCTGGCGCATCCAGTCGGCCGACAGCCCCAGCACCGGCTTCCACACGATCCGCACGCCGCGCAAGACGCCGGCCTCGCGGCGCGGGATCACCTGGTCGATCTCGCGGCGATGGGCGAACGGCGAGTGCTCGAGCTCGCGGGCCGACAGGCCCTGGCACGCCGCGACCTCGTCCACCACCATCTGGGTCGCGGCGCGCCGCTCGTTATCGGCGAGCACCTGCTCGCGGTCGGCCTCGAACCGGTGGTGCGCGGCGATCTCCTCGTCGACGTTCCAGCACGGCACCGCCTGCACCAGGCGCACGCCGCCGCTCGTGGACTGGTCGCTCAGCGCGACGTCGCCGCACTGATAGCCGCTCGGACTCGTCGGGTCCTGATCGACCGTCACGGCGCGGCGATGGGCCGCGGCGTTCTGGCTGTGTTCGTCGGCCGCGGTCATCTTCTCCGCGTAGCTGTGGGGGTGCTCTGCGAGCGGCCCGTACGAGCCCGTGCAGGCCGTCGCGACGATCGTCGCCAGGAGGGGCATGTAGCGCATGCTGTTCGATCATGCATCCCGCGCGCCGTCGCGCGGTCGCCGCGATCGCCGGGGCGCTTCCTGCGCGCCGCTAGGCCGCGTCGACATCGACGGCGTGGGCGGCGCGCTCGAAGTTCTTGCGCGCGCGCTCGAACGGCAGCTTGGCGATCTGCCAGTCGCCGGCGAACGCGTCGTCGAGGTCGCGGATCAAGAACAGGATGTGGCCGATCGCACCAGCGAGCGCGGCTGTCACGAGCACGTGGAGCCACAGCTGGTCGAACGCGAGCAGGTACACCGAGCCCACGGTCAGCAGGGCCCCGGTGTAGAGCAAGATCGTCATGGCGATCGGGATGCGCGCCCGGCCGGCGCTGAGCCGGCTGGTCCGCAGGTCGGTCAGCTGGTTGAACCGCCCCAGGACCTCGCCGTAGACCGTCTGCTGGCACGCGTTGGCCGGCCGGCACGCGTGGATCGCGAGCCACACCCGCTCGAGCAGCTCGGCCACGCGATCGAGCGTCGCGTCATCCCCGCGCGCCATCGCCGGCCACTCGTCGCGCAGCACGGCATCCACGTAGATGCGCAGGCCATCCTGGATCGCCACGCGGGAGCGCGACGGCAGGCCGCTCGACGTGCGGTGCAGATCGACCAGCGCGGTGGCTTCGCGGTCGAGGTAGCCGCGCGCCTCGTTGAACTGACCCCACACGACGTACACCACGAAGGCGAGCAGCACCGCGTAGATCCCACCGACGGTCTGCAGGTAATTGCCGAGCTCGTTGGCCGCCGCGTGCAGCACGCCGAGCGGCGCGACCGCCCGGAACGCCAGGAGGCCGACGACGCTGACCGCGGAGACCAGCGAGACGACCGGGGTCAAGTGAAGCAATGTACGGAGCCAGCGGGGCATCGCCCGCGAGTGTATCGCGGCTGGATCCGAAACCTCCCCACTCGATCCCTGCGGGGCTCGGCCGATTCACGAGGCATGCCGCGGCCGTCCGGCAAGCGCTCGTCCGCCAGGCGGCACGCGTCGATCATGCCGAAGCTCGTCGCGATGACGGCGCTGGTGATCGCGGTCATCGTCGTGAGTTTGGCGAGTTACTTCCCGCTGCGCGAGCAGGGCGACCTCGACGCCGAGCACCGGACGCGGCTCGCGACGTACGGCGCGGTGCTGGCGGGGCCGCTCGCGCGCGTGGTGGCGGCGAGCGATCTCGCCACGGCGCGCGACGTGCTGGGCGCGTTGACCACCGACCCCGAGATCGCCGGGGTCTCGCTGACGAGCGATGCCGGCGAGCTGTTTCGCCACGGTACGCCACGGCCCGTGCCGGCGGGCTCGGTGGGCGCGCGCGCACCGAAGGTCGTGCGAGACGGAGACCGCCTGGCGGTCGTCGTGCCGATCGCCCGGCTGGGCGGCGGCCCGCGCGGTACGCTGGTCATCGAGCTCGCCGCCGAGCCGCGGGGGTCGCGCCATGCCCACCTCGGCGCGGTGGCGCTCGCGGTCGGCGCCGGCGCGCTGGCGTTCGGCGTGCTCGCCGCCTACGCGATCGCGCGCTCGGTCGCCCACCCGTTGCGCGCGATCGTCGACGTCACTCGCCGCGCCTCGGGCGAGGCGACCCAGCGGATCGCGTTGATCGACCCGCGCGACGAGATCGGCCTGCTCAGCGCCGCGTTCAACGACATGGTCGCGCGGCTCGAGGGGGACCGCGCGCGGCTCAACCAGACGGTCGCCGGGCTGACGCGGGCCGACAAGCAGCTCGCCAAGGCCAACCGCGAGCTCGAGCATCGCGTCCTGGATCGCACCGCCAAGCTCAGCGAGGTCAACCGCGCGCTCGAGCTCGAGATGGCGCGCCGCGCCACGGTCGAGCTCGAGCTGCGCCAGGCCCACAAGCTCGAGGCGGTGGGCCGGCTCGCCTCCGGCATCGCGCACGAGATCAACACGCCGGTGCAGTTCGTCAGCGATAGCTGCGCGTTCCTCGAGACCGCGACCCGGGACCTGCTCGCCGTGATCGCCGGTTACCGCGACGCGTTCACCGCGCTCGATCAGCGCACGCTCGACATCGCCGCCGCGCTGGAACACGGGCGTTCGATCGAGGCCGATCGCGATCTGGCGTACCTCGTCGAGCAGATCCCGATCGCGATCGCGCGCTCGCTGCTCGGGCTGTCCCGGGTCTCGGACATCGTGCGCGCGATGAAGGAGTTCGCGTACCCCGATCGCGGCGACCAGGCGCCCGCGGATCTCAACCGCGCGATCACCAGCACGCTGACCGTGGCGCGCAACGAGTACAAGTACGTCGCCGAGCTCGAGATCGATCTGCAGGACCTCCCGATGGTGACCTGTCACGTCGGCGAGCTCAACCAGGTGATCCTCAACATCGTGGTCAACGCGGCACACGCGATCGAGGCCCGCGGGCGCGACGGCCCGGGCAAGATCGCCGTGCGCACCGCGGTGCTCGATGGCCAGGTTCAGATCGCGATCGAGGACAACGGCTGCGGCATCCCGGCCGCGGTGATCGAGAAGATCTTCGATCCGTTCTTCACGACCAAGGAGATCGGCAAGGGCACCGGGCAGGGGCTGGCGATCGCGCGCGCGGTGATCGTCGACAAGCACCGCGGCAGGCTCGACGTCGCCAGCGTGGTGGGCCAGGGCACCACGTTCACCATCGTGCTGCCGATCGCCGGCATTCCCGAGCCGGCCGGCGAGCCCTCCGCGGCGCTCGCGGTCGGCTGATCGACTACCAGACGCTGCACTGCGTGGGCGGGTTCATCGGCGTGCTGGCGGCACACTTGAACGCGGCGCCGAACCCGGGCTGATTGACGATCACGCCGTTGACCCGCCACCTCGGCGGCGAGTGCGGATTGGCGTGCGCGGTCAGCTCGAGCGACTCCGGGGTCTGCTTCTCGCACCACGATTGACCATAGGCCAGGAAGTACAGCTGATCATCGGAGAAGCCCTCGACCTGCGACGGCGGCGCCGGGTGCTGCTGGGTCTTCCAGGTCTGGTACGCCTGGTAGGCCAGCTTGACGCCGCCGTTGTCGGCGATGTTCTCGCCGGCGGTCAGCTTGCCGTTGAGCTTGACGCCGGGCACCGCCTCGTACCTGGCGTACTGCTCGACCACGCACGCGGTGGCCTCGGCGAACCGATCCTTGGTCGCCTTGCTCCACCAGTCGCGCAGGTTGCCGTCGGCGTCGAACTGGCTGCCCTCGTCGTCGAACCCGTGGGTCATCTCGTGGCCGATCGTGCCGCCGCCGGTCGAGCCGAAGTTGACCGCGGGGTGGAACGTCGGGCCGAAGAACGGCGGCTGGAGCTGGCCGGCCGGCAGCGCGAGCTCGTTGAGCGAGGGATCGTAGTAGGCATTGACGGTCGGCGGCGTCATGCCCCAGTCGAGCCGATCCACCGGCTTGCCGATCTTGGCGAGCTGGCGGGCGAGCTCCCAGCGCCGGGCCGCGCCCACGTTGCCGGCATGGTCGGTGCGCGACACCGCGAAGTCGTAGCTGCGCCAGGTGTCGGGGAACCCGACCAGGTAGGCCATCTTCTCGAGCTTGTGCTGGGCCGCCACGCGGGTCGCGTCGTCCATCCACGGCAGGTGATCGAGCTCGCTGCGCATCGCGCCGAGCACCGAGCGCGTCAGCTCGATCGCGCGCGACTTGGCGTCGCCGCCGAACCGCGCCTGGACGTAGGATTGGCCGAGCAGCTCGCCGAGATCGCGGTCGGTCTGTTGCATGCAGCGCCGCCACCGCGGCGGCAGCTCCTTGGTGCCGCGGAGCTCGCGGATCATCGTGAAGTTCTCGTCGACCCACGCCTTGCCGAGCAGGTCGGCCTGGCTGCGCAGCACGACCTCCGTGAGGTAGCTGCGCAGCGCCGCCGGCTGCTCGCTGCGCAGCACCGCGGCGACGCCGGTGTAGTACGCGGGTGCGTTGACGGTGATCGCGGTGACGCCGGGCAGCCCGAGCGCCTTCAGGTACGCGCCCCACGGAAAGCTCGGCGCGATCTTGGTCTCGAGCCCGGCGCGGTCGACCCGGTGGTACACCGCGTGAGGGTCGCGGCGGGCGACCTTGTCCTGCGCCAGCCTGGCGAGCGCGGTCTCGACGCGCATCGCCTCGGCGGCCGACGTCCTGGCCAGCTTGGCGGTCTGTCCGAGCAGCTCGAACAGCCGGCCGAGGTGCGCGAGGTACGCGGCGCGCGCCTTGGCCATGTTGCCCTTGCTCTCGAAGTAGTAGTCGCGGTCGGGCAGGCCGAGGCCGGCCTGATCGAGCGCGGCGATCACCTGCGTGGCATCGCCGAAGTCCTGCTGCTGTTCGATCCGGAACATCGGAAAGATCCGCTGGGCGTGCAGCGCGGTGACCGCCGCGGCGGCGGTCTTGCCGTCGGTGACCTTGGCGATCGGCGCGAGCAGCGCCGCGATCGGCGCGGCGGCCGCGCGCTCGATCGCGGGCTCGTCCATGCACGCGGCGTAGTAGTCGCCGAGCTTCTGCGCGACCGGATCGCCGGGCGCCCGGGCCGCGTCCTCGAGCACCTTGTGGAGGAAGTCCTCGGCGTCCTTGACGACCAGCTCGATCGTCCCCCACGACGAGCGGTCCGCGGGGATCGTCGCGGTCTTGAGGAAGCCGCCGCACGCGAACGCGAAGAAGTCGTTGCACGGGTCGGCGGTCTTGTCGATCCAGCCCGGCACGATGCCGGTCTCGGCGAGCGTCATCTGCGACGACCACGTGTGGGCCGGGCGGGACGGGGCGGTGGCGCTGGGCGGGGCTGCGGTCGGCGCGGCGGCCGGCGGCGCGGCGGGGGGCTTCGAGCTGCTCGAGCAGGCCGCGAGCGCGGCGACGACGATGGCGAGGCGCATGAACCGGCAGCCTACCAAACGGGTCCGCGGCTCCGCGCCTGCGACTGCGTGCGACAGGCGCATCGGCCGATCGCGAACCTCGGGTATCCTCAAGCGTGCTCTACGAACCGCTGACGCTTCGCTCCGGCGCCGTGCTCCCGAACCGGCTCGCGCTGGCCCCGCTGACCAACGGCCAGTCGCTGCCCGATGGCCGGCTCGGCGACGACGAGCTCGCCTGGCTCGGGCGCTGCGCCGATGGTGGCTTCGGCCTGCTCGAGACCTGCGCCGCCTACGTCGCGCTCGACGGCAAGGCGTGGGACGGCGAGCTCGGCGTCGATCGCGACGACGATCTCGAGGGGCTCGGCCGGCTCGCCGCGCGGATGCGGCGCGGCGGCGGCCTCGCGATCGTCCAGCTGTTCCACGGCGGCGTGCGCGCGACCCAGCGGCTCAGCGGCGAGCAGGTGTGGAGCGCGAGCACGTGGCAGGAGGCGACGCCGGGGTTCGAGGTGCCCCGGGTCGCGACCGAGCTCGATCTGGCGCGGGTGATCGAGCAGTTCGCGGCGGCGGCGGCGCGCTGTCAGGCCGCCGGGTTCGACGGCGTCGAGCTGCACGGCGCGCACGGCTATCTGCTGTCGCAGTTCCTGTCGGCGACGATGAACCAGCGCGGCGACCGCTGGGGCGGCGACCCGGCGGGCCGGGCGCGGCTGATCCGCGAGGTCGCGCGCGCGGTGCGGGCGCGCTGCGGCCGGCAGTTCACCCTGGGCGTGCGGCTCTCGCTCGAGGACTGGGGCTCGGCGCGCGGGCTCGACCTCGACGACAGCCTGCAGGTCGCGCGCTGGCTGGCCGAGGACGGCGTCGACTTCGTGCACGCGTCGCTGTGGAACGCGGCGGCGATGACCCAGAAGCGGCCCGCCGACCATCCGGTGCCGCTGCTCCGGGCGGCGCTGCCGCGCGACGTGGCGGTCATCGCGTGCGGCAGCGTGTGGACGGCGGCCGACGCGGTGGCGCTGCGCGAGCGCGGCGCGGATGTCGTCGCGCTCGGCCGCGCCGCGATCTGCAATCCCGAATGGCCGATCGCGGCGCGCACCGCGGGCTGGGAACCGCGCCGGCCGCCGCTGACCCGCGCCGAGCTGCTCGAGCGATCGATCTCGCCGGTGTTCATCGGCTACCTCGCTCGCTGGAAGAACTTCGTGGCGAGCTGAGGCGTACCGGCACGATCCGCGATGCCCGCGGGTCGCTCTGTGAGCTCACGCTGGCGCTCGCTCGTACGGAGGGACCGAGCGCCTGTGCGCGCGCGTCGTGCTCGAGCGCTCAGCGTGAGCGTTCGTCAGGATCCGGCGCGCGGGCCGACGCGTCCTCGCCCGGCGACGCCGCGCCGGGAGGGTGGGGCGCTTCGCCGTGCGCCGAGGCGCTGCTCGGCTGGCGCACGGTCATCGGCTCTTCGTTCTGTGGGATCGGTTTCGGTTTGCGGGACGGCTTGAAGCGTTGTTTGCGTGGCATTGGGGATCCTGGGTAAGGCGGTAACAACTCCGCTTCCTTCTGTGGAGCAAACCCCGTGCACAACGCGCGCTAGCCGGCCTGGCGCGCTTCGTGCGGCGCAAATGTAGCCCACGATGCGTGACGCCGCGCCGGGCCTACGGTACGACGAGCGCCATGCCCGGGCTGGTCAGGAAGGCTTCCACGCTGGCGCTGCGCGACGATGGGACCCTGAAGCTCGCCGTGGTCGCGGATACGCATTCGCTGCCGCACGCGGCGTGGCGCGAGCGGCTCCTGGCGATCTCACCCGACGCGATCCTCCACGCGGGCGATATCGGCGATCCCCTCGTGATCGACCGCCTCGCCGAGATCGCGCCGGTGGTCGTCGTGCGCGGCAACATCGACACGCGGACCACGTTTCCGGATATCGTGACGCTCGATCTGGTCAGCCAGGCCACGGCGGACGCCCCGCGGCGCCTCCGGATCTTCCTGACGCACATCGCGGTCACCGGGCCCCGGCTCCGCGCGGATGTGTCGCGCATGGCGCGCGCCGAGCAGGCGCAGCTCGTGGTCTGCGGCCACTCGCACGTGCCGTTCATGGCCCAGGACCGCGGCCTCACGGTGTTCAACCCGGGCTCGATCGGGCCGCGGCGATCTCCGCTGCCGATCGTGTTCGGCACGATCGCGATCACGCCGACCGCGGTCCGGCTCGCGCATATCGATTGTGAGACCGGCGAGCGGTGGAGTCCGCCGTGAGCGCGCGACGGCCGGCGCTCAGCCGCCGACCTGGTCGAGCACGAACTGCGCCGCGGCGTTCTGATCGCGGTTGAGATACGTCAAGTGCACGGTCACGCTGGCGCCGCTATCGCAGAACGTATCGTTGGTGTCGCAGTTGGCCTGGATCTTCGCGGCGAACTGCTGGAGCGTCTGGAGCTGCTGCGCCGTGCGCGGGAACAGGCCATTGCGCCTGGACGTGCCGAGGTCGAACGGCTGACCGATGACGTGGCGCGGGTCACCAAATGACACGAACGCGACCACGTGATTGGCGATCGACGCGGGCACCGGGGCGGTCTGCGCGCCGAGCGCACCGCCGCCGCCACCGCCGACCGCGTCGAGGATCACGTGCGCGCCCTGCGAGTAGCCGGCGAGCACGATCTTCTGATCGGGGCAATTCTGCACCTGTTGCGTGAGCTGGGCCTTCAGGGCCGCGACGCCCTGGGCCGAGCTGCTCGCGTAGTTGGTCAGCGTCGCCGGATAGTTGACCGAGGCCCGGCTGATCGTCTGCTTGCTCGAGCGGATGATCTGGCTGACCAGGGCGCCGGTGATGCCTTCCCCGGCGGCCTCGCCGGAGGCGCGCGCGGTGATGATGGCCACGGCGCTGCAGGTGCCGGCGGCCTGGGGGCTCGGATCGACCGCCGGATCGCCGGGATCGCCGGGGTCGCCGGGGTCGGGGCTGACGCAGGCGCCGATCAGCAGCGAGCCGAGGATCATGGAGCTGGAGAACGTGGTGAGTGTCATAGGGACTTTCGGGTGGCAAGTGGTTGACGAGTCAAGGCGCTGCGTGCGCCCACAGGCCTGTGGGATGGATGCGCAGAGTCAGGTGCGCGGGTCACCGCAGATTCGCAGTTGGTGCAATCCCTCGTCGCCAGTCGCGCGGCGCCAAAGGGGGTAATCTGGTGGTAGAGGGAGAATGGAGAACTGTCAAGTTCCCATTCGCGCGCCGACCGGTGATCGCGACGGCCGGTCAAAATTTCCGATCGACCTGTGTGGCCGGCACGATGGTCACGCCGCCGGGCACCGAGAGGCCGCTCGATCCAGGACCTCGATCACCGCTCGATCACCCCCGATCACCCCTCGATCACCCCCCGGCGTCGCGCCCCGCAGCGCGGCTGTGACCGAGCCCGCACCGTGCGATCGCTGCGCACGATCCCGCGATCCGGGCGGGGGCGAGGCGGGTCAACGCGCGCGCTGGACGGCGCCGCGCTCGACCGTCACGCGGCGATGTGCCGTGCGCCCCGCGTCGTCGGCGACGACGATATCGTGGGTCCCGGCGACCGGCGTCCAGTACACCCGCTCGTCGGATCGCGCGGCGCCGGCGAGGACGCCATCGACGAACCAGCTCAGCGTCGCCGCGTGGGTCGTGGCGGTGAGCGGGACGAGCTGCCGGCTCGCCGCCACGCCGGGGATCAGCGTCACCCGCTGGCCGTCGCCGGGCGTGGTGATCACCGGCGCCGCGCTCGCGAGGTCCGCGGCGCAATCGTCGTCGAACACCGGCGGCGCGGGCACGCCGCGGTGCCGGCCGGTGAGCCACGCCGCCACCGCGCTCGGCAGGACGATGAAGGCCTGGCGCTCGTAGCGGTGGCCCGGCTTGCGGCATCCAGGAACCACGGCGTGCCCGGTGGCCTGATCGACGTCGTAGGCCTGGTGATAGGGACACGGCGCGGTGGGCACGGCGTGGATCGGCGCGCGCGCCGCGACGCGCTCGGGGCACGCGGGCCCGGCGAGGTGCCCCGAATAGGCGCACACCCAGACCGAGGTGAGATCGCCGGGCGGCGGCGCCTGGACCGCCGGCGCGTGGCCGCCGACGCCCTCGAGCACGTCGAACAGCAGCGGCCCGGCGGCCTCCGAGCCCACGAGATCGGCGCTCGATTTGTTGTCGGGATTGCCCGTCCACACGACCGCGGTATATGCGGGCCCCGAGCCCGCGGCCCACGCGTCGCGGAATCCATAGCTCGTGCCGGTCTTCCAGTGGATCGCGGGGGGCACCGCGGCGTCGCGGCGGCGCGGGAAATCCGGTCGGTCCTTGAGCGACAGCGCCTGGCGGGTGAGCCACGCCGCACCGGGGCCGAAGATCGGCTGCCCCTGGGCGTCCGGACCGCCCGCGACCAGGCGCAGCGGCCGGGCCACGCCGTCCTCGGCGAGCGTCGCGTACAGCGCCGCCAGCTCGAGCGGCGTGACCTCGATGCCGCCGATGATCATCGACAGGCCGTACGCGCCGGGCGCCCCCCGGGCGCGCGCGACGCCGAGCCGCGCGAGCTCGCCGACGAACGCCTCGACGCCGAGCTGCGCGAGCAGATCGATGAACGGCAGGTTGAGCGAGCGCGAGAGCGCGTCGCGCAGCGTGACCAGCCCGGCCCAGTCGCCATCGAAGTTGCGCGGCCGGTAGGTGCCGTACTGGCTCGGCACGTCGGCGACCAGGTACTCGGGGAGCGCCAGTCCGCGGTCGATCGCGAGCGCGTAGACAAACGGCTTGAGCGCCGAGCCCGGCGAGCGCGCGCGATCGAACATCGCGATCTGGCCGCCGTGCGCTGCGTCGTGGAAGTCGAGGTTGCCGACCAGCGCGACCACCTCGCGGCTCCGGTGATCGACCACGACGATCGCCGCGCCGTAGATCGCCTTGCGGTGCAGCTCGTCGCGGCGCACCGCCACCTCGCGCTCGGCGATCGCCTGCGCGCCGGCGTCGAGCGTCGAGCGGATCCGGGCGTCGCGCGGGTAGCGCTGGTGGAGCGCGATCGCGGCGTGCGCGGCGTTGCGCGGCAGGCGCCGCAGGTGATCGGGCGGCGCGGTCGTCGCGGCCTCGGCGGTGGCGGCGCGCGCATCGCCGGCCGCGAACACCCCGGCGGCGACCAGCTTGCCCAGGATCGCGTCGCGCCGCGCGCGCAGCCGGTCCGCGTTGCGGGGGCTCGGCGCGAACCGCCGGGGGCCCTGCGGCACCGCGAGCAAGGTCGCGATCTCGAGCGGGGTCAGGTGGCGCGCGCCGTGGCCGAAGTACGACCACGCGGCGGCGGACACGCCCTCGACGTTGCCGCCGTACGGCGTGCGCGCGAGGTAGCGCTCGAGGATCTCGCGCTTGGACAGCCGCAGATCGAGCTGGACCGCGCGAGCCATGTCGACCAGCTTGTTCGGCAGCGTGCGGGCCCGGGGCTCGAGCAGCCGCGCCAGCTGCATGGTCAAGGTCGAGCCGCCCGACACCCGACGGGCGTGGATCGCGTCGGTCGCGGCGGCGCGCGCGATCGCGATCGGATCGACGCCGTCGTGGCCGAAGAACCGCTTGTCCTCGAGCGCCACCAGCGCGGCGATGAACGCCGGGTCGACCTCGTCGAGGCCGACCGGCAGCCGCCACTTGTCGTCGCGCGACAGGAACACGTAGGCCGGCGTGCCGTCGCGGTACTCGACGGCCACCGAGCCGGCGACGCCGCCCCGGGCGCCGTCGGGCAACGGCAGCACGAGCGCGAGCACAAGGCCGGCGAGTGCCGCGGCGTTGACGAGGGTGATCGCGACCAGCGCCAGGCGCGCGAGCCCGAGCCGCCGCCCGCCGCTCAGAGCAGCTTGCCGGTCCACGGGCCGCTGACCTGCGCCTGGCCGCCCTTCTGGCGCGCCCACAGCGTCGGATCGTACATCGCCCCGAGCTCGGCCGGCGGGATCGTGAACGTCCCCGAGGTCACCGCGCGCACGGTGTAGACCAGCTTGCGCGGCAGCTTCGGCGCCAGGCTGCCGAACGCCTCGAGGTGATCGTCGCGCAGGTTCATGAACTCGGTGGCCCACTGGTCGTCGTCCTTGACCCAGTCGGGCCGGGTCGTCCGGCCGAGCCGCGGATTCTCGACCTCGAAGCCGGCGGGCAGCCGATCGATCAGCGCGAGGTTCTGGATCTCGGCGCCGGTGGTATTGGCGACCTCGAGCTCGACGAACACCAGATCGCCGAGCTTCAGCTGGCCGTCGCCCGGATCGATCGGCTGGCCGGCCAGGTTCTTGTACGTGCGCGTGATCGACAGGCCATTGCCGCCGACCTTGTAATCGCCCCCGGGCCGCACGCCCTCGCTGGCGATCATCAGCCACGCGCCGGAGGCCTTGGCGGGCACGTCGAGCGCGAGCTGCTTGTACTCGCTGGCGCGCGCCAGCGACCACGCCAGATCGGTGGACGTGTGCTTGGCCGCGCGCGGCGCGAGCGTCGCGCCATCGGCGACCAGCGTCCCGCCAGGCGTGGCGTGGGCGGCCGTGGCCGAGACCCACTTGCCAAGGCCGGTCACGCCCCACACCAGCTCCTGGGTATTGTACGCCGCCGACGCGCGCCCCGACAGCGACTCGGCGACGCGCGTCGCGAGCAGCTCGCCGGCCGGATCGTTGCCGAACAGATCGAAGAACGTGCTCAGCATCAGGCCGCGGCGCCGGCGATCCGAGTAGAAGCTGTAGCCGTTGACCCGGTCTTCGCTGATCGGCGAGGTGTCGACCGCCTTGAGCTCGGCGTCGTAGCGGCGGTCGCCGGCCAGGTGGAGCGCGGCCTCGAGCAGGTAGAGATCCTCGAGCCGCTCACCGCGGGCGGGCCTGGCGGCGGCCGCCTTCGCGATCAGGTGGAGGATCCGCGCCTTCTTGGCCTTGCCGGCGCGCGCCAGCACGTAGTGCAGATAGGCCTCGGCCTGCTCGTCGTACAAACTCCCCTTGTCGGACGCGACCGGCTGGCCGCGCTCGTACGCCGCGACCCGGCCGTCGATCCACGCGAGCACGCCGGTCAGCCGATCGTCGGGCACCGCGTAGCCGCGCTGCTTGGCGTCGAGCAGCATGTCGGTCGCATAGGCGGTCGCCCAGTCGAGCGGCTCGGTGGCGCCCGGCCAGTAGCCGAACCCGCCCGACGGGGTCTCCATGGCGAGCACGCGGTTGATCCCCGCGATCGCCATGTCCTCGATCTTGAGCTCGGTGATCGCGGGATCGATCCGCTCGACGAGGCTGCCGAGGTAGAGCAGCGGCCGGGTCGCCGAGGTCGTCTGCTCGATGCAGCCATACGGGTAGTGCACCAGGTAGCCGAGGTGCTGGAGTGCCTCGCCGTAGGGATTGTTGGTGATCCAGAGCGTCGTGGCCTCGCTGGTCGGCACCCAGTTCTTGAGCGCCGCCGACCGCGCCGTCAGATCGAGCGGTCCGGCGTCGAGCTTGAGCTTCTCGATCACGCGCTCCCGGGGCCCGGCCGGCAGGAACGGCACGTCGACCTCGTCCTTGGCCTCGAACGCGCCCGCCGCGCCGCGCGCCTTGGCGACCACGCGCAGCTTGGCGCCGCCGACCGCGAGCAGCGCCCTGGCCTGGAACACCACGGTCTCCGAGAACCCGGGGGCGATCTTGACGGTGCCGGCGTCCTTGCCGGTCACCGCGATCGCCGGCCCGGACGACCTCGGCGCGGCGAGCCCGGCGACCGCGAGGGTCTCGCTGTGCAGCGCCACGGCGACCTCGAGCGGCCCGGCCGACGTGTTGGTCAGGAACACCGGGATCTCGAGCGCGTCGTTCTGCGTGACGAACCGCGGAAACGTCACCTGCACGACCAGCGGATCCTTCACCACGACCTTGGCCTCGGCGTGGCCGATCCGGGTCGGCGTGGTGACCACGGCCATCACGCGGAGCTGGCCGCGATACGGCGGCACGTGGAACGCGAGCGTGGCCTTGCCGTCCTTGATCTCGACGACCCCGGAGAACAGCGCCACCGGCTTGACCGGCTGGACCCGGCTCTGGCCGAGCGCAGCCGCGGCATCGTCACCGCCGCCGGTCTTCGACGACGCGCCCGCCGGCTGGTGCAGCATCGTCCAGCCGATCGTCTCGTAGGTCTCGACGCCGAGCGCGCGCCGGGCGAACAGCGCGCCCAGCGGATCGGGCGACGCGAACCGCGTGAGCGACAGGATGCCCTCGTCGACCACGGCGACGGTCGCGAACGCCGGGCCCGAGGTCTTGCCGATCGCCAGCGAGATCGCCAGCGGGCTCGACGAGCGGATCTCCTTGGGCGCGTCGAGCTGCACGGCCTGGGTGAACTCGGTGGGCGCGACGCGCGCGGACGCGACGCCGAACGCGCGGTCGGGCAGGAACGCGTCCCTGGACTCGAGGTGCGGATCCTTGACCACGAACGCGCTGACGTAGACGTTGGGGGCGAACGCGTCGAGCGTGAAGCTCCACGTCGCGTCGCCGGCCGCGACGTCCTTCCACTCCGCGGCCACCACGTGATCGGTCTCGACCGTCCACAGCACCTTGCCGCGGTACGGCGCGCGGATCGCGGCGGCGACCGGCTCGCCGACCTTGATGTCCCTGGCGAGCTTCACCGCGAGCTGGGTCGGCTTGGCCGGCCGCGGCGTCTGATCGACGTGGCCCTCGTCGCCGTAGCCGTAGTATTCGAAGGGATATTCGCCGTCGACGACCAGCTCGGTCTTCGCCTTGCCGGCCGCCACCTGGATCACGAAGCCGGCGCCGGCGTCGCCGGGCGTGACGTCGAACGAGAACCTCGCGCCCGAGACCTTGGCGTCGAGCTTGCCCTCGGGCACCGGCCGCAGCCAGCGATCGTAGCGCGCCTCGCCGCTCGCGTCGTCGGCGCCGTAGCCGTAGTCGGCCTCGAGGTGGGCGAGCGCGACGTGGACCTCGCCGATCGCGGCGGGCGCGAGCTTGCCGGTCCAGTCGACCACTGCGCCCTCGACGGTGAACGTCGCGCCGGCGACCGCGCGCGTCGTCCGGGTGCGCAGGCCGAGGTAGTAGCGCTCGGGGTGCAGCGTCGTCGCCGCGTACGCCGTGGTCGCGCGGCCGCTGCCGGCCTCGAGCACCGCGGTGGCAGCGGTCACGCGCGCGGTGCCGGTGAACGACGTCCCGGCCGCCGGATCGGGGCACGCGAGCGTCGCCGCGCCGCTCGGATCGAGCTGGGTGCGCTGCTCGCCGAGCGAGACCGGCTTGCCCTTGGGCGGCACGCCATAGGTGAACTCGCCATGGTCGGGCGGCGCAAACGTGGCCGGCTGGATGTCGCAGGTCATCTCGACGCCGCTGCCCGCCGCGCTGCCGCCGAACAGGTACTGCGCGGTGATCGCGAAGTCGACCGGCTGGCCGGCGAGCAGCTCGGTGTGGCTCGGCGTCGCGGTCACCCGCATGCGATCGGGGACGAACTCCTCGACCGCGAGCGGCTCGCTGGCGAGCGGCTTGTCGGCGACCGTCATCGCGACCCGCCAGTGCCCGGTGTCGGCGAACGCGGGGAACGCGTGATCGAACGCCACGATCCCGGCCGGGTTGGTCTTCACCGCGAACTTGTGGACGACCTTGGTGCGCGGATCGAACACCGCGACGTCGACCGGCAGCGGCTGGGCCGGCGCGCGATCCGCGGCGTCGCGGACGATCGCGACGACGTGCGCGGTGTCGCCGGGCCGGTACACGCCGCGATCGGTATAGATCGTCGCGCGGTACGGCGCCTCGGCCACGTACGGCGCGCCCGACGTGCTCGACTCGGCGACCTCCGCGCGCAGATCTTGATAGCGCAGGTAGGTCACGTCATCGCCCTTGCGCGCGATCACCGCGAACGGCACCGCGTCGTCGGGATCGGCGTCGGCCTTCGCGCTCAGCGTGCAGCCGTCGCCCGCCTTGGTGGTGCACGTGGCGACCACCTTGCCGCTCTTGCGCACCAGGCTCACGTCGACGCCGCTCAGCAGATCGGCCGAATCCATATCGAGCGCCCACACCCGCACGGTCTGCTCCGCCGGCTTGCCGGGCGCGCTCGACTTCTTCGCGACCAGCGACAGGTTGGTCAACAGGATCCGCGCCGTCGCCTCGGCCCCGACGCCGACGAGCTTCATCTCGAGCACGCCCTTGGTCGTGGCCGGGAGCAGCTGCGCGACGTCGAGCCAGGTCGTGGCCTGGGCGTCCGGCGCGCTGCGCAAGGGGATCGGCTTCTTGAGGATCGTGTCGCTGGTGCGCTCGGTCGCCGCGTCGCTGTCCTCGCCGAGCCAGAACACCAGGTTGTCGACCGGCACCCGGCGCACCACGAGGTTGGCGGACTCGACGTTGGTGTGCTTGATCCCAAGGTTGGTCCACGCGGTGCGCGGCAGGTAGCGGCCGCTCGCCGCGAAGCTCAGCTGGGGCCGGCGCGCCGGCACCGAGATCGACCTGGTGAACGTCGCGAGCACCATGCCGCCGTCGAGCGACGCGGCGCCGCCGTCGATCGTGACCTTGTAGATCCCGCGCTTGAACTCGCCAAACACGCGGAACCCGGCGTTGCCTGCCGTGATGTAGGGCTTGCCGACCGCGGGCTCGAAGTGAACGTGCTTGATCGCCTCGTCGGTGAGCTGGCAGCGCTGCGACAGCCCCTCGTAGAGCTGGCGATCGAAGAACGAGCGCTCGCCCTTGGCGGCGCCGCTGTCGCTGCACACGACCTCGAGGTACATGCCGCTGGCGCCCTCGGCGACCGCCACGGTCTTGATCGACACCACCTTGTCATTCGCGATCACGTACTCGGCGCTCGCCGGGCTCGCCTGGGCGCCGTTGGTCGCCGCCACGCGGCCGATCGCCACCGACAGCCTGGCGCCGAGCGCGATCTTCGGATCGGTCAGCGCGACGACCACGTGGCTGGGCCCGCCGCCGGGCAGCTGCTCGACCCCGGCGGCCGGCCTGCCGTCGATCGCGAACTTCATCGCGGCGCGGGCGGCGTTGGGCAGCACCGGCCCGGAGAACGCGACGTCCATCGCGATCCGGTGCGCCGCGAGGTCGACGTCGCCGGGCGTCCAGTCGAGGAACCTGAACGCGGGCGTCTTGAACGCGTAGCGCCACGGCTCGCCGGCGGCGGGCTGGACCTCGCCCTCCAGCGTGTCGACGGCCGTCAGCTCGACCTGGTAGCTCGTGTCGAACGCGAACGACGTGGTCGGCGTGAACGTCAGCTCGGCCGGCCCGCTATGGAGCAGCGTGCCCGCCACCTCGGGCGTGATCCGGAGATGCCCGGCCGGGCTCTGCGTCCCGACGCCGGCGCGGTCGACGATCGGCGCCGCGAACTCGAATACGATCGTCGTCGGCAGCGCGCGATCGCCGCCGAGCTCGTGGATCAGCACGGGCGAGACCAGCTTCGCGGTGATCGCCTGGCGCCGGGGCGGCGCGTCCCCCGAACCTTGCGCGCTGCCTAGCGCTTCGCCCGGCGGTCCGCCGTCGGACTTCTTGCCGCCGCACGCCACCGCCATCAGCACCACCAGCGACGCTGCACATCTCGCGCTTCGACCGATCATGGGTACCCTCTATCCGCGGCGTAACGCCTGACCACGCGCCAGCATTCCCGCGGTCGCCGACGATACCCCACGCCGATCCAGCGAGGGCTCTCGCGCCGGGCATTCCCCGGTAAAGCCGGGGAATTTCCGACGAGAGACCCGCCGAAGTCTTGGACATGGCGATGGTTCGATCCGCCGTGGTCCACCGGGTGGCGCTGGAGCAAGCGCGCCCGCGCCTCGGATCACAGCGGCTGCATCGTGATCGGCACGCCGCCGAGCACGGCATTGCCAGACAGCGGATCTCGCAGCGTCTCGTCGAGCAGCGCGTTGAGGTTGGCGCCGGGCCGGCGGCCGGCGACGCCGAGGCGGACGCCGGGGAGATCGTGGCCCCAGCCGTGCGGTAGGCTGACCACGCCGGGCATCATGTCGTCGGTCACCTCGATCTCGACGTCGATCGAGCGCGGGCCGCTGGCGATCCGCGCGCGGCCGCCGTCGCGCAGCCCGAGCCGCGTGGCATCGATCGAGTGGACCATCGCGGTGCAGCGGAACGGCCCCTTGGCGAGCACCGGCAGGTTGTGCATCCAGCTGTTGTTCGAGCGCAGCTGGCGGCGGCCGACGATCACGAGCGCGGGCACGGCGCGGGCGAGATCGGCGCGCGCCCGGCCGAGATCATCGAGGAACAGCGGCGGGGCCAGCTCGACCTTGCCCGACGCCGTGCGCAGCATCTCGGGGATGCGCGGCGCCAGCGCGCCGAGATCGATGCCCGCCGGCGCGGCCTTGAGCGCGGCGAGCGTGAGGCCGCCGGGCGACTGACCAAACCGGTCGCCGTACGGGCCACCGCGCAGCGCGAGATCGATCAGCCGCTCCGGCCCGCGCAGCGCGCCGAGCGCGCGCATCACCGCGTCGGCCGCCGGCCCGACCAGCCGGCGCACGTCGGCGGCGGTCAGCTCGTCGTCGAGGCGGTGCACGTCGGCCGCGGCGCCCTGGCCGGTCGCGATCGCGATCAGCCGCACCAGCAGCTCCCACTCCGCCGGGCGCGCGGGCTCGGGCGGCAGCACCGCCGGGCTCAGCCGCGCGGTGTTGCGCCACGCGAGCTGGGGAAACGCGACGTCGAAGTGCATATCCTCGAGCGGCGAGAGCCCGGGCAAGATCACGTCGGCGTGCCGCGTGGTCTCGTTCACGTAGATATCGAAGCTGATCATCAGATCGAGCTGGCCGAGCGCCTGCGCGAGCTGAGGGCCATTGGGCGCCGACAGCACGGGATTGCCGGCGACCGTGATCAGCGCCCTGATCTGACCGTCGCCGGGCGTCGTGATCTCCTCGGCGAGGCAGCCCATCGGGAGCTCGCCGTACACCTCCGGTGCGCCGGAGACCCGGCTGGTGCGCCGGCCGACCGAGACGCCCTTGCCCTTGCCGGGCGCGCCCAGCGTGTTGGCGGCGAACGCCGCGGCCCGGGGGAACATCGCGCCGCCGGGCTCGTCGAGGTGGCCGGTCAGCGTGTTGATCGCGTCGATCAACCAGCTCGCCAGCGTGCCGTACTCCTGCGTGCACGTGCCGATCCGGCCGTAGACCACCGCGCGCTCGGTGGTCGCCAGGCTGCGCGCGAGCGCGCGGATCTCGGCCGCCGCGATCCCGCAGCGGGCCGCGACGCGCTCCGGGGAGAACTCGGCGACCGCGGCCGCGAGCGCGTCGACCCCCTCGACGTGGGGCGCGAGCCGGCCGAGCCGCACCAGGCGCTCGGCGAACAGGTGCTGCACCACGCCCAGCAGCAGGAACACGTCGCCGCCGGGCCGGATGAACAGGTGTTGATCCGCCAGCTCCGCGGTCTCGGTGCGGCGCGGATCGATCACGACCAGCCGGCCGCCGCGCGCCTTCAGCGCCTTGGCCTTGCCGCGGAAATCTGGCACCGTCCACATGCTGCCGTTGGACACCACGGGGTTGGCGCCGATCACCACCATCAGCTGCGTGCGCTCGAGATCGGGCACGGCGATCGACAGCCAGTGTCCGAACATCACGCCGGCCGCCAGCTGCTTGGGCATCTGATCGAGCGTCGACGCCGAGAACAGGTTCTTGGTGCCGAGCGCGCGGGCCAGCCGCGCCGTGTACAGCAGCAGCCCGACCTTGTGCGCCGCGGGATTGCCGATCATCATGGCGACGGCGTCGCGGCCGTGGCGCTCGAGGAGCGGCGGCAGCCGGCGCTCGATCTCGGCGAACGCCTCGTCCCACGTGACCTCGACGTGGCGGCCGTCGCGCTTGACGAGCGGCGCGCGCAGCCGATCCGGATCCTCGTGGAGATCGCGCAGCGCGGTGCCCTTGGGGCACAGAAATCCCGCCGAGTGAACATCCTCGGCGTGGCCGCGGATCGTCGTGACCCGGCCGTCCTCGAGCCCGAGCTCGAGACCACAGCACGCTTCGCAGAACGGACAGATCCGATGTGCCATCGTGACCATGCCGTCACGCTATCGCAGGGCCGGGGGCCGCGCGCCGCAAAACCGGTGACCGCAGCCGATTTCCGCGCGAGTCCGTGACGTCGGAGGCCATTGCGTCCTGCGTCATGGCGTGCGCCGTGGCCGGTCGAGCCGCGCGCGCAGCTTGGCGACCTGAGCGGCGAGCGCCGGGTCCTGCGCGGCGACGTCGATCCACGCGCGGGCCGATGCGAAGTCGCCGGCCGCCACCGCCAGGGCCGTTGCGCTCAGGGCGGCGAGGTGCTGACGCCGCCGCGCATCGTCGATCGCGGCCTGGTAGCGGGCGGCCGCGCTGGCGCGATACGCCGGGTCGAGCTCGCTGCGCGCCTGCAGCGCCGCCTGCTGGGCCGCGGTTTGGGCCGCGCGCGCGCCGAAGCACGTCGTCGTCTGGTCGAGCGCCTGCGCCGCGGCTCGCCACTGCGTGCGCTGCTGGTGGACGAGCCCGATGTACCACCGCGCATCGCAGTCCTCGGGATCGGCGTCGAGCGCCGCGCGCAGATCGGCCTCGGCGGCGTCGAGGTCGCGTTGATCGTACTCGATCATGCCCGCGAGGGTCATCACGTTGGGCGTGGTGAGCAGCTCCTTGGCCGCCGTGATATCCGCGCGGGCCTCGGGCAGCCGCGCCAGCGCCCGGTGATTGCGAGCCCGCCAGTAGTATGCGTTCGCCAGATCGGTTCGCCGATCGATCAGCACGGTGGCCGCATCAACCGCCTCCTGGGCGCGGCCCAGGTAGCTCAGCGCGACGAGGCGGCCGGACCGCGCGTCGTCGTGATCCGGGAACGCCGCGAGCGCGCGATCGTAGTACCCCACCGCCTCGCCGTAGTTGGCGATACCGGCCTGGTAGCTCGCCATGAGGTACGCGATCGCCGGTGACGTGGGAAACCGCGCGAGCACCTCGGTCAGGTGCGGCAACGCCTGCGCCGGCCCGTCGTGCGCCATCACCATCACTTCATCCTTGGCGATGAAGAACGATGTCTCGACGAACCGCGGCTCGCGGGCGCGTACCGCCGCGAGCGCATCGATCGACCCGTACCCGCAGATCGCTGCGCGATAGGCGAGCAGCGGCGACGCCGCGCCGGACCCAGGCCGGCCCGCGGGAGGCACGGCTTTCGCGGCATCGCCGAGCGCGCAGTCGAGCGCGAGCGCCAGATACTCGGCGAGCGGCTCGCCGAGCGGGCGGGTGGCGAGCCACGCGCGATCGGCGTCCAGCGTGCGCAGCGCCGCCTCGTGCGCGGACCCGAACTTCGGCCGCGCATGGTGCGCATAGCTCAGCTCCTCGCCGGGGACCTCGTCGACCAGGGCCAGGTAGCGCTGGGCCTGCCGCTCGCGCGGCAGCGCCGGTGCGAGCCGTCGCGCCAGGGCGAGCGGCTCCGCCGGCGACAGCCCGAGCTCTTTGTGGCGCAGCGCGAGCAGCAGCTCGACCTCCAACCGCCGCGCGACCCACGCCGGCCGCGCCTCGCCGGCAGCCAGTCGGGCAAACGCGTCACGGGCTTCGAGCAGGCAGTCGTAACAGCCCTGTGACAGGGCCGCTTCGGCGCGTGCCTGCAGCGCCAGATCTGGATACGCGACCGGCGGCTTCCCGCAGCCGAGCACCATGGCCAAGAACCCCAGTACCCGACGCATGCCCGACCGTTACCACGTATCGCCCTGACCGTGAACGTCGCGTGCGAGCAGTCGCCGCGGCCTGCGATCGTTGCCAGGCTGTGCCGCCGACGTGCAGTCCGGATCGAGCGCGCGGGCCGGTCTACACGGCGGTCATTGCTGCTGCGGCGTCGGACAGTCCAGCTGGTACGATGTCGGAGTCTCGGGGAACGGCGTCGCGATGGTCGCGATGCTCTGGTCCTGCGGGTTGCCGCCGCGAATCGGGCTGCCGTGCAGATTCAGGACGCGAATCTTCTCCGAGTGCAGAACCAGTCGTTTGTGCGTGCTCTTGTGCATCTGGTAATCCTGTGGTGGGAGTCGGGCCGACATTCGCGCTCGCGCGGGGCCACGCGAGCAGGAGGCGCAGGATCAGGCGTCCGGGCTGGCCGTGGTCGTGCAAATGCCTTTGTGCGACGTCGGAGTTTCGCCCTCCAGGCCGAGCTGCGGGGGGCCGGGGTCGAGGTTGCCACCAAGGATCGATCCGCGGTGGAGAACCATCACGCGAATCTTCTCCGAGTGCAGAACCAGTCGTTTGCGTGTGCTCTTGTGCATATGGATGTCCTGTGATGGTGAATCGCTCGTTCCACGTTCGCGCTCGCGCGGGCACGCGAGACCGTGTCGTCCGGATTCAGGCGGTCGCTTCGCCGATGACCGTCGGTGGGCAATTCCCCACCTGCGACTGCGGGGTGTCACGGGCAACGACGACGGCCTCCTGGTCGCCGCCAAGGATCGAGCCACGGTCGAGCACCAGGACGCGGATCTTCTCCGCGTTCAGGGCCAGGCGTTTGCGTGTGCGCTTGTGCATCTGGAGATCCCTCTCTTGGTTGGTTGATCGTCGGGTTCAGCGGCGCAGCTCGCGGAGCACGACGGACCCTTCGCTGTCGGTGCTGATGAACGCGTGCCCGTCCGAGGAGAACCGTCCGAACGACGCCGACGCGCGGTGGTCGTCGGCGTAGGTCCAGCTGTCGTCGCCGAACGCATAGAACCAGGTGCCCCCGGCCCGGCTCACCATGCCCAGCAGCTTGCCATCGGGCGAGAACGCGGCGTCGCGGATATCGAGCGAGCTGTCCTGCCAGCGGTCCTCGCCGGGCCCCGACAGGTGCACGAGCCGAAGGTG
>Ga0302323_100000328_pt1 | contig 37063 bp, 30 predicted proteins | sample Fen_T0_3_FD_201950 | JGI IMG/M metagenome (GOLD analysis project Ga0302323, IMG submission 201950) | Peat permafrost microbial communities from Stordalen Mire near Abisko, Sweden - Fen_T0_3 | ecosystem: Environmental > Terrestrial > Soil > Wetlands > Permafrost | place: Sweden: Abisko...
GGATCGGTCTCGCGCAACCACGTCTCGTAGAGCTCCAGCGTGGCGATCCGCGCGGCGACGTAAGCGTCCAGCCGCTGGAGCAGGGGCCGCATGCGCTCGGAGGCGAGCGTCGTGGCGGCGGCGATCCTCGGGCGCACCTGCTGGTAAGGGACGACGACGTCGCGCGCGATGATATCGGCCTGCTGCGGCGGCGTGACGCGCGCCGCCTGGGCCAGCGCTTCGGCGTCTTTGAGCCGCGCCACCGCGGCGCGCTCGACGGTCTCGAACTCGCCGACGACGGCGGGGATGGCCTCGCGGCCCAGCGCGATCACCGAGGCCGCGGTCAGCGCCAGGCCGACCGCCGCGAGCAGCGCGGCGCGCCGCGGCCGCTGCGGCGCGAAGCCAGGACCGACCAGGAGGCCGGCGGCGACCGCGAAGCCGGTGACGAGGCCACCGACGTGGGCGCTCAGCGAGATGCCGCTGGCCGCCAGGCCGATCACGAGGTTCAGCACGAGGAACTGGCCGATCGAACGCGCGGTGCGCCGCCATGCGTCCGGATCCATCTGGGAGCGGCGCAGCACGAGGAACGCGCCGAACGCGCCGTAGACGCCGAACACGGCCCCCGAGGCGCCGGCCGAGGCGCCGTGCGGGTCCCCGACCAGCAGGGTCGCGATGCCGCCGCCCAGGCCGGCGATGAAGTAGATCACCAGAAAGCCTGTCCGGCCGAACAGCTGCTCGACGATCTGACCCTGGTAGAGGCACACCATGTTGACGGCGATGTGGAGGATGCCGAAGTGCAGGAACATCGACGAGACCAGCCGCCACCACTGGCCGCCGAGGGTCAGCGGTGGAACGCTCGCGCCGAGCTCGACCAGCTGCTGTGCGGTCGGGGACGTGGGGCTGGCGCCATGCGCGAGCTCGACGACGAACATGGCGACGTTCGCCGCGATCACCGCGTAGGTGGCCCAGGGCCAGGGACGAGCTTCTGCCATGCGGTAAGAGACACCGTCCGCGCCCGATCTGCAAATCGCCCGCGGCGCGCGCCGACATCCGGGTCGAAGGGAGTAGGCCGCCGGGGCCAGGCGTGCTAGCTAACGGCCTCGTGCCCGACAAACTCGACCTGCGCTCGATCACCCTCGACGAGGCGGAGGCTTACGCCGTGGCGCAGGGCTGGCCGAGGTTTCGCGGCGAGCAGATCTGGCGCTGGGTCCACGACAAGGCGGCGCGCAGCTTCGACGACATGACCAACCTCGGCCGGGAGACCCGGGCCCGGCTCGCCGAGACCTGCGTGATCGGCGGGCTCGAGGTCGCCGAGGTCCAGACGTCGCACGACGGCACCCGCAAGCTGCGGCTGGTCACCCGCGACGGCCAGTCGATCGAGAGCGTGGTCATCCCCGACGGCGACAAGACCACACAGTGCATCTCGTCGCAGATCGGCTGCGCGGTCGACTGCCAGTTCTGCGCGACCGCCAAGCTCGGCCTCAAGCGCAACCTCGACGCCGGCGAGATCGTCGACCAGGTCTACCTCGCGCGCCGGCTGCTCGCCGAGGTCGATCCGGGCCGCCGGATCTCGAACCTGGTCTACATGGGGATGGGCGAGCCGCTCCACAACTACGATAACCTCGTACGCTCGCTGCGGATCCTGACCCACGACAAGGGCATCGGCCTGTCGCAGCGCCGGATCACGGTGTCGACGTCGGGCCTCGTGCCCAAGCTCGAGCGGCTCGGCGGCGAGGACGTGCGGCCCAACCTGGCGGTCTCGCTCAACGCGCCCAATGACGCGATCCGCGACGAGATCATGCCGATCAATCGCAAGTGGAACATCGCCAAGCTGCTCGGCGCGCTGCGCGCATACCCGCTCGAGCAGCGCCGCCGGATCACGTTCGAGTACGTGCTGCTCGCCGGCGTCAACGACTCGATCGGCGATGCCGGCGAGCTGTCGAAGCTGCTGCGCGGGATCAAGTGCAAGGTCAACATCATCCCGTTCAACCCGCACCCCGAGGCGCCGTACGCGCGGCCGTCGCACGCGGCGGTCACCGCGTTCCAGAACGAGTGCCGCCGGCTCGGCATGCCGACCTACCTGCGCACCCCGCGCGGCGACGATATCGACGCCGCGTGCGGCCAGCTCGCCAATCGCTCGAACGGCGCCGCGATCGTGCCGCTGCGCATCCGCAAGGGGCCACCGCCGCCGCCCCCGGTCGACTAGTGACGATCTTCAGTGGCGGCGCAGCAGCTCGCCGAGCGTCTCGCGGACCTGCGGGTTGGTCTCGATCTCGTGGTGTTGCCGCAGGATCGGAATGACATCGGCGTTGTCCATCTGCGCGAGCGCCGCGTAGGAAGCCTCGCGCAGACTGCCAGACTCCTGGCGCAGCACCATGACGAGGAACTCGCCAGCCTCGGCCGTCTGGATCTTGCCGATCGACTGCAGCGCGGCGCCGCGGACCCGCGGATCGTTGCTCTCGCGGTAGATCCGGGCCAGCGGGTTGAACGCGTGCGGAAAGTGCAGGCCGGAGATCGCGACCAGCGCCGCCTCGCGGACCTGGGGATCGCCGTCGGCCAGCGCCTTGCGGACGATGACGAACGAGCGCTTGAAGTAGAGGAAGCGCAGCGCGCGGACCGCGGCCCTCCGGATCACCGCGTCGCCGCTGGCGAACAGCTTCTCGAGCGGCGACAGCGCCGCGTAGGACTGCAGCTCGCCGAGCAGATCGGAGACGTGGACCAGGGTCTCGGTCTCGCCGTCGGCCTTGCGGGTCCGCGCGTCGGCGAGCGTGAGCAGGACGACCAGCGCGCGGCGGCGGATGCCGTTGGGATAGCGCAGATCGCCGACGATCGAGGCCGCGACCGCGTGGGGATCGCCGTCCATCTCCCACTCGAGCAGGTCGACGAACCAGATATCGGCGTAGGCGTGCTGCTGCTTCAGGTAGTCCGGCAGGCCCGGCAGCTCGACCGGCGGCGCCGCCAGGCCGCGGTAGCGCTGCGCGATCGCGGCGAACCGCTTGCGTGCGCGCTCGGGGAGCTCGAGGCCGGCGAGCCGATCGAAGCACTCGCGCACCGCCGGGTAGTCGCCCACCGCCGAGTGCTGCGACGCCGCCGCGAGCAGCGCGTTCTCGACCATCTGCACCGGCACGGAGGTCTCGACGAACTTGTCGGCGCAGCGCATCCAGGTCATCGCCGACTTGTGCTGGTAGTGGCGATCGTAGGGCAGCCCCGCGCGCGCCGCGAACGCCGCCGCCTCCTGGTAGAGCGTGGCGGCGGCGTGGAGCTCGCCGCGCTCGAGCGCGAGCTTGATGAAGTCCTCGTAGTACTGCAGCACGTAGAACTTGAGGTTGTCGTCGCGCAGCACGCGGATGCAGTTGACGTAACCCTCGGCGAGGTTCTCGAACTGCGACGACTCCTTGCCGAGCTTGAGCAGGATCTGGAAGCAATCGAACGCGCGCTCGAGCTCGCCGACCTGCTCGAAGTCATCGGCGACCTGCTCGAGCTTGCGCTGGCTCTCGATCAGCGCGCGGCGGGCCTCGTTCGACTGCGCGCCGCCGCTGCCGCCGCCGTCGAGCCGCGCCGCGGCCAGGCCGTAGTTGAAGTGGATGAGCGCCGCTTCGTACGGCCGGGTGGCGAGGCTCGGGTGATGCAGCAGCGACTTCCACGCGGCCGCCGCCTCGGGGAGCTGCTTGGCGCGCTCGAACGCGACCGCCGCGTGCACCGGCAGCTTGGCCTGCTGATAGAGCTGCGCCGCGTCGCTCCACTTCTTCTCGATCTCGGAGAGCCGCGCGCGCAACGCGACGTGGTCGTCGCCGCCGAGCTGGCTGCGCGCCATGTCGAAGTAGTGGAGATAGAGATAGACGAACGCGGCCTCGCGCGCGCGGCCGAGGTGGCGATAGATCTCGCCGAGCCGGCGCAACCAGTCATCGTACTCGTAGTTGATGACGTGGGTCTGGCCGATCAGATCGCGGTAGTGGCGCTCGGCGTCGGCCCACCTGCCCTGCTGGACCATCGCCTCGGCCTGATCGGCGGTCGACTCGATCGAATTGAACCGGCGCGCCATTACTTCACTTTCGGCGACCGCGTGCTCGCGGCCGCGTCGTCGCCCGGCCCCTTGGGCCCGCGGCGGTTGTGCACCGGATCCCGGGGCACCGGGGCGGCCTGCGGGGTCGCGCGCGGCGCCGCCCGGGTCGCGTCGCCGACGATGTCGAGCGCGCGGCGCTGGCGCTCGGCGCGATTGGTCAGGACCTCGCCCGAGACGATCTGCGAGCGATCGAGCAGCGGCACGAACTCGGGCAGGTGATCGCTCGACGGCAGCACGACCACGCCGTAGAGGAACGCCTGTTGCTTGAGCGCGGTCACCAGCTCGGGCTCGATGTGGCACTGGCCATGGGTGATGGTGTAGAGCACGACGCGGCGCTTCTGCTCGCGGCGCAGCCGGGTGACCTCGACGAGCAGCTGGCGGAACACCTTGCCGTAGTTGCGGCCGCGCTCGCTGCGAAACGACAGCAGATACGGCACCGGCACCTGCCCCGAGCGGCCGATCTTGATCGTCTCGTGCAGCCGCGAGTCGAAGAACCGGACCCAGATCTCGTCGCCCTCCAGCGTGAGCTTCTTGATGAGCGCGAGCGCCAGGCCGCGCGCGAACACCTGGCGCTGGCCGCGCATCGACGCCGAGCAATCGATCAGCAGATACTGCAGCCGGCGCTCGTCCTCGCGCTGCTTCTCGCGGCCGTAGTACAGCAGCTCCGAATCGACGACCTTCTGCTCGAAGATCTCGCGGTCGTAGGCGAGCTCGGAGAGCACGAGCGAATCGATGTTGCCCTTGCGCTCGATCGACGCGTAGCCATCGACCGCGAACGTCTGGGCGCCGGTCGACCGCCGGGTCTCGAGCACGCTGGGCAAGAGGTCGAGCGAGAAATTCGCCACGTCGTTGGCCTCGGGCGAGCCGAGCGCCGCGAACAGATCGACCAGATCGATCGCGCCGCCGAGCGCCTCGCTGCCCGACGCGCTGTCCTCCTTGAACAGACCCAGGAGCCGCACGGTATCGAGATCGATGAGCTCGACCTGCGTGTAGATGTGCATCGACTGCGCGACCAGGTGCTCGACGAAGCCCCACAGGCTGCGCGGGTCGAAGTCGCGGAAGTGATCGGCGTAGTCGATCTCGCCCAGGATGCCGAGATCGAGCGGCAGCGGCTCGGCGCCGGCCGACTTGCTGCGATCGCGCCACCGGTTGTAGGTATCGCCGAGGATCCGCGACAGCAGCACCGCGACCATCTCGTCGCGCAGCCGCAAGCCGGCGAGCCGCTCGGTGACCTCGCTCGCCGCCACGTTCTCGAGCAGCCGGCGATACTGATCGAGCTGCGGCTTGGCGCCGGCCGGCACGTTGACCCGCGCCAGCTGAGCCTCGCGGGCGCGCAGCGCATAGCCGCCGGAGCCGCGCGACATCGACAGCATCACGCCGATATCGTGGATCACGAACAGCGGCAGGTGGACGCCCATCCGCATCAGCGAGTTGGACCACGCCGCGGCGCGCACCAGCGCCATCGGGGTCTCGACCTGGACATGAGACAGCGCCATCGTCGCGGCTTGCCGCGCCAGAAAGCTACGACGCCGCTCGGCGGGAACGGGCACGCTACGAATTTACCACGGATCCTCCCCGAGCCACCCGAACCTACAGGCCGAGGTCGCTGAGGCCGGGGTGGTCGACCGGCCGGCGCGCGCGCCGATCCCAGAGGAACTTTCGCTCGCCCGCGGCGATCGCGACGTCGTTGATGCTGGCGTGGCGCTCGCGCATGAGGCCGAGCTCGTCGAACGCCCAGTTCTCGTTGCCGTAGGACCGGAACCACGCGCCGGTCGCGTCGTGCCACTCGTAGGCGAACCGCACGGCGATCCGGTCGTCGCCGAACGCCCACAGCTCCTTGATCAGCCGGTACTCGGTCTCGGCCGCCCACTTGCGGGTGAGGAACGCGATGATCGCGGCGCGGCCGGTGAAGAATTCGCTGCGATTTCGCCAGCGGCTGTCGACGGTATAGGCGAGCGAGACGCGCTCGGGATCGCGCGTGTTCCACGCGTCTTCGGCCTTGCGGACCTTGTCGATCGCGGTCTCGCGCGTGAACGGCGGCAGGGGCGGACGAGCTTGGTGCGCGGTCATGGTCTGCCACGTGCTTACGCGGCCACGCCGCCCCGCGCCAACCGAAATGCGATACAGCGTGGGTGCCGGCGCGGCGATCAGCGGGCGGCCGCGTTTGTGGATGTCGCGCGACGCTCGCGACGCACCGCGCGACCGCGTGATCGGTGAGGGCGAGCGGGAGACGCACCGGACTGATCGGCGCGGCGGGGGTTCTCCGCGGTAGCGTAGGTGCCCCATGAACATCTACGACGCCACGATCCCCGTGTTCACGAAGTTCCTGAACAACCTCGACCGGTGGTTCGACAAAGCCGCCGCGCTCGCCGACGCCAAGAAGTTCGAGATCGAGGTCTTCGCGGCGAGTCGACTCGCGCCCGACCAATACAGCTTGACGCGCCAGGTCCAGTCCGCCTGTGATCAGGCGAAGTTCACCGTCGCCAAGCTGACCGGCACCGAGCCTCCGGCGTTCCCCGACACCGAGAAGACGGTCGCCGAGCTGCGCCAGCGGATCAAGGCCACCGTCGAGTACCTCGCGACGTTCACGCGCGAGGCGTTCGACGGCGCCGAGGACCGCTCCTGTACGCACGCGTGGATGGGCGGCAAGTCGCTGCGCGGCGTCGACTACCTGAACCACTTCGCGCTCGCCAACTTCTACTTCCACCTGACGACGGCCTACGGCATCTTGCGCCACAACGGCGTGCCGCTCGGCAAGATGGACTTCGTGGCGGCCTTGCCGTTCCAGCGGTGACGCGGACCGTCGCCGACGGAGCCGGTCGGAGGCAGCATAACCACGACGGTGAAACGCCGGATCATCGACGATGGGCGGGGATACCCCATGGCTGACCCGGCAGCGCTCGACGCCTCGGCCGATCGGGCCGAGTCATGGCGGCAATGGGCCACGGTTCGGCGATCATCCTCTCGGCTGGCTTCCTCGGGGGCGCCGCGAGCCCGGCGCCTACACCCACGTACGCGTTCGTGTCCGACGGCGCGACCGACCGGCCGGCGTCGGTGCGGCAGCTCGTGCCGGCGGCGCCGGGGGTCACCAGCGGACTGGCAAAGACTCGCACGATCTATCTGAATCACCACGGCGCCACGCTGGCGCCGGGCAATAACGATTCGCAGGCGCAGACCTCGTCGATCGTCGCGCAGGTCCGCCAGGTGCCGGGGTGGCGTGCGAGCGCCGCCGACTGGGCCGCGACGGTGTCGTGCATGACGCAGATCTGGGCGCCGTTCGACGTCGCGATCACCGACGTCGATCCCGGCGCCACGCCGCACATCGAGGCGCTGTTCGGCGGCGCGCCGGCCGACGTCGGGTTGGCCGGCAACATCGGCGGCATCTCGCCGTTCACCGCCGATTGCTCGGTGGTCGAACGCTCAATTGTGTTCGCGTTCACCGACAATCTCGGAACCCAGCCGCGCACGATGTGCGAGGTGATGTCTCAGGAGGTCGCGCACAGCTATGGCCTCGACCACGAGATGCTCGCGTCGGATCCGATGACGTACCTGCCGTACCGCGGCGACCGCCAGTTTCGCGATCAGCCGGCGGCGTGCGGCGAGACCAAGGATCGGCCGTGCGGGATCTCCGGCACCGCGTGCCGCGCGTCGCAGAACTCCTATCAGCTGCTGCTGTCGCGGGTCGGCGCGCCCGGTCGCGATCACACGCCGCCGAGCGTGCGGATCACCTCGCCCGGCGCGCCCTCCGTCGCGGCCGGCTTCCTGATCAGCGCGGCCGCGGCCGACAACGTCGCCGTGACCCGCGTGGCGTGCTACCTCGATGGCGACCTGCTCGCGACCGCGAGCGCTGCGCCGTATCAGTTCGCGACCGCGGCGACGCTCAGCCCCGGCGCGCACACGATCGTGGTCGAGGCCACCGACGCCGACGGAAACACGTCGACCGAGCAGCGCGACGTCACCGTCACCGGCGACGAGGCCGCGGCCGGAACCGGCGCCGGGGGTTGCGCGGCCGGCGGTACGCCGCCGCTGACGCCGGGCGCGCTCAGCCTGCTCGTGTGGCTGTGGCGCCGCCGCCGGCGCTGAGCGCCCGCCCCGCCGCCAGGGGCTCGGGCTCCGCCGCGCGCCGCCGCTGGGCGCGGGCAGGCTCCCGCTACAGCCCGAACTTCGACGACGCGAACACGGTCTCGAGCAGCTGATCGACCTCGCGGATCATGCGCGCCGCGGCGTCGCCCGGCAGCGCCGCCAGCGCGACCTTGATCTCGTTCAAGTTCTTCAGCTGGCTGAACAGCTGGATATCCGACAGCTCGCCCCCCGACGTCAGGAGCTCGCGGATGAGCCCCAGCTCGGTGAGCAGGTCGTCGAGGCTGGCCGACGGGCCGATGAACCGGCGCTCGTCGGGATGCTCGCGGTAGTACGCATCGACCACGGGATTGACGATCTCCTCGAGCAGCTCGACCTGATCGAGGTTGTTCCAGATATGGCGCAGGATGAAGAAGTCGCCGTCGTGGACGCGGGTCCGGCCGTCGAACACCGCCGACGCGGCGAACAGCTTGAGCAGCTTCACCGCGCGCCGATCCGAGACCGAGATGCCCTCGGACCGGATCTGGAACACCAGGCCCTTGTACTTGGTCAGGAACTCCTCGGGAAACTGCATGAACTTGTCGTAGTTCTGCTGGATCTGGCGCAGCTCGCGCGCCGAGACCACCGGCCGGAGCTCACCGGTCTGACGGCCGGGCACGTCGGCGCCAAGGCCCAGGAACGACCGGCCGGTCATCTTGCGCAGCTCGAGCGCCACGCCCTTCTTCATCAGCTCGTGGAAGTGATAGCTGTCGAGGTTGTCCGACAGCACGCGCACGAGGAAGCGGTCGAACATCGCCGCGAGGTTGTCGTCGTTGGGGACCTCGTTCGACGCCGCGTAGAGCGAGATCAGCGGGACCTGCACGACCTCGGGACCGTTCTGGAACTTGCGCTCGTTGATCACGTGGAGCAGCGAGTTCAAGATCGCCGAGTTGGACTTGAAGATCTCGTCGAGGAAGACGATCTCGGCGGTCGGCAGCATGTTGTCGAGCCGGCGCGTGTAGCGGCCCTCGCGGAACGCCGCGATGTCGACCGGCCCGAACAGCTCGTTGGGCTCGGTGAACCGCGTCAGCAGGTACTCGAAGTAGCGCGCGTCGATGAGCTTCGAGAACATGTCGATCATCGCCGACTTCGCGGTGCCGGGCGGCCCGACGATCACCATGTGCTCGCCGGCGATCGCCGAGACGATCATGAGCCGGATGATCTCCTGTTTGTCGAGGAACTGCGCGCCCATCTGGCGAGCGAGCTCCTGAAAGGCGGCGGAGGCCCGCGCAACATCGACGGCGAAGCTTCGCGGAGTGGTGGGCGGCGCGACCATCTACGAGCTCACAATACCCCAGGAATGCCATCCGAGCGCCCGCCGGACGGGCGGGAAATCGCCGCTGAAATGCGCGCCGCAGCACAAGAAGATCGGGAGCTTGCGCAGCGGGCGAACCGGCCTTGGCCCGAAGAGCGCGCTCACGTGCTCGCCGCCGCCGAACCATCCTCGGCGGGCGCGCGAGCCACCCGCAGGTGGCGCCGCAGCCGTTCGGCCAAAGCGTCGATCAACGCGTCGCCGAGCAGCTCCTGGGCCTGGGCGCGGTGGGCGCGCCAGCGCGCGAGCATGTTGGGCACCTGGGCCAGCCCGGGCGGCGTGGCGATCCGCGGATCGACCCTGGCGAGCGCCGCTGGCAGCGCGAACAGGGTCGCCAGGCCGCGCGGCCGCTGCCCCGCGGTCTCGGCCGACAGCACGGTCGAGATCAGCGGGCTCTTGGCGGCGGGTTCGCGCAGCCCGAGCTCGCCGAAGCAGAACACCGCCGTGAGGTGGACGAAGAACGCGGCGACCGCGCGCACGTCGGCTTCGTCGGGCGCCCGCTCGAGCATCTGCTCGAACGCCGCGGCCAGCCGGGCCGGCCCCGCGACCTGCTCGCGCGGCCCCGCGTCGGGGACCAGGCGGTACACGATCGCGCGCGCGAGCTCGGCGTTGCGCACGAGGAACACCGCGTCCTCCCAGTGCACCGGCGGCGCGCCGGGGTGCGCGTCGAGCAGCTGGGTCAACGGCGTGCGGCGCAGCAAGGTCGCGATCACCGGCGCGGTGTCGGGCACCGCGAGCAGCTCGTCGAAATCGACCAGGGTGATGTCCTCGCGGACCCGGCGCATCCCGCGCCACGCGGTGAGCCGGGCCGGCGGCCGCTGGCCCTGGAACCTCGCGCGCCCGGTCCACCACGAGACCGTCACGTCGCTGCGGGTCAGGTGGAACAGGTTGTGGAGCAGCGCATGGCGCGCGATCACGCGGGTCAGGTCGTGGGTGAGCGGCCGGCTGACGTGGGCGAGCGCGGTGTCGATGATCTTGCGGCGCACCCGATCGCTGACCGACCACTCCTCGGCGCGCGGGTGGACCAGGAACAGCGCGTTGTGCAGCCCCGCGGCGAGCGCGAGCTCGTCGGCGTCGAACACGAACGCCGGCGGCCGGCCCACCAGCATCGCCGCCACCTGGGTGCGCGCGTCGTCGACCGCGACCAGCTCGACGCTGGCATCGGACAGCTCGTGCTCCCAGCGCTCGACGTCGGTGCCGGGGATCGGCGCGCCGACGTGGACCTCGCCCCCGGCGACCAGCGGCTGGACGAACCGGGTGAGGAAATCGCGGACATGTGCGCGAGCCATCGCTCGTCACTTCCCGGGGGGCAGCAGCTTGTGGTCGGGCGCGTCGGGGAACCCCCACAGCGCGAACCGGCCGACCGCGTCGTTGACGATCTGGGCCTCGGCCGGGGACGCCGCGGCGAAGTCCTCGAGCCCGACCTGCTCGATCTCGAGCTTGGCGAGCGCGCGGCGCTCGAGCGAGGCGAACGCGGCCTCGCTGACCTGGAACGGCCGGCCGTCGGTGGTGAACACCGTGACCAGGCCCGCCTGGTGACCGAGCGCGCGGGCGAGCACGTCGGCCGAGACCCGCGGCACGACATCCATCCCGAGCGGCACGAGCAGCCCTGGGGTCAGCTCGCACAGCAGCTGGCCGAGCGGGATCACGTCGAGGTTCTCCGAGCCGATCACCAGCAGGCCGCGATCGGTCGTCGCGATCCGGTGGCCGCGCAGCGAGACCGGCGGCAGCGCGAACAGGATCCGCTTGAGCCGCGAGCCGTGGTGCAGCGGGATCAGCGTCGCGACCACCCGGCGCGGCGGCCCCATCGACGCCGCCAGCTTGAGCTCGACGCCGATCGCGTCGACCCCGCCGCCGCGATGCGGCTTCGGATCCTTGGGCCGCTCGAGCTCGAGATCGACCCGCGTCAGATCGGCGATGTCGCTGAGCGCGATCGGCCCCGGCAGCACGTCGACCCGGTCGCTGGGCCAGAACACGTGGAACGTGTCGGCCGGAAACACCGTCGAGCACGACGCCAGATCGATCGGGTGCTCGTAGCCGACCGCGACCGCCGCGCTGGCGCCCGCCGGGCGGAACACGTCGATCCCCGGCGTGCCGAGGAACAGCGCCAGGATCCGCTCGGGCAGCGCGCGGACCCGGATCAACATGTAGCCGCGATCGCGCGCGTGATCGTCGAACGCGCTGGTCGACCCCGGGGTGAACAGCCCCGCGTGGGCCTCGACGCGGTTGCGCCACAGATAGCGGATGATGCCGTCGGACAGGCCGCGCGCGACGGCGAGGTAGAGCTCGCCGCGGGCCTCAGCGTCGAGCTGCTCGCCGCCCGGGAGCTTGCGGATCGACAGCCGGAACAACAGCCGCGAGAACGGCAGATCGCCCTCGCGCACGTAGCCCTGGGCGAAGTCGTCGCCGTGGACCATGAAGTCGGTCGTCGCCGGCATCGTGCCGATATCGACCGCGTCGTAGCCATACGGCGACCGATCGTCGCGGTACTTGACGAAGTGCTTGGCCGTGCCGGTGTAGATCGCGCCGCCGACCAGCCGGCACAGCCGCGCCGCGCGATCGACCGCGTACGACGACACCGCCGGGATCTGCACGACGATCTCGCGGCTGCCGAGCGCGGTCCGGCACTTGGTGATCGCGAGGTTCGCCAGCAGCTCGTCGAGCGAGGCCTCGGACGCGTACAGCCGGAACCACGACACCGCGCCCTCGAGCGTGGCGAACGTCATCACGCAGTAGCGGCCCAGGACGATCCCGCGAGGATCGGGGGCGACGCCGGGGGTGAAGAACCGGGTCTGCCCCTGCGCGACGTGCTCCAGCGCCATCGACGGCGAGCGTAGCACGCGATCGCCACGGCGGAGCGCTCAGTACAGCCGGTGCGGATGGCTGCCGCGGTAGTAATGCGCGAGGATCTGCGCGTACCGCTTGCCGGCGCTCGCCATGCCGATCGCCCCCATCTGGCACATCCCGACGCCGTGGCCGAACCCGGCGCCGCGGATCACGAACGCATCGCCGCGCCGCTCGACCTCGAACAGCGTCGACTTGAGCCCGCCGAGCAGCCGCCGGATGTGGAGATCGCCGGCGACCTCGACCGTGGCCTTGTCGCCCTGGATCGCGAGCACGCCGATCCGGCCGGACACGCCGCGCCGCGCCGCGGTCAGCTGGCGGACCCGGCCGACCTCGGGGTACTCCGCCGCGACCCGCGCGGTCAGGTCGTCGGCCGCGATCGTCTCGGTCCACCGGAACTTCGACCTGCCGAGCTTGGTCTTGTTGCACCACGCGTCGCCCTCGCCGTCGAGGAAGCCGTCGATGCTCGCGTCGGTGACCCGCGACATCCCGCCGCTCGCGGTGTCGGCGCGGCCGCGCAGCGACGGATCGGGCTCGCCGCCCCAGATCGCGTCGTTGTCCTCGCCGTGACCGCCGCACGACGCGCTGTAGCGGATGTCGACCAGCCCGCCGCCATCGCGCAGCAGCACGATCCCGCGCGTCGCCTCGACCGCCTGGGTCGTCCGCGGATCTTCCTTGCCGGCCCCGGCGTAGACCTGGCACTGCTGGGTCGAGCACAAGAGGAACGGATCGGTCAGGTTGCGGCGGCCGATCTTCTGCAGCAGCTCGGTGCGCGCGGCGATCGCCTGGGCCTCTAGCGCCTGGGCCGGCGCGTCGGGGTACATCTCCGCCGGCACCAGCCCGGCCAGCAGCTTGTCCTCGGCGACCGCGTTGGCGGTCACCAGATGGCCGTCGTGATCGAGCGTCACGTACACCGCGCCCCAGTACCGGCGATCTTCACTGCCGGTCTCGAGCTGCGAGCCGCCGGTGCCGGTCGGCACGTCGGCCACCGTGATCGTCTCGCTGGCCTTGCGCGGCTGGAACCACAGCACCTGCGGGTTCTGGATCGTCGTCCCGCCGCTGCGCGCGACGATCATCCCCGACGGCCGCCGCACCAGCTCCTGGTGCACGCTGGTCGCCACGCCGAACCGGGTCGCGATCGCGGCGGCGCGCCCGGCGCCCTTGCCGGCCGCCACGGGGTCGACCGCGATCCGGACCTCGCGCGTATCGATCACCTCGCCGCCGGTGCCGAACACCGTGCCGATCTCGAACGACCGCGGATCGAACCCGCGGCCGCGCCACCGCGCGAGCGCCGCGGTCACCCCGGTCGCGTCGTTGGGGGGCAGCGTCTCGACCACGGTCCAGTCCTGCAGCACGGCGGGCCGCTCGCCGGCGACGCTGATCGTCCACGCGTCGCCGCCGTCGTTATCGATCGCCGCGCCGCCGGTGCCATCGGGCCGCACCGTCAGCCCGCCCCGCGCGCGCAGGTGGACCTGGGTCCGGCCGCTCATGATCTCGACCGTCACGAGCGGCAGGCCGTCGTCGGTGAACGTGAACCGCGTCGAGTACAGGATGCGGAGCTTGTCGGTCGCCGAGGTCTCGTCGGCCCGCGCGGGTAACGCGAGCGCCACGACCGCCACCGACGCGAGGACCGAGCGGGGCCAGCCGGCAGGAAGCATCCCCCAGGCTAGGCAGCCGGACGCGCGCGCCGCAAGAAAACAGCCGGTTCGGCGACGATGAATCGCAGGTTCAAGAAGTTGATCACGAAGTGCGCCGCGATCGGCGCCCCGAGGTTGTTGGTCCACAGCGTCAGCCAGCCGAACCCCAGACCGAGCGCGAACGCCGACGCCGTCCACGGCAGGAACCGCTTGCCGGGCCCGACGTGCAGCAGCGCGAACACCAGGGCCTGGAGCCACGGCCCCAGCCACGGCAGCAGCGCGCCGCGGAACAGCAGCTCCTCGCCGATCGACGACGCCAGCGCCAGGATGATCATCTCGCGTCCGGTCAAGGGACCGAGCAGATCATGGAAGCTGGTGTGCAGCGCGCGCGCCCACCGGTAGCGCCGGGTCGCGGCCCGGCTCAGCCCGACGACGCCGAGGCCGACCGCGACGCCGACCAGCGGGCCCGCGAGCAGCGCCCAGTGCGGCAGCGCGGCGAACCGATACAGATCCGGATCGCCGCGGCCCGACGCGATCACGAGCGCGACCAGCGCCATCGCGCCGTACAACCCGATCACCAAGCTGGCGCGCGACATCGGCGGTGCGGGGCTCGGCTGGCTCGGCGAAAACGACATGAGTCGCGATCGAAGTATGCGCGATCGCCGCCGCTTTGGCTCACCGCGCCGGCGTTTCCGTGCGGCCTGTAGATCACATCGAACCGACGCAATCGATGTGGAGCCGCCGCGCACGCGGCATACTGCGGCGCCGTATGTCCGTGTATGGCACCAGGCGATCCTGCGATCGCGACGCGCACCCGCTCCCCCCACGCGCACGAGCCCTGCCGCGCGCCCCGAGGCCACCGGCCGCACGAAATCTGCTGTGGACTCCCACGCGCGCGCGCTGGTTCGTGTTCGCGATCACGCTCGCGGCGTGCAATGAGCACCGCCGCGAGGTGTTCCAGGACGAGGACGCCGCCCCCGCGCCGGTGCGCTTCGCGATCGACGCCACCCCACGGGTCGCCCCGGAGCCCGATGCACCGGCCAAGCCAGCGCCGACGATGGCGCGCCTGGTCGCGGCAGGCGACTCGACGTGCGCCGTGATGTCGGATCTCACGCTGCGCTGCTGGGGCGCCAACAACCATGGCCAGCTCGGCAACGGCACCACCTCCGACACCGCCACGCCGGTCACCCCGGCGATCCGCGCGGTGAAGGATCTACAGATCGCCGACGCGACCCTGTGCGCGCTGCTCGACGATGGCTCGGTCGCCTGCTGGGGCCGCATCGGCTGGCACGGCCACCCCGAGGACATCCTGCAGCCGACCGGCGTGCTCGGCATGACGCGCGTCACCCAGATCTTCGTGCTGCCGGGCCGCGCCTGCGCGCGGCTGGCCAACGACTCGCTCGTGTGCTGGGGCAACGTGGATGGCCGCGGTCACCCCGCCGCCCGGCCGACCTATCGCGCGCCGACCGCGGTCGTCGGCCTCGACCACGTCGCCGGCATGCGCGACGAAGGCGCGTTCAGCGACGACGGCCGGATGTGGCGCTGGGGCAGCGACGGCACGCCGATCCGGCTCGACGTCGAGCGCGTCGACGAGATCGCCGCGCGCGGCGGCGCGCTGTGCGGCCGGCTGCACAGCGGTCGCGTGGTGTGCGCCGCGAGCGATCGCTGTAAGGCCCCCACCGCGGCGGCCCGCGCATCGATCAAGCCGCGCAAGCCGGCCGCGCAGGCGGCGGTGGCGCCCGTCGAGCCCGCCGACACGCTCGGCTTGCCCGCCGCGCGCGCCCTCGCGTTCGACATCGGGTTCTGCGCGGTCACGACCAAGCACCAGCTGCAGTGCGGCGACGGCTGCCGGCAGATCGATCCGCCGAAGCTCGACCGCATCGACCGCGTGGCCGGCCGCTGCGTGGTCTTGCAGTCGGGCGGCGTCACCTGCTTCGACGACGGAGCGGCGGTCGCCGCGCCGGGAATCACGGGCGCCAGCATGGTCGTCGCGGGCCGCTCCCATGCATGCGCGATGGTCGGCGGCAAGCTGGTCTGCTGGGGCAGCGACCAGCATCACCAACTCGGTGAGTTCGCGATCGCGAACTAGCTGGTTCGCCGTGTGTCGCGCCGCACGTTAGGAATGACTTCGTCGCGCACAAGACATCTGTTGGGCGAAGCCAAACCCGGCTGGCGTAGGGTGGTTGTCATGCAGCGCGTGTGGATCGTCGTGTTGGCTGGCTGTGGCTTCGAGAGCAACGCCGGAGTCTCGGACGCCGGCAGCTCCCCGGGAACCCCGACGGGCGACGGCGACGGCGCGTCGTCCGACGCCGCCGATGGCAGCGACGCGATCGCCGATGCGTCCGCCGCGCCGCCGCCCTGCGTCTCGACCACGCACGCGGTGTTCGCCGGCATCGCGTGCGCGATCGCGACGCAGCCGCCGCTCACGGTGATGCAGAGCTCGCAGATCGATACCGACTCGATCGCCCCCAACGCCGCCGGCCTGCGCTGCGCGGCGCTCACGGTCAACAGCGCGAGCGTCTGCGCGATCGCCGCGGACGCGATCGCGATCCCGAGCGGGGTCGTCATCACGGCGCACGGCTCGAGGCCGCTGGCCTTGCTCGCGCACTCGATCGATATCGAAGGCACCATCGACGTCGCGAGCCATCTCGGTCGTGCCCCCGGCGCGGCCTCCGAGATGCAGGGCTGCCAGACCAACGTGCGGGCGGTGGGGAGCGGCGGCGGGCAAGGCGGGACCTTCAACGCGGATCCGGGGGGCCCCGGGGGAGACGTCCCCGGGACCACCGACAAGGGCGGCTCCATCACCCCGTCGACCGGCATCGGCATCCCGCGCGGCGGTTGCCCGGGGGGGCCGAGCAGCGACGTGACCACCGCGGGCAACGTGGCGCGCGGCGGTGGCGCGGTCTGGATCGCGGTCGACGGCGATGGCGTGCTCACGCTCGGCCACGCGGCGATCGTCAACGCCTCCGGTGCCGGCGGGCCGCGGGGCGAAGCGACGGCAGGACACCGCGGCGGTTTCGGTGGCGGCTCCGGTGGGCTGATCGTGCTGCAAGCGGCGACGCTCGTGGTCGACGCGAACGCGCAGATCTTCGCCAACGGCGGCGGCGGTGGCGGTGGCGCCGACGCCGCAAACGCCCCTGGAGATCCGGGCGCGGATCCGACCGGCGCAACCGGGGGCGCCAGCGGAGGCGCGGGCGCGGCGGCGAATCCCGCCCGGGGTGGCGCAGGGTTTCCCGCGGCGTCCGATGAGCGCAAGGGGGGTGACGCGTCCGGCGCGACGATGGGCGCCGGTGGTGGCGGCGGCGGCGCGGGCGTGATCCTGACCGATGTCGGGGTCACGATGGGCATCGGTACGTTCTCGCCATCGCCCACCGATTTGCGGCGATGACGCCGCTGCGAGTCTATAAAGTCGCCTCGGCTTGCTGCGCCGCCTGGGAACAGCGCGAGCCGCCCCCCACCTCGCAGGCGGCGAACGCGCGCGCGCCGCGCGCCCGGGGGTAACCGGGCGATAGCTCGAGGAGCCGCTCGATCGCGGCGAGCTCTCCCGCATGGTCGCCACGCTGGTGGCGCGCCACGGCCAGGTAGTACCAGGCATCGGGCTGATACGGTGGCATCGTGGTCGCGCGCTCGGCCTGCCGCTGCCCGCCGGCGACGTCGCCGCTGCGCAGCAGCGCCCACGCCAGCGCGGTCGCGATGCGGCCCGAGCGCGGCTCCGTTCGCTGGGCGACCGCGAGCGCGCCGAGCGCGGAGCTCCAGTCGCCGCGACGGCCTGCCGCGACCGCGAGGCTCAAGTTGGCCTCGGCGTCCTCGGGATCGACCCGCAGGGCGGCCGCGAAGATCGCGGCATCGCTCCGCCAGTCAGGCAAGCGCAGCTCGATCCGGAGGACCCCGACCAGCACCGCGAGCCCGACCACGGCCGGCACCGTCCGTCGCACGAGCCCGCGCCGCGAGCCCAGGCCACCGGCGACCAGATCGCCGACCAGCACCGCCAGGCCGATCGAGGGCGCGTAGAAGTAGCGCTCGGGCACCTGGGCGAACTTGGCCATCGCCACGGCGGCCGGGACCAACCCGGCGAGGAACACCGCGATCGGCGTGGCGAGGCGGCGACGCCAGACCGCCGCGGCCACCAGGGCGATGACCACGGCGCCGCCGATCGCGATCCCGAGCGCGCCGCCCGGCACGTACGGATGACCGACCGTGAGCGGCGGCGGCACGATGGCGCGCACGAAGTAGATGCGAACGGCGTCGAGGAAGACGCCCGGCAGCACGCCGAGCGGCGGCAGGTCGAAGCCCACCAGCCCCAGGGCTGCGCGCGCCGTCCACCACGCTGCCACGGCGACGCCGATCGCGATCCAGCGCGGCGCGGCGGACGCGGGCGCCCGGTGCTCGGCCCAGTCCATCGCCGCCACGACGATCAGCATCGCGCCGAACCCATCCTTCGACAGAAGTCCGGCCAGAACCAGCAGGCCATGCAGCGCCGCGCGGCGCATGCCTGCGCGCCACGGCAGCGCCAGGAGCCCCAGCAGGGCGACGCCGCAGAGCAGTTCGTAGCGGCACGAGATCCACGCCACGGTCTCGACGTTGTCCGGATGGAACGCCCACCACGTCGCGGCGAGCACGGGCCCGGCCACGCTCGAACCACCGCTCCGGCGACGCAGCAGGACGAAGCCCAGGAGCGCCGTCGCGAGGCCGTGCAGCACGAGGTTCCCGACGTGCAACGCGCGCGGAGCCGTCCCTACGCGGGTGTCCAGCCAGAACGACGCGAGCGCGAGCGGCCGCCAGTACGGGCTCGCTTCGAGGCGCGGCGCAGCCTGACGATACAGATCGGTGGCGACCGCTCGGCGCAGCCCGCTGAGGTCCTGCAGCGCCGGGCTCGGCTGCACCAGGTTGACGTCGTCCCACACCCATCCGGATGGAATGACTGGCAGATACACCGCCGCGCCGCACAGCCCCAGCGCGGTGACGACCACGATTGTACGCTGCCAAGCCTTCATGAGCACGCCTCGTCGGTCGTCGAACCGGTCGCCCTGGATCGACCCGGGAACTGTGCGCGTCACGAGGGTCGACGTGCAAGGCCCAAGGTGAAGGCGACGGCGACGTAGCCGCCAGCGTCCACGGCCTTGCGTCGAGGCCCTTCCGGTCGGTGATCGACCCGCTCAGCCGTTGGGCACGAGCAAGAACGGCTGTAGCGACACCGTCGCGTTACCGCTCGCGCCGACCAGGCCGGTGTACGTCACTGACTTCTCGATCGTGTAGAATGAATCGACATAGTCATCATCATTGGAGAACCAGCTCGCCGGCATGGCCGCGATGACGCGATTGGCGATCTCGCTGACCGCCTGGACGGCCGGATAGCCGGCCAGGCTCCCGACCGCGCCGACCGCGGTGACCAGCGCGGTCACCAGATCCTGGTAGCTGGTGTTGTCGTCGTGTTCGTAGAACTCGATGTTGGCGGCCTGGTACGCGTAGTCGGTCCAATCCAGCAAGATCTGGTTGGGCGTATAGGTCACACCGTCGTAGTCGAGATACGGGAGATCGACGATCTTCAGCACCGGCGAGTTGTCGGCGCCGACCACGCCCGACGTGATGGCGTAGATCTCGGCGGCCCCCGAGATCCACGGCTCCTCGTCGTTGACGAGGTGGATCGAGGTGAGCTGCGTCGTCCAGCGCGGCGCGGCCGCCGCCGACGCGGCCGCGGCGACGTGAGGTGCGATCTGCGCCGCCGGCTGTAGCCCCGCGCGCTGAAGCGCCGCGTTCGCCTCGGCGATGCCACGCCGCATGGCGAGCCGTCCGTGCGTCTCGATCACCAGCACGGGGACGTCCGGAGCATGGCGCGCGTCGAGCGAGATGCGCGTCCCGTCGAGCGCGTACGCCGGGACCTCGGTCCAGCCGTGATCACTGCCGCCGGGCGCATACGCCACCACGAGGTCGGAGCGCCGGGCACCCGCGGGCTCGCGCACCCACACTTCGGGCACGGCGGTCGGATCCGCGAGCGCCAGATCCAGGGCGGCGAGTGAGGGAATCTCGCTCAGCGCCATCGGGCCTCGCGCGCGAAGCTCGTCGAGTACCGCCGCGCGGGTCGCCGGATCGGACAGCGCCGCGGCGGCCGCGCGAGCCGCGGTTTGCTTGAACGCCTGGCGCGCGGCCGGGCCCACCGGCGCCGGCGGGGCGCCGGCTGGATCGGCTTCGTTGGTCGCACAACCCGAGGCGGCGAGCATGAAGACGCAGGTGACTGCTGAGCTGGTTCGAATCATCCGATTCCTCCTGTGCGCGCCGTGGGCCGTGGTGAACACACACGTCGACCGACGGACGCGGGTGACTACCGGTTCCGTGCCGCGCGATCGTACATGAACCGCGAGCGCACCAGTTCGCAAGCCACCGCGCGATCGACGGTTCGCGCTGCGGCCACGACCCGTGTCAGCGCCGACTCACCAGCGAAATCATGCGATCGTCATTGTGCCGTCACAGGAACTCGGAGCGCGCCGCGATAGCGATTGAAGAATTGAAGAAACGCTGATCCGCAGGCGCGCCTCACAGCGAGAGGGCCAGTGATGTACCCGCCAGGGCTTGCGCGTCTCGAAACAGCCGAGGATTCGCTGGACCGACGGGGCCGAGATCGTGGCGTGGCGCGAGCGCATGGAGACCGAGGAAGCCAAGAAGCTCTACCGAGCACGAGCGAGCTTGTGCGAGCTGACGAATGCCCCCCTGCGGACGCACCACGGCATCGACCATGTGCTCGTCCGCGCGCTGGCGCGGGCTGGCAAAGGTCACCTGCGTCGCGCTCCTGGCGGCGATCACGTCGAACCTCAACCGGGCGCTGCGCCTGAGGCAAGGCCCCAAACCCTTTGTTCGACACCTCTTGATTGATTGATTGAGTCGTGAGAGTTGGCATCACCGCCTCGGCGCAGCGCCAAGTGTGCGCCGAGCTCCGCTGGTGGCGCGCCAATCGCGACGCCAAGCACCTATTCAGCGAGGAGCTGAGCGCCGCACGCCAGGTGTTGGGCACGGCGCCAAGCTCGAGGTCTACGGCTACTTCGAGGTCTTCCCGTACGGCGCTTGCTGCTCGAGAAGACGCGTTGCCACGTCTACTATCTGGTGATCGATCCGGAGAACCTCGTTCGCGTTGTCGCGATCTCTCCCTCGCGCCGATCGGGCTCTCCGCGTCCGCCGCGCCGAGCTCGTGCGGCGCACCGCGATCGTTCCGGCTGACGAGCGCGCCCCAGGCGGCGCGTCGCTGCAGCTCGCCGTTGGCCAGGTGATCGCGGTCAGCCGTCGCGTCCAGGCGCACGCTGGGCGCCGCCCGCGCCGCGCGCTCAAGAGGCGTCGAACAAAGGGGTCGGGGCCTTGGCTCAGGCGCACCGCCCGGTTGACGTCGACCTGGGCCTTGACCTTGACGGAAGTCGTTGAGTTGAGGTTGACGTGGCCGTGGACGTAGAGCCCATCGTCGACCTCGACCTTGCCCCCGACCGCGATCCTCGATGAGGATGCGACGATTGCAATGATGTCAAGGTGCAAAGCCGACGGTGGAGTCGACGTCTACGTCGCCGTCAAACTCAACGCCTTGGGACAACGTCGAGGTACGTCGAGGTCAACCTCAACGTCTCCTGGAGAGGTTTCCAGGCTTTGTTCTACACGTCTTCAGTCCCAGCCGGTGTCGTGGCCCTCGCCGTCGACCGCGCCGTCGCCGGCCATCTCGCTCGACGACGGCGTCGAGATCTCCGGCTTGTCCGGCTTGTCGCTGCCGGCGGTCGGGTCGTCATCGCCGAGGTCCCAGCCGGTGTCGCCTTCGTCCGCCAGCGGGGCGCCCGCGGGCGGAGCCGGCGGCGCCGCGTGCGCGTCGGGCACCTCGAACGCGACCGGCCGCGTGACCGCGCCCGTCGCCGAGACCGTCGCGATCGCGCTCGGCACGGGATCGTCGACGAGCGCGGCCGGGGCTGCCTCGGCGGCGGGCGGCTCGGCGCTGCGGAGATCGCGCCGGCGCCGGCCACCGCCGCGATCGTCGGCCTCGCCGGCGCGCGGGCCGCGATCGCCCGGCGCCGGCCGCGGCTTGGCGCCGGACGCAGCGAGCACGCGCTGCACGGTGTCGTCGAACCGCGCCTGCTGCGCCCGGTCGTCGTCGTCGACGATCGGCCCGGCTTCGCGCCAGGTCGCGCGCAGCTCGTCGATCACCTCGGCCGGATCGCGGCCGGAGAACCGCAGATCGCCGAACGCGTTCTTGCGCATCGCCTGCGTGAGCTGGGCGGCGAGATCGAGGCCGGCCTCGGGGACCTGCGCCTGCTTGGGCAACAGCTCGGCGGCGCGCTCGATCAGCTTCTCGCGCTTGACGCGAAGCTGCGCCGGATCGAGCTCGCTGCCGCGGATGGCCTCGGCCTGATGGGTGACCAGGTGCAAGACCATCGCGTCGACCTCGGCGACCAGGACCCCGAGCTCGCGCGCCTTGGTGCGCGCCACGATCGCCCGCGCGACCAGATCGTCGCCGCCGGCGATCACGCCGTCGATCTCGGCCTGGAGCGCGTCGATCTCGGCGCGGTGCGCGTTGGCCTCGGCGTCGCGGGCGGCGTCGCGCTTCTGGAACAGCGCGTCGCACGCGACCCGGAACGCCTTGTAGATCGCGTCGGCGTCGCGCCTGGGCACGTAGCCGATCTCCTTCCACTCGCGCTGGAGATCCTTGACGTCGGCGATCGACTTGCCCCAGCTACCGTCGGCAGGTGCCGCGCGCACCACCGCCTCGACCCGCGCGATCAGCTGCTGCTTGGCGGCGAGGTTGCCGGCCTCCTCGGCGTGGCGCGCGTCGAGCTCCGGCTTTCTGCGCTCGAAGAACTTGTCGCAGGCGGCGCGGAACCGCTTCCACAGCTCGTCGCCCTGCTTGCGCGGCAGGTGACCGGAGTCCTTCCAGCGCGCCTGCAGCGCCTTGAGCTGCTCGGCGGTCGCGGCCCAGTCGGTCGAATCGGCGATCGCCTCGGCCTCGCCGATCAAGATCTCCTTGGCCTTGATGACCTCGGCGAACTTCTCCTGCTCGACCGCGCGCACGCCGCGCACCTTGTCGTAGACCTGGTCGCAGGCGAGCTTGAACTGATCCCACAGCTCCTTCGAGCGGCGCTGCGGCATCGGCCCGACCTCCTTCCAGAGCGCCTGCAGGCCGCGCAGCCGGTTGCCCAGGTCCGGCGTGGCCGGCGCCTCGAACAGCTGCTTGGCGGTCTCGATCAACGCCTCGGCCTTGGGGACGTTGGCCCAGCGCGCCCAGTCCTCGGCTTCGCGCAGCTCGCCGGCGCAGGTCACCAGCTTGCCGCGCGCCACGCGGTAGCGCTCGGCGAGCGTCTCGCGCTCTGGGCCTGGCACCTTGCCGACCTGGTCGAACGCCTTGCCGGCCTGGGCGAGCAGCCGATCGATCGCGCGCAGATCCTGCTTGGGCTGCGCGGCGAGGCCCTCCATGTCGTCGCACAGCGCGGCGAGGCTCGCCGCGATCGCCGCCGCGCGCTCGGCGTCTTCCTTCTGCCGGGCCGCGCGCTCGGCGGCCTGGGTCTGGCGCCGCGCCTCGTCCTCGGCGCGCAGCCGATCGCGCTCCTCGCGGCGGGCCTGGGCCTCGGCCTCGCGCGCGAGCCGCCTGGGATCGTCCGCGGCCTCCTCGGCGGCGGGGGGCTCTTCGGGCTTGGCCTCGGCGGCCCTGGCGGCGCGCTCGGCGGCGGCGCGCGCCTTGTCGGCCAGCGCCTCGCGCTCGATCGCGCGCAGCTCGTCGGCCGTGCGCGACTGCTGATCGTGGATCTCCTTGCGGCGCCAGAACCGCTCGACCGTCTTGGTGAACCGGTCGTCGTCGCCCTCGTCGCCCCCGAGCTTGGCCCAGCCGGCAACGGCCGCCTTGACGACCTCGGCCGCCTTGGCGAACTCGAAGCTATCGGCGACGCTCTCGACCTCGCGGAGCAGCTGGACCTTCTCGGCGCGGCGCCGCTTGACGTCGTCAGGCACCCCCGGCGCCTTGGCGCGCTCGGCCTGCTCGATCTCGGCGAGGATCTTGCGCGCGCGCTGGCGGACGCCCTTGGCCTTGGCCTTCTGCGCCACCTGCTCGAGCCGCTCGACGTCCTCGAGCTTCTCGACCGCGGCGAGCCCTACCTCCTTCTGCGTCGTATCGATCGCCAGGCCGCGCAGCACGTCGGCGTCGTCGATCCGGGCGACCGCGGCGGTCCGCAGCTCCTGGGCGGCGCCGCTCTTGGCGAGCTCGGCCAGCGCGCGCGGATCGCGCAGCTCGCCAAACGCGCGCTTGCGGATCGCGGGCACCTCGGTGCGCACGACGACCTCGACGAGCGCGCGCTGGTCACCGAGCTTGATCAGCCCCGCCAGGGCCGTGCCAGCCTTGTCCGGGTCGGAGCTGCCGGCGTGGTGAAGCCAGATCTGGGCCGCCCGGCTGCCGGCCAGATCGCGCAGCGCGCGCTCCGGTTCGGCGGCGGCGATCTCGGCCAGCACATCGGCGGTGTCGATCCGCTCGATCGCGAGGCGGCGCACGCCGGTATCGCGATCGCTACGGGCGATCTGGATGATGAGGGCAGCGTCGTCCGCGGTCAAAGCCCGAACGGCTTCGGCGCGCACCCGGACGTCGCTGTGGCGGTATTTGGGGCGAAACAGGTCTGCGATCCCCATGTTAGTCGCGGAAATCTAAGCGGAACCTCGGCCGACAACAAGAGCGTTTGGCGGCGCGATCTGCGCATGTGTTCGCACGATTGCGCTCCGCGGAGCTGGCGCTCCGCCGTGAACCGGGAGTGGATCCCGGCCCGGGCGGTACCCCAGCCGTAACCGTGAACCCCCGCCGCGCGATCTAGCGTGGCCTGTTCACGACAAGGACGGTCCTCAATGACGGAGTGCACGATGTCCGGCTCCCCCTCGGGAGCACAGTAAACGTGGCGACCCAACGCCGCGCGCGCCCGTTGACGATCCACGAGCTGCTGCTGTCTCAGCGCGAGAGCTCGCCGCCGCGCTGCGCGCACTGCGACGCCGCCGCGCGCGATCACGAGCTGGTTGAACGCGCGCTGCGCGTCCGTATCCGCGCGCTCGAGCTCCGGCTGGCCGAGCTCGAAGATCCGCTCAGCTAGCACTTCGTCGTCGCGGTCCTCCACGACGAGGCTTCGCGACGTCGAAGGGGGCGATCTCCATCGTGCCACAAACTTCGGTCGGGATCGCCGCTGTGCGAGCGCGCGGCGGTGCGGCAGAGTCCGGCGATGGACAACGCGACCGAGGGAGCGCCCGCAGCCCCACCCGAAGACATCATGGACCCCCGCCGGTGGAAGCGCGACGGCTGGATTGCCCGGGTGATCAAGAACGAGGACGACGACGGCTGGGCCGTGGAGATGACCCGCGTCGGCGACAGCGAGCCCGCGCTGGTCGGCCCATGGACGATGGGCCGCGACAAGAAGAACCCCAAGCCGCTCGACCACGCCGCGTTTCACACGCTGGTCAAGACGGCGACCGAGGTGCTGATCCGCCACGAGGCCGCGGCCAGGAGCCGGCTGCATCGCAGCGTCTCGTGCGGCGACGATCGTGGCCGCTACCGGGTCGATCTCGACATCGCGCGCGACGAGGACGATCCGCACGCCATGCTCGCGGCGTTCGACGAGTCGTCCGGCGAGCACCTCCGCTCCACCCGGGTGAGCGCCGGCTTCAAGCTCACGGCGGCGAGCGCGCTGCGGTTCGCGCAGACCGGCCATACCGGCGAAGACCGCTGAGGAGAATTCGGAGCGCGAGTACCGCTGCGCGGCGCTCGTGCTAGCGTCACCGCTCGTGACGGCTCCGCGCGCGTTGCTGCTCGTCCTCGCCCTGCTGCAGGCAAGCGGCATCTGCGAGGTCGTCCGGCGCACGACGTGCGAGCAGGAGTGCCGGCGAAACGGCGAGCTCGACTGCACGCCCGATCGAGACCTGCCGCAGTGCTCGTGTCATTGCGCCGGTGCATCGACCATCGCGGCGTCGAGCCCCACGTGCGTGACCGTCGCACCGGCCACCTGCACCGCCCCGCTCGCGTTCGCTCGCGCGGACCGCCGACCGTCGAACCCCGATCCCCGCGAGATCCAGCACGTCCCTCGGCCGCGCGGCGTCTGACTCGTCATCGAGTGGATGCGGTTCCCAGGTAGGGCTTGACCCTGCCGCTGTCCGAGGTTCGTCATGTCGCATGTTCCGATCGCGCGGCTCGCCATGGCCGCGCTTGCGCTACATTCATCGTCGGTCGTTGCCGCACCGGTCGCGCTCGATCTCCGCGCCGCGATCGAGCGCGCTCATCGCACGTCACCGACCGCCATCGCGGCCCGCGGCCACGTCGCCGAGGCCCAGGCCGGGCTGGTCGGCGCGGAGGTCTGGTTCGCCGGCAACCCCGAGCTCGAGGGCGGCGCCGGTCCGCGGCTATCGCCGGGCGGGTCGATCGACGCCGAGGCGCGGCTGGAGCAGGGCCTCGAGCCCGGCCGCCGGGGGCCGCGCCGGCAGCGCGCGCGCGCCGAGCTGCACCACGCGGCCGCCCTGGCCGACGGCGAGCTCCGTGCGCTCGATCTCGAGGTCTCGCTCGCGTTCTACGACGCCGTGTTCGCGGAGCAGGCCGCGGCGCTGGCGCGGCGCGCCCAGGAGCTCGCGCAGCGCGCCGCCGCGGTCGCCGAGCGCCGGCGCCGGGCGGGCGATATCACCGATCTGGATACCAACCTGGCGCGCCTGGCGTCCGGGCGCGCCAGCGCCGCGGTGCAGGCGGCGGCGGCGGAGCGCGCGCTCGCGATCGGCCGGCTGGCCGCGCTGACCGGCGTGGCGCCCGGCGATTCGGTCGCGCTCGTCGGTGAGTTCGAGGCGGGAGCGCCCGATCCCGCGATCGCGCCCGGCGCGATCGCGGGGCGCGCCGATGTTCGCGCGCTCGACGCCGAGGGCGAGGTCGCCCAGGCCCAGGCCGCCCAGGCGGCCGCCAGCGCGGGCCCCGAGGTCGCCGCGTGGATCGCGTACCACCGCGAGGATGCCACGGACATCATGCTCGGCGGGCTGCGCGTTGCTTTGCCGCTGTGGAATCGCGCGCAGGGCGAGCGCGCTGCCGCGGTCGCCCGCGAGCGCCGCGCCGCACAGACCCGCGAGGCGATCCTGCGGGTCGCGGATCGCCAGGTAGCCGATGCGCTGGCCGTCTATGCGAGCGCTCGCGAAGCCAGCGAGACGTTCGAGCGCGAGGTCGTCCCGGCGATCGACGACAGCGAGCGGCTGCTGCAGCAGACGGTGGACGCCGGCCAGATCGCGATCCCCGCATACCTCGTCGCGCGCCAGGAGCTCTTGACCAGCCGGCGCGAGCACCTCGAGCGCCGGCTCGCGCTCGCCCGGGCGGCGGCCGGCGTGCGGTTCGCGCTGGGGGTGGCGCCATGACCAGGCGCATCGTCGCGTGGCTCGTGGTGGTCGCGTGCGGCGATCCGGCGGCACCGCCGGGATCCGCGCCTGTTGCGCGGTTTGCACCTGGAGGTCCGGCCGCGGCGCAGGTCGGCTCGGCGCACGGCGAGCCCGAGCTCATCCGGATCGCGCCCGACATGCTGCGCGACCTGCGGGTCACGACCGGCGTGGTCCAGGCGCGCGCCGCGGGCGAGACGGTCTCGGCGCTCGGCGAGCTGCACGTCAACGAGGACGCGTACGCCGAGGTGGCCTCGCCGGTCACCGCGCGGGTGACCCGGGTGGTCGCGCGGCCCGGCGATCGGGTCGCCGCGGGCCAGGTGCTCGCGCAGCTGTACAGCGCCGAGCTCGAGCAGGCGCGCGCCGAGCTCGACGCCGCCAACGACCGACTCGCGATCGCGCGCGCCGCGGCGGCGCGCAAGCGCGCGCTCGTGACCGACCGGCTGGTCCCCGAGCGCGAGCTGCTCGAGGCCGAGGCCGCGCTGTCCGAGGCCGCGGCCGCGGAGCGCGTGGCGACCGCGGCGCTGCGCCGGTTCGGCGGTGGCGAGGCAGGGCTCGCGATCCGGTCCCCGATCGCCGGCACCGTGATCGAGCGCGCGCTCGTCCTGGGCCAGCTCGCGGACCCGGCGAAGACGGTGTTTCGCGTCGGCGATCTATCGACGCTGTGGCTCGTCGCGCACGTCTACGAGCGCGACGCCGTGCGGATCCAGATCGGCCGGCCGGCGACCGCGAGCTTCGCGGCGCTGCCCGGCAAGGCCTCGGCGGCGGTGATCCGATCGATCGGCCGCGAGGTCGACGCGGCGTCGCGCACGATCGCGATCCGGCTCGACGTGGCCAACCCCGAGGGGATCCTGCGGCCGGGGATGTCGGCGACCGCGGTCATGCCGCTGGGCGAGCTCGGCGCCGCGCCCGTGATCGTCGCGCCGGCGGCGGCGCTCCAGCGCGTCGGCTCGGCGTGGGTGGTGTTCGTCCCGCGCGGCGAGGCGGCGTTCGAGGCCCGACCGGTCGGCCGCGGCCGCGATCTCGCCGGTGAGGTCGAGGTGCTGTCGGGCGTCACCGCCGGCGAGCCGATCGTCGTCGACGGCGCGTTCTTGCTCAAGGCCGAGGCCGACAAGGCGCGCGGCGGCGGGGAGGACCGCTGACATGCTGGCGCGCTTCATCGCCGCGAGCTTTCACAAGCCGCTCGTCGCCATCGTCCTCGCGCTCGCCGGCGCCGCGCTCGGCGCGGTGTGGATGCGCGAGCTGCCGCGCGACGTGTTTCCGGATCTGTCGGCGCCGGTGTTCAACGTGATCGTGCAGAACCCGGCGATGAACGCCGACGAGCTCGAGATGCGGGTCGCGATCCCGTTCGAGACCGCGCTGTCGGGGCTGCCCAGCGTGCGGCGCGTGCGCTCGTCGTCGACGCTCGGCGTCGCGCAGATCACGATCGAGTTCGAGCCCGACGCCGACTATCCGCGCGCGCGGCAGGCGGTGGCCGAGCGGCTCGCCCAGGTCGAGCTCCCCCCCGGCACGGACGCGCCGCTCCTGTCCGGCGTGACCGGCCGGCTCAACGAGATCTTCGAGCTCACGCTCGAGGCGGCGCCCAGCGTCGCCGACCTGATGACGCTGCGCGACCTCGCCGAGCACGAGATCAAGAACCGCCTGCTCGCCGTGCCCGGGGTGGCCGCGGTCGAGCGGCTCGGCGGCTACCTGCGCGAGTTCCAGATCCTGATGGATCCGGATCGCATGGCGGCGCGCGGGGTCTCGCTCGACGAGGTGCTCCACGCCGCCCGCGGCGCCAACGCCAGCGCGGCGGGCGGCTTCGTGACCCAGGCGCAGATGGAGTGGACGATCCGCGCCAGCGGGCGCGCGGCGACGGTCGCGCAGCTGCGCAACACCGTCGTCGCGATGAAGGGCGGCACGCCGGTGCTGCTCGGCGATGTCACCGACGTCCGCGAAGCCGCGGCGGTCCGGCGCGGGATCGCCCATCGCCTCGCCGGCGAGGTGGTGAGCTGCCGGATCGTCAAGCAGTTCGGCGCCGACACCGTCGCGGTGTCGGCCGGGATCCGCGCCGCGCTCGGCGAGCTGCGCGCAAGCCTTGCCCCGGGCGTCGCGATCCGCGTGGTCTACGATCAGGCCGAGCTCGTCGAGTCGGCGCTCGGCGGCGTGGCACGCGCCGTGCTGCTCGGCGCCGGGCTGGTCGCGCTCGTGCTGTTCGGGTTGCTCGGCAACCTGCGCGCCGCGCTGATCGTCACGCTCACGCTGCCGCTCTCGCTCGCGGTCTCGGGTGTGGTGATGCGCGCCGCCGGGATCGGCATCAACACGATGACGCTCGGCGGCCTCGCGATCGCGGTGGGCCTCCTGGTCGACTCCTCGATCATCGTCGTCGAGAACCTGCTGCACCGCGGCCACGCGCTGGCCGCCGCGACCGAGGTCGGCCGCCCGATCGTGTTCGCGACCGCGGTGGTCGTCGCGGTGTTCCTCCCCTTGTTCGCGATGACCGGCATCGAAGGCCGGATGTACAAGCCGCTCGCCGGCGCGGTGATCGCCGCGGTGGTCGCCGCGCTGGTGATCTCGCTCGCGGTGGTGCCGGTGGTCGCGGCCGGGCTCTTGCGGCCGGCCCCCGGCGCTGCCGGGGACGTCGCGGTGATCCGGGCGCTCAAGCGCGCGTACCGGCCGATCCTCGACGGTGCGCTGCGCCGGACCGGGTGGGTCATGGCGATCGCGTTCGCGGTCACCGCGCCCGCGCTGTGGCTCGCGACCCGGCTCGGCTCGGACTTCGTGCCGCCGCTCGACGAGGGCGCGATCCTCATGCAGACGTTCCTGCCGGCCGAGGCCTCGCTCGACGAGGTCGATCGGCAGAACCACCGCGTCGAGGATCTGCTGCGCGCGTTCCCCGAGGTCGACGACGTATCGCGGCGCACCGGCCGCGCCGAGCGCACCGAGGATCCGATGCCGCACACGACGTCCGACGTGCTGATCCTGCTGCGGCCGGATCGCGCGCGCCGCGGCGAGGACCTCGAGCGCGCCATGCGCGAGGCGGTCGCCAAGGTCCCCGGCGTGACCGCGCTGTTCACCACCCCGCTCGGCATGCGGATCGACGAAGGGCTCGGCGGCACCCCGGCCGATCTCGCGGTGCGGATCTTCGGTCCGGATCCGCAGCAGCTCGCCGATCTCGGCGACGCCGCGGCGGGGCTGATGCGCGGCGTGCGCGGCATCGCCGACGTTCGCGCCGAGTCGCTCGCCGGCCTGCCGCAGCTGACCGTCGAGGTCGACCGCGACGCGGCGGCGCGCGTCGGGCTCACCCCGGGCGACGTGATCGAGGCGGTGCAGATCGGGCTCACCGGCCAGCGGGTGTCCGAGGTCTGGGTCGGCCAGCGCCGGTTCGACCTGGTCGTCGTGCTCGCCCCCGAGTTCCGCCGCGACGCCAAGGCGCTCGCGGCGCTCCTGGTCGACGGCCACGACCAGAGCCGGATCCCGCTCAGCAAGCTCGCCAGGATCGAGCCGAGCTCGGGCCTGGGCACGATCCGGCGCGAGGCCGGCAGCCGACGCATCGCGATCGAGGCCAGCGTGACCGGCCGGGACCTCGGCTCGGCGGCCACCGAGCTAGGCGCGCGGCTGCGCAAAGGGCTCGCGCTGCCGCCGGGCTACTTCCTCGATATCGGTGGCAAGGTCGAGAGCCAGTCGCGCGCCCAGCACGCGCTGAACCTCGCCATCGCGCTGGCCCTGCTGGCCGTGTTCCTGCTGCTCTACATCGCGCTCGGCTCGCTCGCCGAGACCCTGGTGATCCTCGCGACGCTGCCGAGCGCGTTCGTCGGCGGGATCGTCGCCTTGTGGATCGCGCAAGAGAGCTGGACCGTGTCGTCGCTGGTCGGGCTGATCGGCCTGTTCGGGATCGCGGTCCAGAACGGCCTGGTGCTGGTCACCCAGACGCGCAGCCTCCGCGACGAGGGCCGCGCGTTCACCGACGCCTTGCGCGAGGCGTGCATCGGGCGGGTCCGGCCCAAGCTCATGACGGCCGCGACGGCGATCCTCGGGCTCCTGCCGCTGCTCGTCCTGCGCCTGCACGGCACCGAGATCGAGCGCCCGCTGGCGATCGTGATGGTCGGCGGCCTGGTGACCTCGACGATCTTCACGCTGCTCGCGCTGCCTTCGTTCTACCAGCTGGTCCACGACCTCGGCGCGCGCGGCCGGGCGCGAGCACGGCGCGGAGCCGCGCGGGGCTGACGCCGCCCCCACCTGGACGCCCCTGGACCGATCAGCCCGTCATCGCGCGAGCGACCGGTACATCACGAACGCGTCGACGTCGCCGAGCGTCGGATGCGCGAACGCACCCGGCAGCCGGCCGACGATCGCAAATCCCATCGCCTGCCACAGCCGCACCGCGCGCTCGTTGGTCGAGACCACCAGGTTGAACTGCATCGCGCGAAATCCGCGCGTGCGGGCATGGTCGAGCGAATGCGCGCACATCGCGCGGGCGACGCCGCGGCCGCGCGCGGCGACCGCCGTGGCGTAGCCGCAGTTCGCGACGTGGGCGCCGCCGCCGCGCTGGTTCTCGTGCAGGAAGTACGTGCCGACGATCGCCCCGGCGTCGTCGGCGACGAACGCGTCATGGCCCGGCGCCAGCCAGAACGCGAGCGCGGCGTCGGCGGTCATGTCGCGCGGCAGCGCGTAGGTCTCGCCGGCGCGGAGGATCGGCTCCAGGACGGCCCAGATCGCGGGGTGGTCGGCGGGACGGGCAGCTCGGATCTGCATGATCGCCGGGGCGCCGGCGTGTGTGTCATAACACACGCGCCGGTCACCAGCGCGTGCGTTGGCCGCCGCCCTGGTCGGTCGGCGCGAGCGCGCGTAGCGTATTGCGCGGGAGGCTTCATGACCACCGAGATTCGCGCCGTGCTCTTCGACCTCGGCGGGGTGATCCTGTCGAGCCCGATCGATGGGTTCCACGCCTACGAGCGGGAGGCACAGCTGCCGGCCGGGTTCATCCAGCGGATCAACACGATCAATCCCGATCGCAACGCGTGGGCGTGCATGGAGCGCGGCGAGCTCGACGAGGCGACGTTCCACGACAGGTTCCAGGCCGAGGGCCTCGCGCTGGGCTACGAGTTCGACTCGCGCGCCGTGCTCGCGCAGGTCAGCGGCACGCTGCGGCCCGAGATGGTCGCCGTCGTACGCAACTGCCGTGCGCGCTACCACGTGTCGTGCCTGACCAACAACATGCCCATGCGGTTCGGGCCGGCGATGGCGCAGGACCCCGCGCGCGCGGCCGAGATCGCCGAGGTCATGGCGTTGTTCGCGCACGTCGTCGAGTCGAGCAAGATCGGCGCGCGCAAGCCGGAGCCGCGGTTCTTCGCCACGGCGTGCGAGATCGTCGGCGTGCCGCCCGAGCACTGCGTGTTCCTCGACGACCTCGGCCAAAACCTCAAGCCGGCGCGCGCGCTCGGCATGACGACGATCAAGGTCGGCGATCCGGCGCGCGCGATCACCGATCTCGAAGCCGTGCTCGGCCACCCTGTTCGCTAGGATCGGTCGACGCGGAGAGGCTCGACGAACCAGCTGGCGGTCCGAGCGACGTCGCCGAGACCGCACCGAGGCAGCTCCGAGGCAGCTCCGAGGCAGCTCGCCGCGGGCCGAAGCCTCCGGATCGCCCCGTCGGCCCCGGCTACAGCGTATCGCCGGAGCAGTTGCAACAGCGCTGCTTGGCCTCGCGGCACGACGCCTTGGCGCTGGTGCACTTGTCCTGGGCGTCGTGATCGGCCTTGCCCAGCTCGTCGGCGATCGCGCAGATCGCCTCGGCGTTATCGCAGATCGCGTCGGCGAGGTTGCAGACGTCGCTGCACGCCGCCGGCACGGCATGGCCATCGGGGCACACCCGGGCCGCTTCGCTGACCGGGCGGCTGCGGCACTGGAACATATCGGCCGGCGTCGGATCGAGATCCATGTGGGCCGCGCGCCGCCAGTCGCGGATCTGCGCCCACAGCGTGGTGATCTCGGTCATCTTCTGCTGCCGGCGCTGCCACTCCGGCGCCTCGATCGGCCGCGCGCACGCCGAGACCGCCAGCGCGATCCCGCACGCGGTCGCCCAGCGAGCGATCACCGGTCCTCCGCGATCGCGGTCTGCAGCTTCGCGTTGATCTGGATCGATCGATCGTACGACGCGATCGCCGCGTGGCGCTCGTCGATCGCCGCCGCCTTGCCAGGCTCGCCCGACGCGTCGAGGGCCGCCGCGCGCGCCTCGTGGATCTCGCCCTGCACGGTGTAGAGATTAGCCACGAAGAAGCTCGCGCGCTGGCTCTGCGCCAGCCCTTCATCGACCGTACGCATCGCCTCGTCGAGCTGGCGCTGGCTCATCAGCAACTTGGCGAGCAGCGCGCGGGCATCGTTGCGGACGTCGTCGGCCTCGGCCGCGCCGCGCGGGAACCGCAGCGACAGGATCTCGCGGACCGCGGCCTGCGCCGCTGCGAGGTTGCCATCGGTCATGTAGACCTTGGCCTTGTGGTGGAAGTTCTTGGCCTGGCCGAGCGCGATCATGAGGTGCTGATCGATCACGTCGGTCGGCTCGGCGATCCGCGTCGCCGACGGCGCGCTGGCGTCGCGCTCCACCGAGCACGCCCACGCCGTGGCCGCCAGCCCCAGCCACAGCACCGCGATGACAGCCTTCATGGGGTACCTCCTCGCGCCAGGCGACGGGCGCGAAACCCGTCGAGCCGGTCGGCGAACAACGCGTCGATCCGCGCACCGGCATCGCCGGCGTGGTCGCGCGCGATCGGGCCGACCAGCGAATCCGCCGGACGCGACGTCCACTCCGGCGGCGGGGCAGCGCGGCGCGGCCCCACGGGCGCCGGTGCGCGTAACCACAGCGCGATCGCCGCCGCGGCGACCAGGCCGCTCGCGCCGCTCACCAGCCACGGCGCCAAACGCCACCTGCGCCGCGGCGGGACCTCGCGTGTCGATGCCGGCCCCGGGGCTGCCGGCGAGCGCAGCGCCTGATCGATCGCCTGGCGCTGCCGGCTCGGCGCCAGCGAGGCGCTGCCATGGGTCGCGCGGATCACCGTGGCCACCTCGAGCAGCGCACGGTCGTCGGCCGAAATCGCCGGCGGCGCCCGCCCCGCCAAGGTCTTGTCGACGAGCTCCGCGAACCGCCGCGCGTGCGCGAGCTCCGCCGCGGTCGGAGCGGCATCGGGGTCGGGGATCGGCCCGGTGAGCGCGTCACCTTCAGGTTCGGGTCGTTCGGGTGGTTCGGTCGTCGCCATCACAGCGTGTCTCCGGGAGGATCGCCGGCGGGGTCGGGCTCGGCGCGCTCGCCAAACCGCTTGCGGAACGCGCGGACCGCACGAAACAGCAACACATCGAACGTCGCGATCGTCACCCCCAGGCGCTTCGCGCAAGCATCGCGCGGGAGCTCCTGCACCAAGCGTAGCTCGATCGCGAGCCGGTAGCGGTCCTGGAGTTGCTGCATGGTCTCGTCGATCCGGTCGCGGTGCGCCCGGCGCTCCTCATCGGCGATCAACTGTGCGTCTGCGTGGGAGTCCGGATCCGAGGCCGACGCGACCTCGTGCTGCATCGCATCGGCCAGCCGCCGCGACCGCTTTGACTGGCGATGGACGTCGTAGACTTTGTTGATCGCGATCTGGCGTAGCCACGGATAGATCGAGGTGCCCTGCCAGGTAAACCGCTGGATCTTCTCGACTGCAGTCGCCAGCGTATCGCGCAGCACGTCCTCCGCCGACGCCGCATCGCCGAGCCTCGGCAGGATCACCGTGCTGTAGAGCGGCGCGGCGTAGCGTTCGAGGATGGGGCGCATGGCTTCGAGGTTGCCGCGTTGGGCCTCCAGGACCTGCCGGTGCTCTTGCGCCAGGTCGCGCGCAAGCGTTGTCGCGGGTTCGGAGGCCACGGACCCTTATTCAACGCCAGGCACGGCCACGATCTTACGCCCATCATAACGCACCGAAACCAGCTCGAGGCCATGCGCCGGCGCGGTGATCCCGGCCCGCGTACGGTCCTTCGATGTAAGGATCTCAGCTACTTGGCTCGCTGCACGGCGGCCTTCACCGACCTCGACCAGCGTCCCCACGAGGATCCGGACCATGTTTCGTAAAAACGCGTTGCCGCGGACATCGATCGCGAGCAAAGCCGGCGGATCCCCCGGAAACTCGGCGGGCGGCTCGGTCACCTCGATCCGGTCGATCCGCCGGATCGTCGTCTTGGCGGTGCAGCCGGCGGCGCGAAACGCGGCGAAGTCATGCTCGCCGAGCAGCGGCGCGGCCGCGGCGCACATCGCCGCGCGATCGAGCGGGCCGGGGTGATGCCACGCGCGATCGCGCCACCGGGGCGCCCGCTCGGCCCGCGTGTGCAGCAGGTAGCGATAGTGCTTGCCGGTCGCCGAGAACCGCGGATGAAACCCGTCCGGTGCCTCGGTCGCCTCGACGATCGCGATCGCGTCCGGAAGCATCGAGTTGAGGCCGCGGCGGATGCCGTGCAGCGGGATCGACCGCTCGGTCCGAAAGCTCGCGACCTGGCCGCGCGCGTGGACCCCGGCATCGGTGCGCGACGCGCCGGCGACGGTGACCTCGTGCGACAGCAACCTGCCGAGCGCGGCTTCGAGGTGGCCCTGCACGGTCGCTCCATTGGCCTGGCGCTGCCAGCCGGACAGCCCTGTGCCGTCGTACTCGACGACCAACCGGATATGGCGCACCGCCCCCTTGTACTCGGTCGCGCGGCAAAAACCTATGCAGGCTCGGGGTGCGTGAACGCATCGACGATGTCGACAAGCGCCGGGTACCGGGCGCGCAGCGCGGCGCGCCCGGGCAGCGCGAAGTCCGCGAACTCGAACCCCGGGCTCACCGTGCAGCCGCACAGCGCGTAGTCGGGGTCATCGGGGTGCGAGCCCGCGATCGGGCGCGCCGCCTGCAGCCAGCCGGCCGGGACGACCTGCTGCGGCCGCTCCCCGGCCGCGAGCTCGCGACCGAGCAGCGCCACGCGGTGCGTGCCGGCCGGATCGATCGTGTGGAGCTCGAGCGGCAGGCCGTCGTAGAAATGCCAGGCCTCGTCGGAGCGCACCTCGTGCCACGCCGAGAACGCCGTGATCGGCAACAGGAAGTAGATCGCCGTGCTCGCGGTGCGCGGCGTGCCGTCGAGCCGCGCCACGCGCTCGGCCGCGCGAAACACCTCGCGGTAGAAGCCACCTTCGGGGTGCGGCGATAGCTCGAGCAGCGCGACGACGGTTTCGACAGACAGGCCGGCCATCCAGGCAGCGTGCGGCAGGTTGCCCGCCGCGTCCACGCGCCGGCCCGCTGGTGGGGGCCGTTTTCAGCTGGCGCGGAACGAACGGATCGCTGCAGCGATCTCGTCCGCGCCACGCGTACCGACGATCCGGATCCAGGTCGCCAGCGTGGCCTCGTCATCGACGTGTTCCACCACCGTGCGGAGGTCTTCCTTCAGTTCCCCGATCGCCTGCTGGAGCACCGCGCCGGCCCCCAGCAGCCGCACGAGCAGCGTCTCCCGCGCCACCGGGAGTTCGTTCACCACCACCAGGCGCGTCCACAGGAGCGGCGGGCCCGAACACAACTGGCAATTTTGCGCTGCAGCGTTGTGCGCGAATCGCAGGCCGAGGCTTCGCAAGCACCGCATCGCTGTGCCGGCGGCCCCCTCCGCGCCGACGCAGCTTCCCTCGCGGGATGACCGAGCTTGTCCGAGTGTCCGATGTCCGGACATCGCGCGCAGGCTGGCCGAGCATCGGACACGACCCGA
>Ga0302323_100000329_pt1 | contig 37041 bp, 30 predicted proteins | sample Fen_T0_3_FD_201950 | JGI IMG/M metagenome (GOLD analysis project Ga0302323, IMG submission 201950) | Peat permafrost microbial communities from Stordalen Mire near Abisko, Sweden - Fen_T0_3 | ecosystem: Environmental > Terrestrial > Soil > Wetlands > Permafrost | place: Sweden: Abisko...
GCCCTCGGGCCGGTCCTCTTCAACTGGGCCTTCACGACCGGCTACGGCGGCAACTGGTTCAACTGGGAGGGCGTCACCACCGGGTTCGCCTTCTGGCTGGCCGTCCTGGCCGTCATTACGGCCGTCATCCTGGCGGTCGGGTACTTCCTGTTCGGCAAGAAAGAGGGCGCGACCCTGGCCAGCTACGGCTTGACCTGGGATGGCGCCGGCTTCGTATGGGGCAAGATCGTCCGCTCAGCACTGCTCGCGCTGGCGGTCCTGGCCGTTGCCTACGGGATCCTTTGGGCCGTGAACTCCGCCCTCAAGGTGGACTTCCGCTTCTGGGTGGTCACGCTCAAGACGAGCGACCTCGGCCACGTCCCGATGGCAATCGTGTACTCGATCCCGTTCGCGGCCTACTTCATCGCCCTCTCGGCGGCACTGCATGGGACTCTCCGCCCGAAAAACGGGATGGCCTCCATGCGGTTCGAGATGATGACCAACATCGTGATCTTGCTCGTGGGCGCGATCGGCCTGCTCGTCGTGTACTACGGCTCGATCGGGTTCCTCAACGCCTCACCCTTCGATTCTGCCAGCCTCGCCTGGGACGTCGGGATCATCAACTTCATCGGAACGCTGCTGATCCTGCCGGCGGTCGCAGCCGTGATGACCTACTTCTTCCGCAAGACCGGCCGCGTCTATGTAGGCGCATTCATGTGCGCTTTCATGCTGGCGTGGTACTTCACCGCGTGCAACACGACGTTCCACATCTAACCGGATAGCGTTTCGTCTGCCGCAGCCGGCCTGACCGACGCCAGGTGCAAGGAGATACCGGGAACCCGCGACCGGGTGACAACCGGCAACCGAGCACCGGGCAGTCAGGCCGGCTGCCAGACGGGGTCCACAGCTGAAACAAGTCCTCCCGCTCGTGGGTCGACGGTCCGGGGCCACCGCCTGCGCCGTTCACCCATACTCCCTCATGATCAACGGCACGGCTTTGTAATGCCGGAAGGAAGGCCCCCGGTTGGCTATCAACTTTCGCGAGATGTCCGGGCAGACATATGGCGCCGCGCAGAGGCAGCGTGACCTGGAGTCGCTCGCCGGCGAGCGCTGGGACGTGCTGGTCGTCGGCGGCGGGATAACCGGGTGCGGCATTCTCCTGGACGCCGCGAGCCGCGGACTGCGGGCCGCCCTCGTCGAGAAGGACGACTTCGCGATCGGGACGAGCAGCCGGTCATCGCGACTGATCCACGGCGGCCTCCGGTACCTCGAGCAGTTCCAGATCGGTCTCGTGCGCGAGGCCCTTCGCGAAAGGGCCAGGCTGCTGCGCCTGGCGCCTCACCTCGTCAGGTTGGAGCCCTTCGTGTTCCCGGTTTACGGTGGCCTCTGGGCGCGGCCGTTCTACGGGGCCGGACTCACCATGTACGACCTGCTCGGAGCGTCCCATGACGGCGGCTTCCACCACTGGCTGTCCGCGCGCGACGCCCTCGAGGCAGTCCCCGGCCTGCGACGCAAGGGCCTTCGTGGCGCGTTCGTCTACCACGACGGCCAGGAGGACGACGCCCGCTACGTGGTCGCCGTCATGCGCACCGCCCAGGCAAAGGGCGCGGTCGCAGCATCCCGGGTTCGGGCGCTCCGGGCCATCGAGGCCGGCGGCCGCATCGAGGGCTGCGTGGCCCACGACGAGTTCAGCGGCAGCGAAATCGAGATCCGCGCCGACCACGTGATCGACGCCACGGGCGTCTGGTCGGGGGCGGCCGATGGACCATTCCCGGCTTCGCAGGGCAGCGCGATCCGGCCCAGCCGGGGCACACATATCGTGGTCCGGCGCGACCGGATCCCCAGCCGCCACGGCATGACGCTTCGCATCCCGCACCGCGTCTGCTTCCTGGTCCCGTGGCCGGACCGGTGGGTCATCGGCACGACGGACGTCGAGGACCATGGCTCGGTTGAGCGGCCGGCGCCTTCGCTCGCGGAGATCGACGAGATACTCGACAACGTCAACCGCACACTGGACGTGGGGCTTACCCGCGCCGACGTGCTCTCCGCCTACGCCGGAATTCGGCCACTCGCCGCGGACCCGGGAGGCGCGCCCGGCTCGACCGTCAAGGCCTCGCGGGAGCACCGCATCCGCACCGACGCCAACGGCCTCGTCCGGATCGGCGGCGGCAAGTTCACCACCTACCGCCTCATGGCCGCCCAAACCGTGGACGCGGCGCTGGGCGCGGCCGCGGCCAAAGCCAGGCCCTCCGTCACTACCGACCTGCCTCTCGTGGGCGCGGCCGCTACGTCCGACCTGGAGGCGCTCACGGCGACGATCGCCCAGCGACCCGGCCTCGACCGGGCCGGAGCCGAACATCTGGTCAGGCGGTACGGGACCGAGGCGCCGGACGTCTTGAGCCTCGGAGCGGAGCTCGATCTGCTGCGGCCGCTGTCGCCGGAGCTTCCCTACATCGAGGCCGAGGTGGCCTGGGCCGTTCGCCGTGAGGCCGCCCTCGACGTCGACGACGTGATGGAGCGGCGGACGCGCGCGGCGCTCGATCTCGCCGACCGCGGAGCAGCGATGGCTCCGCGCGTCGCCGCAATCATGGCCGCCGAGCTGGGCTGGCCCGAGGGCGAGGCCGAGAGCCGGGTCGGGGCGTTCCTCACTTCGGCCCACGAGGAGTTCGACGTGCCCGACGGGGCATAGTCCCCAGGGCGCTGGGCGCCATCCGGTTGAGCAAGGAGCAAGACGGTGGGTTCGACTCGGGATCGGAAACTGGTCGCCGCCCTGGACCTCGGCACGACGAGCAGCCGCTGCATCGTGTTCGACCGGGCGGGCCTGCCGCGCGGCATCGGGCGGCGCGATCACCGCCAGATCCTGCCCGCGCCGGGCCGGGTGGAGCACGATCCGCTCGAGATCGCGGCCAACATGGACGGGATCGTCGCCGACGCCCTCGCCGACGCCGGAGTAGGTCCGTCGGACATCGCGGCCGTCGGGATCACCAACCAGCGCGAGACGGCGGTCGTCTGGGACCGGTCCACGGGCCTGCCGGTCTGCAACGCGATCGTGTGGCAGGACACCAGGACGGCCGACTTCTGCGACGAACTGGTCCGCGACGGCCACGGCGAGATGATCAGGCAGCGGACCGGGCTGCCGGTCGCCACCTACTTCTCCGGGCCTAAGATCCGCTGGATCCTCGACAACGTTCCCGGCGCGCGGGAGAGGGCCGAGAGAGGCGAGCTCCTATTCGGCACCGTGGACACGTGGGCCATCTGGAACCTTACGGGAGGCCCCTCCGGCGGGCTCCACATCACCGATGTGACCAACGCCAGCCGGACGCTCCTGTTCGACCTGCGGGCTCTGCGCTGGGACGATGAGCTGCTCGGGCTGATGGGTATTCCCGCAGCAATCCTGCCCGAGGTTCGCCCCTCGAGCGAGGTCTACGGCACGGCCCAGGGCCGGCTGGCCGGCGTGCCGATCGGCGGCGACCTCGGCGACCAGCAGGCCGCCCTTTTCGGCCACGCCGGCTTCCGGCCCGGTGACGCCAAGAACACGTACGGGACGGGCTGCTTCGCGCTGCTCAACACCGGGACCTCGCCCGTTACGTCCGGCCACGGCCTGATCACGACGGTTGGATACCAGCTCCCGGGCCAGCCGGCCGTCTACTGCCTGGAGGGTTCCGTGGCGGTGGCCGGAGCGCTGGTCCAGTGGCTCCGCGACAACCTCGGGCTGATCTCCAATTCGGCCGAGGTCGAGACGCTGGCCCGCAGCGTGCCCGACAACGGAGGGGTCTACTTCGTGCCCGCGTTCAGCGGCCTGTTTGCCCCGCACTGGCGGAGCGACGCCCGCGGGCTCATCGCCGGGCTGACGGCCTTCGCGAACAAGGGCCACCTCGCCCGGGCCGTGCTGGAGGCGACCGCCTGGCAGACCCGCGAGGTGCTCGACGCGATGTGCGCCGACTCGGGCTCCGCCATCGGCGAGCTGAGGGTGGACGGCGGCATGGTCCAAAACGAGCTGCTCATGCAGATCCAGGCCGACGTCCTGGGCGTCCCGGTCGTCAGACCGCGGGTCGCCGAGACGACCGCGCTGGGCGCCGCCTATGCCGCGGGCCTCGCCGTGGGCTTCTGGGAGTCGATGGACGAGCTCCGGAGCCAGTGGGCAGAGGATCGCCGCTGGACTCCCGAGCTGGATCCGGTCAAGCGCGAGGAAGAGTACGCGCGCTGGAAACAGGCGGTCGAGCGGACGCTCGGCTGGGTGTCGAAGGCCTGAGCGGCCGGGCCCAACTTTCGGCGCCGCGATTCCGACCGCGCGGCGAGCGGTGATTCTGGCCGCGCGGCGAGCGGCGCCGCGTTACCCCTGCCGGCCCTGCGCCTGGAGCTTGGCCCACGTGTCTTTGAGGGTCAGCGTGCGGTTGAAGACGGGGTGGCCGGGCGTCGAATCGAGGTCTGGAGAGAAGTAGCCAAGGCGCTCGAACTGCACGGTTTCGCCTACCGGCAGCTCGGCCAGGGTCGGCTCGAGGAAGCAGCCCTGGAGCACCGTCTCAGAGTTGGGGTTCAGGTCGGCGAAGAGGTCGCCGTCGGCGCCCGGATCGGGGCGGCTGAACAGATGGTCGTACAGCCGCACTTCCGCGGGCGTCGCGTGCGCGGCGGAGATCCAATGAAGAGTGGCCTTCGGCCGGCGGCCGTCTGGCGAGTCCCCGCCGCGGGTGGCCGGGTCGTACGTGCAGCGCAGCTCGACGATCTCGCCGGCGTCATCCTTGACGACTCTCGTGCACGTCACAAAGTACGCACTCCGCAGCCGCACCTCGCGGCCGGGGGCCAGGCGGAAGAACTTCGCCGGCGGCTCCTCCATGAAGTCTTCGCGCTCGATCCACAACTCTCGCGAGAAGGGCACCTTGCGAGTCCCGGCCGACGGGTCTTCGGGGTTGTTGACGACGTCCATCTCCTCGACCCGGCCCTCGGGGTAGTTCTCGATGACCACCTTGAGCGGCGCCAGGACGGCGAACCGGCGCGCGGCCTTGCGGTTCAGCACGTCGCGAACGGCATGTTCGAGCTGGCCGACTTCGATCGTGTTGTCGGCTTTGGCGACTCCGACCCCGTTCACGAAGTCGACGATTCCCTCGGCCGGGAAGCCGCGCCGGCGCAGGCCCGAGATCGTCGGCATTCGCGGATCGTCCCAACCGCGCACGTGCCCTTCCTTGACGAGGGTCAGCAGGACGCGCTTGGAGAGGACCGTGTAGGTGACGTTGAGCCGCGCGAATTCGATCTGGCGGGGACGCGACGGCACCGGCAGGTTGTCGATGAACCAGTCGTACAGGGGCCGGTGAATCTCGAATTCGAGGCTGCAAAGGGAGTGCGTTACGCCCTCGATGGCGTCGGACTGGCCGTGCGCGAAGTCGTACATCGGATAGACGCACCACTTGTCGCCGGTGCGCGGATGCTCCGCGTGCAGGATCCGGTACATCGCCGGATCGCGCATGTTCATGTTCGGCGAGGCCATGTCGATCTTGGCGCGCAGCACTCGGGCGCCGTTGGGAAACTCGCCCTTGCGCATCCGATCGAACAGGTCGAGGTTCTCCGCGACCGACCGTTCGCGCCAGGGGCTGTTGCGGCCGGGTTCGGTGAGCGTGCCGCGGTACTCGCGGATCTCGTCGGCCGTGAGGTCGTCCACGTAGGCCTTGCCGGCCTCGATCAGATAGACGGCCCATTGGTACAGCTGCTCGAAGTAGCTCGACGCGTAGTAGAGATGCTCGCCCCAGTCGAACCCCAGCCAGTGGATGTCCTCCTGGATGCAGTCGATGTACTCCTGCTCTTCCTTCGTCGGGTTGGTGTCGTCGAGGCGCAGGTTGCAGCGGCCGCCGAAGTCGCGCGCGATGCCGAAGTCGATGCAGATGGCCTTGGCGTGGCCGATGTGCAGGTAGCCGTTCGGCTCAGGGGGGAAGCGGGTGACGATCGTCTGATGCTTGCCGTCCCGCAAATCGGCGGCCAGGATCTCACGGATGAAATCGCCTCGTTCCGGCGAGGTTGATTCCTGGATGCTCACGTGGCGCGGCTCCCGACTCGTGGCTCATAGAGCCGCGGTTGTGCGTGGGCGACGCTCAGCGTCGCTGTTGTGACGGCTCCCCGAGGATAGCGGATTCTGACCCGACCGGGGCCTTACGCCACCGGCGCCACGATGACCCACTTGCCGTCCCACTCGGCGTTGCCCTGCTGGTGGTCCAGCGAGTCGACGTACGGCGAGTTGGTCATCCGGTACTGGGTCCACTTGATCTTCTTTGCGCCACTGCTCAAGGTCGAAAGCGGGATGTAGGCGTTGAGGTAGCCGTCCTGCTTGAGCGGATCGCTCAGGTAGACGCCGAGGATCTGGAAGTTGGTCGAGCCGGTCCTCGGGTCGTAACCAGTGACCCGATAGCCGGTCACGATCTGGGCGTGGTTTCCAGCCGCGGCCAGGATGCCGACGGGCTTTCGATACATCGCCACCGCGAGCACGGTTGCGCGCACCGCCTCCCCAAACGTCTTGAACGCCATGTCCTTGTAGACGTTGGCCGTGATGCCGCCCCAGCCGTAGTAGTTGAGGGCGTTTCGCCAGCCGTGCGCATCAGCTCCCGGCCACGACAGGAGCATCGTCCCGTTCTTGCGCTCGTAGGCGAGCAGGACCTCCATGCGGGCATGGGAAACGTCGACCTTCCAGCCGTGCGGCTTGCTCGGGGCCGACTTCCCTGGGACCGCCTTGTAGTCGGTCCAGGTCGTGGCCATGTTGAGCATCACCTGGGCCGAGGCCGCAGTGCAGGCAGTCAGGTCGGGGTTCTGGTAGAGGAAGTCGTGAACGTTGTAGACGTTCATCGTCCACGTCCCGGACGCCGGAGCCGGCGTCGGGGCGGCGGTCGGAGACGCGGTCGGGTCCGGAGTATCTGTGGGAGCGAGCGTTGGGCTCGGCGTGATCGACGGCGAGGCGGTCGGGTCCGCCGTGGCGCTCGCTGGTGGAGTCGTTGAGGGCGTGGCGGCGGAGCCGCAGCCCACCATCGCGATTGCGATCAGCGCAAGCAGAATCGGCGCGGCGCTGCCCGGCCGAAGGCGGCGGAACTCTCTTCGCGTGCCCGTCACGCTATCGGACCGCATCCCTACCCGACGGCCTTGCCGACGAGGGCGCCCAGACCGTACGTGATCGCCGCCGCGGCCATGCCCAGCAGAACCTGGCGGCCGCCGGTCCGCAGCACGCTCGAGCCGGTGACGATGGTGATCGCCGCGCCGACGAGCATCAGCGCCGCGGCACTGATGATGATCGAAGCAACGATCGCCCCCGTCCCCGAAGCGAAGAGGAACGGCAAGACGGGCACGATCGCGCCGAGCGCGAAGAGGAAGAACGACGTCGCCGCCGCGACCCAGGCGGAGCCGCCGAGCTCGTCGGGGTTGATGCCGAGCTCCTCGCGCGCGAGCGTGTCCACGGCGTGAGCCAATTCGCCGCCGACGATCGACTTCGACATTAGCCGTGCCTGTTCGGCCGTGAGGCCCTTGGCCTGGTAGATGAGTGTCAGCTCCTCTTCCTCCTCGTCGGGGACGTTGAGAAGCTCCTCGCGCTCGACCTTGACCTGGTGCGCATAAAGCTCGCGGGCACTCTGGACCGAAAGCCACTCCCCGATCGCCATGGAAAGCGCGCCGGCCAGCAGCCCGGCAAAGCCGGCAACCAGAACGGCATGACCGCCGGACGAGGCTCCGGCCACGCCCATGGTGAGGCTCAGGTTGGAGATGAGCCCGTCGTTGGCGCCCAGGACCGCCGCGCGCAGCTGATTGCCGCCGCTGCCACGATGGCGCCCCTCGATGCGTGCGATCGTCCCGCCCTCGACGCCACGGCCGGCGGCAAGCTCCCGAAACAGTCGGGCGTGGGACCGCTCGTCGCCCGGCATCCGGGCGAGCGCCTCGGGCTGCTCGTCGTACATGGCCTGGTCGGACGCCTCGCGCTCGGCGATCGTCGGAACCACCAGGCTGGGTCCGAAATGGCGCGCCACGAACATGAGGGCTCTCGCCCGCCATGCCGGGTGCATCCCGCTGGTGTCGACGCCGGCCGCCTCGAGCTGCTTGCGCCAGACGTCGGCGTGGACCCCCTCGATCTCGACCATCCGGCCGTAGAAGTCCTTGAGCGTCTGGCCCGCTTCTTCTTCGGCCAGGAGTGCGTAGAGGGCGACCGCGTCGATCTCGCCCTGGAGATTCTCGCGGTAGCGGGCGATGTCGGCCTTCGTGACCGGCTGCGGCGGCTCGGGCGGTGCCTTGCGGGCGGCGGGCAGGCGCGGCGCGGCAGCGGCGATCGGGGCGGCGGGCGTGCGGGGCGCAGCCGGGGCAGCGGGCTCCGGGGTCGCCGGAGGCGCGACGGCCGCGGGCGTCGAGCTTGCGGGGCTCGCAACGGCCACCTGCGGCGGCGAATGGTGAGACGCCACCGCGGGCGCGAAGGAAGCCGCTGCGACCTTGATCTTGGATTTGGCCTTGGCCTTGTCTTTGGCCTTGGCCTTGTCTTTGGCCTTCGACTTGGTCGGCTTCGCCTTGGGGCTCATGAGTGTAGTTTCGCCCGCGGAGGCTATCCGCGCTCGCCGATGAGGTCGCGTTCCGGGCTCGGAGCGCTGGGACCGGGCATCGACCGCGTTGCCGGCACCCAGGCCCGGAACCGATCGCCCAGCTTGGACCGCCGATCGGCGCCCCACACAAAGACGTCGGCACCGCCGCCGTATGGGCAGAATGCATCGCCCGTCGCGGGAGCGAAGATGGCGACTCGCGCGATGCGATCGCGGGCGACGGCGAGCCATACCGAATCGAGGCAACCTCGCTGCCAGCTCAGGGTCGTGGCGACGAACTCGGCCCGACTCGGGCCCGGCAGGTAGTCGGTCAGGCTCTCGATCCAGCCGGCCATGGGCTCGATGGGCGCCGCGCCGATCTCCCTCAATTCGGCTGTCGCCTCATGCCCGGGATCGAGGTGGATCGCCAGAACGAGGACCGTCGTTCCCGTGAAGAGGGCGCTCGCAACGGCGTCGAACCGCGAAGCAGTTCGCAGGTCTTCCTCTCGCGTCGCCGGCTCGGAGCTGTCGCGCAGATAGTGGACGCGGGTCCAGACGGCCTCGTGCGTGAAACGCAGCATGAAGCCAACCGGAGGTTGGCCGGAGTACTGCGCCTGCCACGCATCGAGCGCTTCGTGGACATCCATTGAGTCAGATCGACTTCCCGCTACGTGGGCAAGGCCGGTCGGAACGCCCGAGCGCCCCGACATTCGGCGTCATCCTCTGCAATTCGTCATACGCCGTCTGAAGGAGCCGAGCGTGGGCATACCGTACCCGGTCTTGGGCTCACAAACAACATGGTGGGACGCCGAGTCGCGCCACTCATTTGGGCGGGCGCGCCAACCGACGAGATTCCGGTGCGGCGGAGCAAACCGGGAGACCGAGCCGGGGGCTAGGGCTCGGACACAGCGTCGGCCACCACTCCAAAGGTAATGGCGGCGCCGGCGAGGTCCACGACCTCGTAGTGCTGGACGTCCAGGTCCTCGAGGACGAAGTGACCCCGCTCCGCCACGATCGGCGAGCCGAGAAGATCCGTGGTTCCCAGCCAGTCGTACAGCGCGGCCATTCCGGTCCAGACGCTGATGATCACGATCTGCTCGCTGCCGTCCTTGTGGGCCTGGCGACCGACCTGCGAGTAGACGCATCCGTTGATCCGCGCGTCGAGCAGGGCTCGCTGAGCCCGTTCGCGGAAGGGGCGGACATGGTCGGCCGTGACGCGCCCTCGCAGGACCCGAACTATCAAGTTGCCACCCCGTAAGTCCGCCTGACCCCAGGGAGATTGTCGGGGCTGGAGAGCCATTCGGGAATATCAGGGGCATATCAGCAAGGCGCCCCGGCATCTTCAATTCGTCGCGCCTCGACCGTCACGGTTTACACCACGCTTACCTGGGTCACGAATTGCCCGAAGGCGGCGCCGCGACGATCTCCTCGTCAGCTCGACAGTGTCCGACCATGGAGACCAACCACGTGAACCGTCAAGCCAGTTCAGCCTCGAGGCTCGTCGGCGTGTTCCTCTTCGTCGCGGTCGTCGCGGTCGCGTGCGGTCGCAGCACCTCTGGCCAGGGAACAGTGCCCGGCGGCGCCGATCCGGTCACCTTCGCAAGCCCGGTCGCGGCAACCCTCGATCCCGCGTCGACGCCCGTCATGCCGGACGTTTCGGCATCACCGGCCGCGTCCGACTCTGCGGCTCCAGTCGCCACTTACTCACCTCCCTCCACCGCCAACGACCCGGTTACCGGCGAGATGCAGTCGATCGACCAGCTCCTCAAGGGCATCGACGGCTCGCTCTCCGGCGCCGATCCAGGAACCACCGGCGGCGAGTAGCCGACCGGCCCGCATAGGAGAAACAGAATGAAGACACCGACTCGTTCCGCGCTCGTAGGCCTCGCCGTCGCCGGCCTCCTCCTGGTCTCGTCGGCAGCGGTTGTGACGGCCGCCGGCCCGGCGGTTGCGGGCGGACCCGCCGGCACCGGGGTCTGCCGCACCGAAGCCGCCGCAATCAAGACAGCGGCATCGATCGGGACCTTGCGCGCCTTCGGCGACTGCGAGATCGCCCGACGCTACGTCACTCTCGACAAGCTTTCGGCGAAGATCTCGGGCTCGAAGGTCCTGACCAGCTCGCACGCCGCCGCGCTTTCCGGTGAGGTCGGCGCGACCAAGACCGGCCTGGCCGGTCTCAAGACGCAGATCGACTCCGAGACTTCGCTCCTCGTCCTGCGGGCCGACGTGAAGAAGATCGCGACCGACTACCGCGTCTATCTGCTGGTCGCCCCCAAGGTCAATCTCGTGAACGGCGCCGATGGCGTCCTGGCCACCAAGGCGACTTTCGACAAGGTCAACACGGCCCTCACCGCACGCATCGCCGCCGCAAAGGCCGCGGGCAAGGACGTGGCGGCCGCTCAGGCCGACCTCGACGCGATGAACGCCGCGGTCACCCAGGCGATGGGCCTGGCCGGACCGCTCCCGGCGGCGCTTCTGCCGCTGACCCCGGCCCAGTACAACTCCGGCATCGCCGGTCCCGTGCTCAAGAGCTCGCGAGCAGCCCTGGTCCAGGCCCGCGGCCTGCTCCAGTCCGCCCGCAAGGACGCTCAAGCCTGCCGCGACGCGCTGAAGTAGCGCCACCTCCGTCGCGGTCCCGAATCGCGCCGCTCCCGACCCCCGGTCGGGAGCGGCGCTTCTCTATCTGGCGGGCGGCCATCTATCTGGCAGGCAGCCCTCTACCTGGCGGGCGGCCATCTATCCGGCGGGCGGCTCGTCCCAATCCCGGTACGGGCGGCTCACGAGGCTGGCGTTGTAGTAACGCTGATCGCCGGTGACCTCGGTGCCGATCCATTCGGGCAGCGCCACCTCGGTCGCCTCGGACGGAAGCTCGACCTCGGCCACCACCAGGCCGTCGTTGTCGCCTCGGAACACGTCGATCTCCCAGACGAGATCGCCGGCAGGAAGCCGGTAGCGCGTCTTCTCGATGAGGGGCCGCAGGGCCAGTCGATCCAACAGTTCTTCCGCATCGGGCGCGGGGATCCCGTACTCATACTCGGCCCGGCTTGCGCCGCTTTCCGAGCCCGCGCCTTTGATCGTCACGAAGGCACGCAGACCCGCCACCCGCACGCGGACGGTCCGCTCCGGATCGACAGAGAGGTAGCCCTGCCGCATCGCGGTTCCGACCAGGTTCGCGACAACGGATTTGTCCCGGACGAGAAACTTGCGCTCGATCTCTACGCCCACGGTCACGCTTCCTCGCCGATGGACTCGAGGGTGAAGCCGAATTCGGCTCCTGGACCGTCGTCCCGCGGCCTCGCCCAGATCGTGCCGTCCATCGACTTGATCAGGCGGTGCACGAGGAACAGCCCGATGCCCGATCCGGCGACCCCGGCCGTTCGCTGTGACCTGTAGAACAGCTCGAAGAGCCGCTCCGCCTCGTCCGGATCGATCCCGGGCCCGCGATCGAGCACCCGAACTCGCAGCTGACCTTCGTGGGCATCGGCGACCACGTCGATCTTCCCGTCGGGTGGGCCATATTTGGCGGCATTACCGATCAGGTTTCGGAGGATCTGCTCCACGAAGGCGGCGTCCGCCCGGGCGACCGGCAGATTGCCCACGATCGCGAGTTCGATCTCCCTATCCGGCCATCGAGCCTGCTCGTGCTCGCAGACCTTCCGCAACACGTGAGGCAAGAGGACCGGCTCCGTGTGGATCTGGATGGTGCCGCGCTCCACCCTGGCCAGGACGACGAGATCCTCGACCAGCCGCCGCAGCCGCTCCGCCTCCTGGCCGATGTCGTCGATGAGCTCGGCTCTCTGATCCTCCTCCAGGCCGGCCCGGTTGAGGAGCGTGCTCGCGGCGTGAATGGAAGTGATCGGGGTCCGCAGCTCGTGCGACAGGATGCCGGCGAACGCCTCTCTGAATGTCTCGGCATCCTTTCGGTCGGTGATGTCGAGGTTGATGCCGGCCCAGCTCGTTACCTGCCCGTCGCCTTCGCGAACCGGGAAGCCGCGCGAGAGGATCGTGTACGACCGGCCATCCGTTCCCCGCACTGTGAACTCGAAGCTCCACGGACGCCGGCTCGCAAGCGCCGCCTGCAAGTCGCCGAGAGTGGCCTTTGCCGTTTCGGGCGCCAGTGCCTCCGCCCACCCAAGCCCCTGGGCTTGCTCCTCCGTCCGGCCGATCAGATTCAGAAAGGACTGGCTCAGATAGCGCATTCGACCGTCCACATCGGCCGTCCAGAAGCCGAACGGGACCGACTCGCTGATGACCTGCGCCTGTTTGCGCAGCTCCGACAGCGCGGCCAAAGCTTGTTCGCGGCGTTTGCGCTCGCTGATCTCGACGATGCTCAAGGCCAGACCGACTGCCTCCCCGGAGTCGTCGCGGAGCGGCTCGGCGCTCAGCAGCCACGTCCCGGGCTCCCCTCTTGCCGATGCGTGACCGTGCACCTCGACGTCCCGCGTGCTCCGGCCGGAGCTGAGGACGCCCTCCAGCATCGCGGCGGCATCGACTCCGATCTCGGGCGACACCCGGTCCACGCGCTGCCCGAGATGTGCCAGCGCCCCGAGGCCGTCGATGGCGGCCAGCGCGGGATTTACGTACAGGTACCTGAGGTCCCGGTCGAGAACGGCCAGACCGATCGGGGCCGTCTCTATGAGCGGCGTCGAGACGGCAGCACCAAGCCGGACCAGATCCACCTCCGCCTGCCTGCGCTCTTGCACGAGACGCTTGACACTTGCAGTGGTCCACGCACCGATCGCCACGAGCACGAGCGCTTCGAGGGTGACCAGGATCGACAAACCGACCGACTCGTCGTAGAGACCCGCCCGCTCGCCCATGAGGCGCAGCCAGGCCCCCACCGGCACGATGACGACGGCGGCGGGCACGAAGCGGCGCATGACCTGGCCTGCCGGACCGGGATCGGCCACCTGGCGAGCCAGTTGATGCTCGGGGTCTGCGACGATCAGGCCGAGCGGGAAGATCGTGAGGGCGACGGCCGCCGGCAATGCGACCTGGTTCGCGGATCCCAATGACAGGAGCGGCTGTGCGCCATAGAGGTAGCCCAGAAGGGAGATGCCACCGATGACGGCGCACGCCGCAGCGAACAACTCCGTGAGGCGAACACCCCGGACCGAACGACCGATCGTGAGGACCGCCACAGCCGCCGCCAGGAACCCCACGGCCGTCTGAGCGGCGAAGCGGCCGGGATAGGGCGAGGCCGAGCTCGCCACGTCCTTGAAGAAGATCTGGTCGATGCCGAAGTCGAGGCCGGCGAGATGCTCGACCAGCGTGGCGGCCGCCACGAGGATCACGGAACCGGCGAGCGCCAGCGCCACGGGGTGGCGCCTTCGAGGATTCGAGGCGATCAGGGCCAGTGCGATCGCCAGACTCAGCAGGCAGATCGCGGCGTTGAACTTGGTTGCGACCGAATGTGGCAGCCACGCCGCCAGGGCTCGGAAGCCGATTTCCCAACCGGCCAGCACACCGACGGCGATGATGCCGACTGCGGCTGCGCTGCCCAGAGCAGCGCCGGCCAGCGTAAGGCGCGGTATGCGGACCGACGATCTCATACCTGTCACGACAGAATGGTCGTCGGCTTCGGGAGGTCGCCTGCGGAGTCGCTCGAGGAGTCACCCGGACGGTCGCGCCCACACGTGCCGGACCTCGCTCGCGCGTGACTCACGTTGGCCACTCCATCTGCCTCCCCGCCGGCAATGGTACGTCCGCGCCGCCGCCGATTGAAGGGCCGCCTTTGCGCGCCGAGGGGCTTGCGGCCGCCGTCGGCCTCACCGGGTCGGCGTCAGGGGATCCAGGTGCGCGGGCGCTTCGGTTCGCGCGCCAACGATTCGTTGGGCTCCGGCACGTCCCAGACCGGTCCACCTTCGGAGGGTTCTACAGGCCGGGCCGCGGCCGCTGGCGCGGCATGCGGTTTGGGCGCGGCCTTTGGCCCGGGCGAAAGCAGGGCCGGTAGCTTGGTCCCAGATACTGGGACCCCAATCGGATGGGGGGCCACCCAGGCGGCCTGTGTCTTGCCGGCCGGGGTTCTGGCCGGCTTTCGCGGCCTTGTTTGATCGGCCGGTGCGGGTGCAGCCGGGGCCGCTTTGCCGGCGGGCTGTTTGGCAGACCGGGATGCGGCAGCCGGCGCGGGAACGGCTTTCGGCGCAGTCGCGGAAACGGCCTTTGGTGCCGGCTTGGGAGCGGCCTTCGGTGCCGGCTTTGGTGCTGGTTGGGCCGCCTCCGACTTGACGGCGTCGGACTTGGCAGCCGCGGCCACAGGCGCGACCGCCTGCACCATCACAGGTCCGACCGGCTGGAATGCGCGGCCGTCGATGCCGGCCAATAGCCCGAGCACGAACTCGCAGATCTGGTCGGCCACCTGGTCCATTCCTTTTAGAACCTGGCCTTCGACCTGGACGGCAATGAGCCGGTGGCCTCCGGAAGATTCGACGCTCACCTCGCTGATCTGCAACTTGCCCCAGCGAACGAGCTTGCCCGTCGCTCGAGGGCCGTCGGCGCTGCCGGCGTTGATGCGGACGGCGACACTGGACAGACCGGCCGGCGTCGGCGCCATGACCGAGTAGCGGAACTCCGGATCCTCACCCCAAACGACCCAACACTCGGGATCGCCGGGGGCCCCAAGGTCCGCGAGTACGGGCTTGAGCACGGCCAGAACCTTGTTGCTCAAGCACTCGCGGTTAGGGGCCGTCTTCCTCCACTCGCTCAGAAGCATCGAATGGCCTCCCGTCGCAACTGGCACAGAACAGAGCCGACCATCTATCGCGTCACCAATGAGGCTATCACGAGGAAAGCCCTGCGCGAAGCCGCGCAGGGTATCGATCTCAGGAAGGATGCGAACACGACCTCGGAAGGACGCGGACGCGCCCCAAGGAGTAGTCGGTTGAGGTCTCCCGAATGATGTGCCGGCTGATACCGGGCGCGTAACCTCACCCTGACGCCGACCTGATGGTGCAAGCGGAGGAGTCGGCAGGACAGTCCCGACACGGCTGATGAGATCGGGTCGGGACGGATGATGCAGGAGAGGTGCCGACGTAATGAAGCTGAACCGAAGTCGACTCAATTGGGGAGTCTTCCTAATCGTTCTGGGAGCTGTTTCCCTTGCCTACCACCAGGGCGTCGTGTCGCAGTCAACGCTGCGCGATGCCTGGCAACTGTGGCCTTTGATCGTTGTCGGAGTCGGCCTGGGGCTGATTCTGTCGCGGACACCCGCCTACTTCGTGGGCGGTCTCGTCGTGGCAGCCTCGATGGGCCTCGTCATCGGCAGCCTTTTCGCCATCGGGCCTCAGTTCGGTTGCGGCCGCACGGGTGGCGACGCGAACTCCATCACTCGCGACGGCAGCTTCGCCGGTGCGGCGCAGGTAAACCTCAAGCTCCAATGCGGGCGAGCCAACGTCACAACGTCGTCGGATAGCCAGTGGCACGTTCGCGCAGCCGACACCGGCCGAAACGGCCCCGAGGTGACCTACTCCACCGACACACTCACCGTCCGCTCCGGCGGCGACTCGGCGTGGTGGCCGAGCCGCGGCGAAGAGGGCTGGGATGTCGCACTGCCGTCGAACCAGTCGATCGGGCTGACCGTCTCGATCGATGCCGGTGACGCGCACTTGAACCTCAACGGCGCGAACCTTTCGTCCGCGAGCTTCGCGCTCAACGCCGGTGCGCTCCATTCCGATCTGACCGGCGCCCGCCTGGGCAGTCTCACGGTTTCGACCAACGTCGGGTCCGCCTCGCTGATCCTCGACGGCAACTCGAACGTCTCGGGCACGATCTCGACGAATGTCGGATCGCTCGAGCTGTGCGCGCCGAGCCAGCTTGGTCTTCGCCTCAAGTCGAGCGAGAGCCTGGCTTCGACCAACTTCTCGAAGGCCGGCCTCATCCGAGTCGGCGACACCTGGCAGACGCCCGGATATGACACCTCGGCCAACAAGGCCGACTTCACCGTCAGCACCAGCGTCGGAAGCCTGACGCTGAACCCCGCAGGAGGTTGCAAATGAACCCTCGTCGTCTATATCGCTCCGTCAACGATCGCTGGATCGCGGGCGTCGCGGCCGGCGTCGCCGAGTACTTCGACGTCGACCCGATCCTGGTCCGCGTCATCTGGCTCATCTCGATCCCGCTGACCGGCTTCATCTCGTTGCTGGCGTACGTGATCATGATCGTCGCTGTCCCGCTCGGGCCCGAGGAATGGTCCCGGCCGTCGCCCTGGCAGCCCGGTGGCGCGCCGATCGGCTACGGACCCGGCTACGCCGCCCCGACCGCCCCGGCCGCCGACCCGGGCGCAACGACGGCCGGCGCCCCAGGCGCTCCGGGTGCCGCAACCGATGCCGGCACTCCCGGTGCCGCGCCTGAAGCCGGCGCTCCCGGCGCTCCCGGCGCTCCCGGCGCATGGGGCGCTCCTCAGGGCGCTGCAATGCCCGGCCAGACACCCGGATGGGACTGGCGCTGGCAGACTCGTCAGGATCGCTGGCAGCGGCGGGCCGAGCGTTGGGAGCGGCGGGCTGAGCGCCGCGGTTCAGGCGGCATCGTGTTCGGTGCGCTGCTGATCGTGGTCGGGGGTCTGCTGGCCTGGCACACGATCGACCCGCGCCTCGACCTCAATCTGGCATGGCCGATCGCGATCGTCGCACTGGGTGCTTTCCTGGTGATCTCGTCGATCGGTCGCAAGAGCGCCTAGCGAGCTCCGCTCGGATCCGCCGGTCCAACGGCGGTCGGTGGATCCGGGCTCAGCCTGCAGGACGGCGCCGCGGACGGCCTCGCCTGAGCGCCATCAGCAGCCCGTACAAGAGGCTGAACATCGCCGTGAAGGCGCCCGCGGCGACACTCAGATTGCGGGACGTCACCGGCGCACCGGGACTCCCACTGGGCGGGTCGCCTTGCGGCCCGCCTTTTGCCGTCCCCCCGACCGGCACCCCGACCGGCTTGGGCGACGACTTGGCCTGGATGTCAATCGCGGCGGCTGTGGAACCAGCCGGGGAGCCGGCGGCGGTTCTTGCGGCGAGGATGACAGCCGGCATCTCGTCACCCGGTATGCCCGACGCGCCGAACGACGGCCCGGAGGTCGCGCCGGTCTGCGATGTAACTGCCTGGTTGCCACCGGCGGCCGGCCGGGACTTGGGCACGATCCGTCCGCCGCGGCTGGCCATGCAGTCGTAGTAGTAAGCCCCGTTGGAGCCGATCCAGGCCCCGCAACCGATCCTGTCGTAGTTGCCGACGATGATCGAGTAGTGCGTGGCGCTGGAGGTCCAGTTCGCCATGGCGTGCGCGGTCGTGGAGTAAGTCGACGTTGCGGGTCCCGGGCAGGCCCGCACTGAAGGCGTGCAGCCGTAGCTGTAGGCGATCTTCCCGGTCCCGTAGCCACCGTTGAGAGCGGTGATCTCGCCACGAGGCGTGTTGTAGCCCCAGGCCTTCATCGCGTCCATCGACGTATAGGTCGGGCACAGCCGCAGCAGGTGGGCGTTGGCGCCGAATCCATAGACGGCGAAATCCTTGGCTCGCCCCAGCATCACCTTCGTTGCGTCGTTCGGGCATGCCACCGCGCCGTCCCGAGCCTTGATGGCCAGGAAGCTGTCGGTTCGCAAGGGCGCTTTGCCGAAGTGCGCCCGCTCACCGTTGATGAGGCGTACGAGCTCGGTCGCCTGTGCGTTCGCGGGGCCGGCCGCAAGCGCGGTCGGAACCGACCAGGTGAGGGAGAGCGCGAGAGTGAGAGCGCTCGCGACGGCGACGCCGACAAAGACGGTATAGCGAGGCAGTCGGTGGTTCCGCAAGTGTGGTCTCCTCCGGACGGTAGAGGCTGACGCGTCGACGCCTTGCGACGATCCTGCAGGGCCAGACGATCCTGCATGGTCCATTGGTGAGCAAAGGGCCCGAGTGCCCATTCTCGTCATGGCCGGCAACCACTCGTTCGGACAGTGTCGGCAGCCCGACCTGCCCGTGAGAGGCCCTTTCACGAGGGCATTGGCCCTCACGACCAATTCTGATCCCGCACAAACATGAAGGAAACCCAACTTTGGGTGTGCCTTGCCTTCACTTTCGTAACTACCCATTGGCAGGGCGGCGGCCCGTGGGGCGAGGCAAACCAACGATTCGTGGCATGCCGGGCGGGCGCAGCGGCCCATGAGCCGGGCCCGGCGGCCCATGATTCGAGTCTGGGTGGGATCCAATCGTCGGCCGTCCCGGCAGGCGGACTTCAAGCCCCGTTTCAGCCGTTTGTCAGCAAGCGGGTACATGGTCGTGGCTGGTCCGTTCCACGGACCTCAGGCGCATGCCCAGGCGCCGCGGAGGCTCTTATGGCGAGTCGCAAGTCCCCTGCCCAGCCCGAATCGGCGAGACGTCCGCACACAACCCGAAACCTCCTGATCGCCGTCGTGGCGTTCGTAGTCCTCGGCGGCGTCGCGGTCGGCGGCTACGGCTTCTGGTACCTCTTCCTGAGCCCGGCCGGCCCCGCGTCGGTGGCCTCCGAAGCGCCGGTCATTCCGAAGGACGCGGTCGTGGCGGCGCCTGCCTCGCTCGACGGCACCTGGAACGTCAACCCGAGCCTCGGCGCCATGTCCGACTTCACCGCCTCTTGGGCGGGCTACAGGGTCCAGGAACAGCTCGCCGGCGTCGGCGCCAACACGGCCGTCGGCCGCACGCCGCTCGTCAGCGGGTCGATGACCTTGAGCGGAGCCGTCGTCGACAACGTCCAGATCACCGTCGATCTCACGGCCCTCAAGAGCAGCGACCCGAACCGAGACAATCAGCTGCGCCGCCAGGCGATCAACACGGACCAGTTCCCGACCGCGATGTTCAAGACCATCCAGCCGGTCGACCTGGGGACGTTGCCCACCGAAGGGCAGACCGTGTCCGTGACCGCCAAGGGTGCGTTCTCACTCCACGGCGTGACCAAGACCGTCGACATCAATCTGCAGGCGCAGCGTCAGGGCGGCATCATCGCCGTGTCGGGCACGTTGCCGGTGGTATTCGCGGACTACGGCTTCGATGGCCCCAACAGCTTCGCGGTGCTGTCCGTCGACAACCATGGGACGATGGAACTGCATCTGCTGTTTACGCACGCCTAAGCCCGGCTGGAAGGAAGAACCCGATGTCTTTCATGAGGTTCCTGGGCGGCCATTCGGCCGCGGCCGAACCGGCCTCCCGGCCCCTGCCGGTTTCGGCCGAGACCGAGGCGGTGCGCAGCATCGTCGCCCGCCTCGAGTCGCTGCCCCCCGAGAAGGCCCGGCTGCTCGCCGGCATGGCCTACGTCCTGGCCCGGGCCGCAAACGCCGATCTCCAAATCAGCGACGTCGAGACGCAGGCGATCGAGTCCGTCCTGACCGAGTCCGGTCTCGACGAATCGCAGGCAGTCCTCGTCTCGGAGATGGCCAAACTCCAGGAACGGACCGCCGGCGGGACGAGCGACTACCTCGTGACGCGCGAGTTCCGCGAAGCGTCGACCATCGAGCAGCGCCTCGTGCTGCTACAGGCCTGCTACCGAGTGGCCGCGGCGGACGGCGGGATCACCGCAATGGAGAACGCTTCACTCGACGAGATAGCGAGCGAGCTGGACATCGAGCGGGCCGACGCCTCCACGGTTCGGGCGCAGTTCGCCGACAAGATCACTGCACGCATGGGCTTCCGACCGACCGAGTGACCGCGCGGCTCCGGCGGCGCTTGTGGCGTAGGCGGCCGTTCGCCGCCCTCCGGCTATCGGATCCGAGCGGTTTGGCCGGATCGCCCGACGGACTGGGAGGTCAGCCGGCCGAGCAGGTCGCGCCCGTGGCGCATGAACCCGCCGAATGAGCTCTCTTCCCGGCCCGGATTGTCCCTGGTTGCGATCAGCCGGTCGGCGAGGGCTTCGATGTCGCCCACCACCCTGGCCTTCGGATACTCCTCGACCGCCGAGTGCCCGCCGTTGGCCGCGTGGACGAACAGCATGCCGGCGGATCGGATCTTGGCGATCGCCCCGAACCCGACGACCTTCTCGACGTCACCCGCCGAGATGCCGCTGTTGGATCGGTTGACCACCAGCGCAAGGCGATCTCTGATCTGGAGCTCGACCGCGACCTCACGGAATTGCACTGCCGCCCGAATTGTCGGGACCTCAGGAGTCACGGGCACCAGGATGTGGTCGGCCAGGGCGAAGATGCCCTGGTTGAGCGGCCCGTAGTCCGGGTGCATGTCGACGACGACCCAGTCGTAGTGGTCGCGGGCGGCGCTGATCGCCTGGGCGACGCGCTTGGGCTCGAGGACTTCGGTGTGGAGCGGCGAACGGGACATCGTGAGGACCGCCACTCCGCTGCTATGGGCCGACGCGATCTCCGACAGCGAGTGGGTTTCGTTCGTGCCGAGATCGGCGGTCCAGACATCCACGACCGTGGGGATGTCGGCCATTCCCAACGAAGCCACGACATGGCCGGTGACGGTGTCGCAGTCGATGAGCAGCACGCGCTGGTTCTTGCGCAGTTGGAGCATCGCCGAGGTGTTGATCGCGATCGTGGTCTTGCCGACCCCGCCCTTGGGGTTGAAGACGACGACGATCTGGCCGCGGCGAGCGGTCGCCGACGACGCGACCGCCACTTCGCCATCCAGGATGGCCCCGCGAGCATCGTCGTCGAGGGCCTCGGCGCGGATGAGCATCGTCTCGGCGCGGATGAGCATCGCTTCGACGCGCCAGCGCAACGAGGCCGCCGAATAGGGACGGGTGACGAACTCACCGTTCACGCGGGCGCGCCCGGCCAGGCTCAGCCGATCCAGGGCCGTCGACGACACGACCATCAGGCAAGCGACGTTTCGGTCGCCGTCGTGGAGCATCGAATACATTTCGATCGTTGAGTCGAAGTTGCTCTCCCCGTCGAGGATCGCGAGACCCACGTCGGGGCGGTTTTCCAGAAGCGATTCGAGCTGATCGGCGTCGGCGACCTCGATGGCTTCGAATCCAGCTTCCGCCAACTCCGCACTCACTGCCTGGAACTCATCCCGCGGCAGACAGATGGCAACAGCTGATCGCGGCACTAGCCTCAAATCTCCCTGGTAGGAAGCCGGTCCTCCCCAGTAGGAAGAAGGTACCCCTTTCAGTCTACCCGAAGGTCATGGTCCCCCGCCAGGGGTGGCGGTGCGTGCACACAACGAAGCCTCAAAGCGGCCGCGGGGCGGATCGGCAAGCTAGGCCGCCCGCCTCGGCAGGCCGATTGCGTCGGAGCCGAACCACGTGCCCGAGGAGCCTTTGACAATGGCCACGGCGTTCTCCAGCGCCCCAATGGCGGCGAAGCGGCCGCCGCCCTGGACGAACTGGGCGCAGGCGCGGACCTTGGGCGCCATCGAGCCGGCCGGCCACGCTCCGGCGGCCAGCCCTGCCATGGCTTCTTCGACGGTGAGGCGCAGGATCGCCTCCTGACGCGGCGTCCCCCAGCGGCGATACACGGCGTCGACGTCGCTCAGGAGCAGCAAGCCGTCCGCTTCAACCGAGCGGGCGAGAACCACCGCGGCGAGGTCCTTGTCGATCACTGCCTCGACGCCCTCATACCGCCCATCGGCCTGCTCCACGACCGGCACTCCCCCACCTCCCGACGCGACGACCAGAACGCCCGCTTCCACGAGAGTGCGGATCGCGCTCGCTTCGACGATTCGAATTGGAGGCGGCGACGGAACTACCCGCCGCCAGCTCTTGCCGTCCGGAGCGATGCTCCAGCCGCGTGTTCGGGCGTGCTCGCGAGCCGTCTCCTCGTCGTAGATTGGGCCGACCGGCTTGGTGGGGTTGGCGAAGGCCGGATCGTCGGCCGGAACGACGGTGCGTGTCACGACCACGGCGATCTCGCGTCGCTTGCCGCGTTCCAGGAATGCGTCGTTGAGAGCGTTGGCGAGCAGATATCCGATCTGGCCCTGAGTCTCCGCGCCAAGCACGTCGAGCGGTGGCGCCGGAACCACGGAAGCGGCCATTTCGGCCCCGATCGCCAGGAAGCCGACCTGCGGTCCGTTGCCGTGGGTGATAACGATCTCCGCCTTGCTGCCCTCGGCGAGCGTGACGATGCCTCTCGCGGCCGCAACGAGGTTGCGGCGCTGAACTTCGGTGGAGCCCGGTTCGCCTCGCCGGATCAGAGCGTTGCCGCCCAGGGCGATGGCGAGGCGAGTCATCGTCTGACCCTGCAGGTCATCGGACGACCTTCCGGGTCAGCCAAGGCTCTCCCCCGTTTCGTCGCCGGTGATCAGCATGTAGAGCAGCGCCTGCTCCGTGTACCAGCGGTTCTCGGCTTCGTCCCAGACGCGCGACTGAGGGCCGTCCATCACCTCGTCGGTGACTTCGTCGCCTCGATGCGCCGGCAGGCAGTGCAGGAAGATCGCGCGCGGAGCGGCCAGCGCCATCAGTTCGGCGTTGACGCAATACCCGGCAAAGGTGCGTGCCCGCTCCTCGCGCTCCTTCTCCTGGCCCATGCTGGCCCAGACGTCGGTGTAGACGGCGTCGGCGCCGCGTGCGGCCACCCGAACATCGTGGCCGAGCTCGATGGCGCCGCCGTTGACGCGGCAGTTGGCCTGCGCGGCGGCGACGATCGCGGCGTCCGGTTCGTAGCCCGCCGGCGTGGAGATTGCGAGGGTGAAACCCAGGTGGCCGGCCGCCTGGATGAGCGAGTGGCTGACGTTGTTGCCGTCGCCGATGAAGGCGACGCGAAGGCCGTCCAGCGAGCCGAACTCCTCCTGCAGAGTCATGACGTCGGCCAGTGCCTGGCACGGGTGATGCTCGTCGGTCAGGGCGTTGACGATCGGGATCGTGGCATACCGGGCCAGCTCCTCGACCCGGGCCTGCTCGAAGGTCCGGATCACGAGGGCGGAGAGATAGCGAGACAGGACGCGGGCCGTGTCGGCGATCGTCTCGCCGCGGCCGAGCTGAAGCTCGTCGGGGCGGAGCGCGATCGGCAGCATGCCCAGGCCCCAGATCGCGGCCTCGAAGCTGACGCGCGTTCGAGTGGACGGCTTGTCGAAGATCAGCCCGACTCGGCCGCCCGCCAGCGCGTCGCGGGTATCGCCGCCGCGGGTCTTGATCCGGGCGGCCAGCTCGAGGTCGTGGCGGATCCCATCCCGCCCCAGGGAATCCAGAGTCAGCAGGTGCCGAGCCATCGGGGTATCTCCCTCAGCGGTGAGTCGCCGGCGTCGAGCCGGCGCGAGCCTTCTCCACGATACCGCGAAGGAGGTCGACCAGGCGCGGCTGCGGTGCCTGCCCCGGCTGCGCCAGCGAGCCCGTCATCTCCTCGAGCTCGTAGCGAACCCGAACGACCGGCTTCTGGAGCTTGAGGACGCGGGTCAGGTCGATCGGCGTGGCCGAGAGGACCAGGTCCGCGGGCATGGCATTCAGAGTGCTCTCGAGTTCGTGCATCTGGCCCTGGCCGTAGCCCATCGCCGGGATGAGATGCTCGAGCGCCGGGTACTTGTGCAGCGTCGCGGCCAGCTCGCCGGTCGCATACGGCACCGGATCGACGAGCTCGGCGGCGCCGAATCGCCGGGCCGCCACGACGCCGGCCCCGAAGGTCATTCCGCCGTGCGTGAGGGTCGGGCCGTCTTCGACGACCGCGACCTTCTTGCCCTTGATCTCACCGCCGTGGAGCGTGAGCGCGGATCGGGCCAGGAGTACCTGAGCGCGGGGGTTCATCTCCGCGATGTCGGCCTTGACTTCGGCGACCTGCTCGGGCGAGGCGGAGTCGACCTTGTTGATCACGACCACGTCGGCCATTCGGATGTTGGTCTCGCCGGGGTGGTAGTGCAGCTCGTGGCCCGCCCGGAGCGGATCCGCAACGACCACGAACAGGTCAGGCTTGAAGAACGGGAAGTCGTTGTTGCCGCCGTCCCACATGACGACGTCGGCTTCGGTCTCGGCCTGGCGCAGGATCGCCTCGTAATCGACACCCGCGTAGAGCACTCGGCCGGCGTCGAGGTGCGGCTCGTATTCCTCGCGCTCCTCGATCGTGGTCTCGTAGCGGTCGAGATCCGCGTAAGTGGCGTAACGCTGGACCCGCTGGGCGATCAGGTCGCCGTACGGCATCGGATGGCGCACCACTACGACGCGCAGCCCGAGCTGCTCGAGCAGGGCGGCGATGTAGCGCGTCGTCTGGCTCTTGCCCGCTCCGGTGCGAGTAGCTCCGGTTGCCACGACCGGCTTCGTGCTCGGAAGCATCGTTCGTGCCGGGCCGAGCAGCTCGAAGTCGGCACCGGCCGCCAGCGCTCGGCTGGCCATGTGCATGACGTGCTCGTGGGTGACGTCGCTGTAGGCGAACACGACGAGGTCGACCGACTTCTCGGCCAGCACGCGCTCCAACTCCACCTCGGCCAAGATCGGAATGCCGCCCGGGTAGAGCGGACCGGCCAGTTCCGGCGGATAGCTCCGCCCGGCGATCCCCGGGATCTGGGTCGCGGCCGTGAACGCCACGACCTCGACGCTCGGGTCGTTTCGATAGGCAGTATTGAAGTCGTGGAAGTCGCGACCAGCGGCTCCCATGATCACAACTCGCTTGCGATCCATGGCTTTCCGGCCCTTCCGCAGTCGCGCCGTAGGGAAATCCCCGGCAGCGAACATGGAACTGACGAGCCGGTTCCGCTTCTGGTCCAGCGGTCGGTCAGCAACGGGTAGTGTCTCCGCCGCGGGCCGCTCGCGCAAGACCCGCGTCGAGCGGACTCGCCGCAGCCCATCAGGCGGTCCGCCCCCCGGGTTCGGTCAGGTCAGGTACTGCACCATGCCGAACAAGCCCGAAGCCAGCACGACTCCGGTCAGAACCCAGAGCAGCGCGCTGTGGCGCCGGGAGTTGGCCAGATCGCCGAGCAATTCGCGGTCGCCGGTGAGTCGAACGATGAACGCCAGCGGCAGCGCGAGAACGATCACGTTGAAGACCATCGCCTCGATGCATAACCGGACGAGGTCGGCGGAAACCAGGGCCACCACTGCCGCAGGGATGACCTCGGCGAAGTAGACGGCGTAGAAACGGCGCGCCTCATTGGGCTTGAGGTCGAGGCTGTGCGGCCAGCCCATCAGCTCTCCGATTCCCCACGCGGCCGAAAGCGATACGACCACAAGAGCGAGAAGGCCGGAGCCCATGAGGCCGATGGCGATAAGCCAGCCCGTACCGCCGGACGCCAGACGCGCCAGTCCCTCGGGCAGCTGCGTGACCGTCGCAGAGCTCAGCGCCGGAGCGGACTCCATCGCCGCGGCGGCCGCGATGACGATCGCTGCCATCAAGGCCTGGCTGGCGAAGGCGCCCAGCAGCGTCTCGATCCTCGATCCCTTCAAGTCCTCTCGCGTCAGCTTCTTGTCGACGCTCGCCGACTGCTGGTAGAAAAGCATCCAGGGCATGATCGAGGCACCGACCACCGCCACGACGAGCGCGAAGTAGTCGTGCGGCACGTCGCTCGGCAGCGGGTTCAAGTCGGCGAACAGATGGCCCAGGTTCGGGTGACCCACGATCGCCAGAACCACGAAACTGAAGAGGGCCAGCGAGAGCAGCACGGCTCCCCGTTCGAAGACCGAGTAGCCGCCGGTCAGGACCGCGCCTGCGTGCAGAACCAGCGCCCCAACGATCGCAACCGGCGCCGGGACGCCCAGGATCGCCGCTCCCAGGGCTATCCCGGCGAACTCGGAGACATAGGCCACGAAGTTGATCACGGCCATGCCGCCGACCGAGACGGCCGCCCACCGCGGGCCGTACCGGGACCGGATCAGTTCGGCGTGGCCCTTGCCAGTGGCGAGGGCAAGTCGCGCCGTCATCTCCTGTACGAGAAAAAGGATCGGCACCAGGGCGAAGATGGGCAACAGCAGGGCGTAGCCGGACGAGGTCCCGCCCTGGCCCGCCGTGATGACGCTCGGAGCATCCACGTCGGCGAGCATCACGATCCAGGCCGGCCCGATGATGCGCAGCCAGCGGCTTATCGCCGGCGAGCGGAAGGCTCCGGCGATGGATCGAACGCTTGAGGTGACGGGCATGCGGATACCCTAGCTGATGACTCGGCTTTATCCGCAGGCCATTCGGACCGTGATCAGGGTCCGCAGGAGACCTTAGTGGGCCGCTCGGAGTACCTCGATCGTCGGAATGCCGAGCAAACGGCCTGCCACCTTCAGGCGGGCCGCACGACCACGAGCGGAATCGGGCGTGACGTCTTCGACTGGTATGCGTCGTAGCGGTCGTGGTTGGTCTTGTTGACGAGCCCCCACAGGCGCTCGTAATCGGGGTCGTTTTCGGCAACGACGGTGGCGATGCCGTCCGTCCGAACCCGACCGACCTGGACTTGCACATGCGCATCCGCCTCGAGGTTGACGAACCACGCGGGCGGCCGATCGTATCCGTGATTCGACCCAACGACGACGAAACACTCCGCGTCCCGGGCGTATACCAGCGCCGCGGTGCGCGGTAGCCCCGAACGACGGCCTTTCGTACGCAACAACAGCGTCGGCACGCCGATCATGCGGTGACCGACCCGGCCGTCCGTGCGGATGTAGAGCGCCTCGTGCAGCTGCATGAAGCGCCGCTCGAGACTCGTCGCAAGGCTCATTGCCCGAGTCTAGGCCGAACCGGGCGTCGTGTCGCGCCGAGGCTCCGACCCGGCGGCCGGCGGGGATTGCCGGGTGTCAGCCCTGATGAGCGCCGCTCGCGCCGGAAGCCGCGACTTCGCCGGTCGGGACCAAGCCCACGCCCAGCCGTTCGAGCGCACTAAGAACCGCCTTCAACGAGGCTGTGGTTATGTTCGGGTCCATTCCCACGCCCCAACGGACCTCGTCGTGGGAGCGGACCTCGACATAGGCGACGGCCGTGGCTTCCTCGCCGGCGCCAAGCGCATGCTCGGCGTAGTCGAGGACGTCCGCCTCCACGCCCAGGTCGCGGCGAAGGGCGTGGATCAGGGCCGAGATCGGGCCATTGCCCCGGCCGGAGATGGCGCGCGTCTCGGACCCGTCCGCCAACCTGGCGCTGACGACGACGCCGTCGGGATCGGACGAAGTCTCGTAACCGGACAGCTGCGTGCGCGCGGTCGCGGGCAGGTATTCGGCCGCGAACGCGTCCCACATCTCCTCGGCGGTGATCTCCGTACCGCTGCCCTCGGTGATCACCTTGATGCAGCGGCTGAACTCGATCTGGAGCCGGCGCGGCAGGTCCATGCCGTGTTCGGTCTTCATGATGTAGGCCACGCCGCCCTTGCCGGACTGGCTGTTGACGCGGATGACGGCCTCGTAGCTGCGGCCGACGTGCTTGGGATCGATCGGCAGGTAGGGCACTTCCCAGCCGTCGTAGTCGGACGGGAGAGCCTCCATACCCTTCTTGATCGCGTCCTGGTGCGACCCCGAAAACGAGGTGTAGACGAGGTCGCCGACGTAGGGATGACGCGGCTCCACCGGCAGCCGGTTGCAGTGCTCCGCAACTCGACGCAGGGCGTCGATGTCGCTGATGTCAAGCTCGGGATCGACGCCCTGGCTGAACATGTTGCCGGCCAGGTTGACGACGTCGACGTTGCCGGTTCGCTCGCCGTTGCCGAAGAGAGTGCCCTCGATCCGGTCCGCGCCCGCCATCAGCCCGAACTCGGCCGCGGCCACGGCCGTGCCGCGGTCGTTGTGCGGGTGGAGTGACAAGATCACGGAGTCGCGGCGCGGGACGTTGCGGTGGAACCACTCGATGGCGTCGGCGTAGATGTTCGGCGTGTACATCTCGACCGTGGCCGGCAGGTTCAGGATGATCGGCCGGGTCGGCGTCGGCTGGATCACGTCCATGACCGCGGCGCAGATGTCGAGCGTGTAGTCGAGCTCGGTGCCGGTGAAGCTCTCCGGCGAGTACTCGTATCGGATTTCGGTGCCGCGCACCCGCGACTCCTGCTCGAGGCAGACGCGCGCGGCATCGACGGCGATCTTGGTGACGCCTTCCTTGTCCAGTCGGAACACGACGCGGCGCTGGAGAACCGATGTCGAGTTGTAGAAATGGACGATCGCCCGCCGCGCGCCGCGTAGGCACTCGTACGTCCGCTCGATCAGCTCACGACGGCACTGCGTCAGAACCTGGATCGTGACGTCGTCGGGGATCAGGTCCGCTTCGATCAGCTGGCGGATGAAGTCGTAGTCCGGCTGCGACGCGGACGGGAACCCGACCTCGATCTCCTTGAAGCCCATGCCCACGAGCGCCTCGAACATCTGCAGCTTGCGGGCCGGGTCCATCGGGTCGATGAGCGCCTGGTTGCCGTCGCGCAGGTCCACCGAGCACCAGGTCGGGGCGTGCTCGATCTGGCGGTTCGGCCACTCGCGGTCCGAGAGGCGGAGCGGCAGTGGGCGGAAGGGTACGTACTTCTCGACCGGCATCGTCTTTGGGCTGGCTGGTACGGGAGGCATTTCGGGTTCCTTCTGACTCTGTCTTGTCCGCGATCGTCGCTGCGGTCCTGGACTGGCTTTCGGGGGAAACAAAAACCTCCTGCGATGGCGCAGGAGGCGATCGGCGAGCACCGCGGGGGCGCTCGCCTCAGGTAAGGAGCAGGCTGCTGTAGAAGTGGATCCAATTCACAGTGCAGGCAGTGTAGCCTGTGGCCGCAAATCGGGAAACCGTCAATCTCATGAGAAGAAAGTCGGGGGCCCGCCGACCGAGCCATCTCGAAGCGGCGATCCGGCCGATCCGGATCCGACGAACCAATCGGGCCTTCCGGGCCGTCTCGACGGCATGACGAACCTCTCGGGCTCCGGCCTCCGATCCAGGATCGGCGCAGCTCACCGCTCGCGCTGGGACCTGCTCGCCGTCCTGCCTCTCGCCCTGCTGGCGTTCACCGTCGTGGCAGCGGTGGCGCCTCCACGCTCCGGACCGCTCGCGCTTGCACTCGTGCTGGAGGTGCACCTCTTCATCCTCACGTTCGCCGTCCTCGCCCCGATCGCAGTGCTGGCACGGGCCCGCCTGCTCGGCGTGGCGCTGCTCATCGTCCTGGTCTCGGGCGGGGCGTTCTTCGGACCGGAATGGGTCTCGCTGCCGGGCGGCGGCGCCGCTCGCCACGACCTGACGGTCATGACTTGGAATCTCCAGTTCGGGACGCGCACGCCGGCCGAAGCCGCCGCCCAGCTGGCGTCGGTCGACGTCGACCTGATCGCGCTACAGGAGCTGGAGCCGGATCCCTCGGCCGCCATCGAGGGCGACTCGGTCATCGCCGCCCGCTATCCGTATCGGGCCATGGAGCCGGGCCAGATGGCGTCTGGCGTTGCCATCCTGAGTCGCTACCCGTTCGAGAATGTCGTTTCGACGCGAGACCCGTCGTGTCTGGAGTTGATCGTGGACACGCCGCGCGGCCCCCTTCGGGTCATCAACGCCCATCCAGGCCACGCGGACATCTCGACCGTAACGCCGCTGCGGCTCCCGATCGACTACAACCCTTCCGGGCGTGACGCGGAGGTCGCCACGGTCCGAACCCGTATCGAAGCCGCGGTAGCGGGCGGCGAGCGGCTCATCGTGCTGGGCGACTACAACACCACTTCGTCCGAGCCGGAATACAGCGTTCTGGCGCACGGACTGCGCGACACGCATGTCCAGATCGGCGAGGGACCCGGTTGGACGTGGCGGCCCAGCCGCATCACGTTCCTTCCGGTCGCGTTCCTCCGGATCGACCTGCAGCTGACTGCCGGACCGATCTTCCCGGCCTCCACCTCGGTCGATTGCTCGCTACCGGGCGACCACTGCCGCCTCTTCGGCGACTACGAGATAGACGGCTGACGAGGGCGCGGCCCGCGACGTCTATGGGACGTCGGACCAGCCCGACCGCCGAGGGACGATTCCCCTGGCACGATTGGCCAGGCGGATTGCGCTCGCCGACGTCGAGCGGCACCTTCTGGGCCACCCAGGGGTCGGCGGGCGTTGGCGATTAGACGAAGCTTCTCGACCTGAGTCGCGCTCGACCCCGTCCGGCGTGACGTTCCAGACCTATCGACCGGCCGGTCGGGCCACCTTCGGCATCGCCGGGGATTGACGCCGGCAGTGAGTTGGCCCGACCCACCATCAACGATCAAAGGAGGACCGTCACATGGACAAGGTCGCGGCCCGGGCGACGGTCTCGCTCGACGGCATTATTGCCGGCCGAACGGTAACCCCGAACTCCCGAGCCCAGCTTGTGAGTAGGCTCGAGTAGAAGAGGCTCGGCCGGCAGACGAGGGACGCAGTCCCGTACGCCCAGTCTCTGTCAGTCGGGGTCGTTCAGCGCCTTGCTGTCGATCACCTAAGTCCGAACACCGTCATTCTGTCCACGCCCGGGTCGGGGTCGACGGCGTAAACTTTCCCGTCGAGGACCACCGGAGAGGACCACTTTGCCGAAGTCGTGCGGAACAGCATCTCGCCGGTCGAGGCATTGAAGGCCTCCAGCGCGCTGTCAGTGGTGGTGTAGACCACGCCGTTCGCGAGGACGGGCGAACCCCAAACCCATCCTGCTGTCTCGGCCTTCCACTTCAGTGCGCCGGTCGTCGCGTCGAAGGCACGCAAGAAACCGTCCTTCCCGCCGACGAAGACCCTGCCCGTGCCCGCCCCTGGGGTCACCTGGGTGGCCTCGCCGCAGTAGACACGCCACAACACATGGTGGTCACTGACCTGGACGGCGACCAGATCGAAGCCGTCGTGTTCCTCGTCGGTCCGGCTTTCCGGCACGTAGATGATGCCGTTGTAGATCGCGGGTCCGCCGCGATAGATCCCGAGGCCGATCTGGATCTTCCAGACCTGGGAGCCGGTCTTTGCGTTCAGCTCGTAGAGCCAGCCGTCGAGGCTGGCCGCGACCACGAACTGGCCGCCGCCGGATACGGCGACCGGCCCGTAAACGCCCGGATAATACGCGGTCGGGTCAGGGGTCAGGAGCTTGCGCCAGCGAACGGCGCCCGTTGCGGCATTGAGGTCGTACAGATAGTTGCCGGTGGCGAAGTAGACATTGTCGCCGTAGATCGTAGGCTCGGCGAATGGTTGATCGACCAGGGCTCGCTTCCAGATCGTGGCGCCGGTCGTGGCGTTGACACCAAGCATCCAGCCTTTGCTGGCGCCCCCGCTCGGGTCGATACTCGGCACGATACTCGGCACGATCACGACATTGCCGTACAAGGCCGGCGCGAATTGACCCAACTCGATCCCACCGAGCGAGGTCGTCCAGAGGGTCTTGCCGTCGCTCCGGCGGAGCGCCTCGAGGTTGCCGTCCCAACTAAGCGAGTAGACCGTCGTCGCCGAAACGATGGGCGTACCGTTGAACGTGCTCGCCACGGTCTTCTGCCAGACGGGCTTGAGGCGAGAGACGTTGCTTGCCTTGAGGATCGTCTCGGTGGGGTTATAGCCGGACTTCGTGTAGGAGTAGTGGAACTGGGTCCACGAATGGACGGTTGCAGCGGAGGCCGGACCCCAGACGGTGGCTTCGACGAGCACGGCGAGAAGGAGAGCAGCGAGCACCCGAGCCAGACGCATGGCCTTCGCCTCTTCCGGAAGGGCGTCCCGCCGCGGCTGGGACGGCAGCAGCAATCCTGCGGCACGCGGTGCAAGGCACTCCTCCGGCGCCCACACAATAGGTGCCCGGCGGGAAAGTACCCGGGCCTTGCGGCAGGACCCCAATGACCTTCGGGTAGGGCCGTGTGGATAGCTACCCGGCCGGGGGAGACGACCCAGGCCAGGCCGGGCATGCTGGTTTCGCCAGATCTGATCCAGAGATAGGCGCCGGTCTGTGAGTTGAGCGCGACCATACCTTCGTCTATCGACCCGACGACGACCATCCCTTTGCCGGCGGCCGGGGTCACGTGGATGTAGTCGCCGCCATGGCTTCGCCAGCGGATCAACCCGTCGGAGACTTGAAGGGCGACGATATTCGAGCCGCCGCCTTCAGGGGCGGCCCGTAGTGCCCGTCCGGCGGCAGCAACCGACCAGGACGTTGATCGGTTGGATTCAGTAACAGATTGGCTCCGGCGGTAGGACTCGAACCTACGACATGGCGGTTAACAGCCGCCCGCTCTACCAACTGAGCTACGCCGGAACGAAATGCGCCACGAACAGCCGCCGAAGGCAACTGCCAGAGCCGTCACCGAAGGCGATGGCTCGGCGCCGCGCGACAGAATAGCATGGCCTCGCGCCGGCGTGAGGCCGGCTGATCACATCCTGGGCTGGGACGTCACCGGCAGGCTTCGACCGTTGGCTCTGCGCCAGTCTGGGCGTCGGTCTGGGCGTCGGTCTGGGCTACTTCTCGACGGGCAGATCCGCCCGGTTCCCCCACTCTTCCCAGGACTCGGCATAGTTGCGGACCTCGTCCAACCCGGCCAGCTCGTGAAGGACGAACCAGGCCAGTGCCGCGCGAACGCCGCCCTGACAGTACGTCGCGCGCACTTCCTCGGGATTCACACCCGTCCCTTGGAGGATTGCGAGAGCCTCCGCTCCCGTGCGCAGCCGCCCGTCGGGCGCGACAAAGTCCAAGAAGAGCCGCTGCTTCGCGCCGGGGATCCTGCCGCCGCGGGCCGCCCGCACATCCGTGCCCAGGAACTCGTCGATCGTCCTCACGTCCAGGATGGACGTCGGACCGCCCGGGGCGCTCGCCGCGTGGCTCCATGCCAGCACCTGATCGGCCGTGGCGATGAGCGACTCGTCGCGTTCGTGGAGCCGTTCCGTGGCCGCGACACGCGCGGACGTGGCAGTTTCGGACGTGGTGGGTCGCTCCTCCGCCAGCCATACCTTGAGTCCGCCGTCGAGAAGATGGACTCGGTCCCGCGGAAAGCCGTACAGCCGCATTAGCCAGTAGCCGCGGATCGCCTGACGGTTGTTCTCATCGTCGTAGAAGACGATGCGCGTGCCCGGTGCGACACCCCACCCGGCTAAAGAGTCGGCCACCTCCTTCTGCGTCGGCACGAGGTACTCACGCTTGGCCGTGCCCGTCTCCGCGCGAGCACCCGGCTTGGCCAGATGGATATGCAGGTCCGCGAAGATGGCCCCGGGCAGATGCTGCCGGTCGTAGATCGTGCGGTCGAGGGCCACATGCACGATCCGAAGGTCGGGGTCGTGGAGATGGGCGGCCAGCCACTGGGCGGATACCAGCGGTCCAGCTTCGGCAGCGTTCATTCGACTCCTCCGGGCTTCGTTCCCGACACGGTTAGCGTAGTCGGGAGCGGCCCGCCGACTGCTACTCCAGATAGTCCTTCAGCTTGCGGGATCGAGACGGGTGGCGCAGTTTGCGCAGCGCCTTCGCCTCGATCTGGCGAATGCGCTCTCGGGTGACGTTGAACTCCTTGCCGACCTCTTCGAGGGTTCGGGCGCGGCCGTCCTCCAAGCCGAACCGGAGCTGCAATACGCGTCGCTCGCGGCCGGTCAGCGAATCCAGAACCGCCTCCACTTGCTCCTTGAGGAGCTGATGCGACACGGCATCGGCCGGAGCAATAGCACCGTGATCCTCGATGAAGTCGCCCAGTCGCGAGTCCTCCTCCTCGCCCATCGGCTTGTCCAGCGAAACCGGCTCCTGCGAGACCTTCATGATCTCGCGGACCTTGTCCGGAGTGACGACGGCTTCCTGACCCTTGCTCATTGCCTCGGCGATCTCATCGATCGTCGGTTCTCGCCCGAGCTCCTGGAGCAGCGTGCGCGAGACTCTCACGAACCGGTTGATCGTCTCGACCATGTGCACCGGGATTCGAATCGTGCGGGCCTGGTCTGCGATCGCGCGCGTGATCGCCTGACGGATCCACCACGTCGCGTACGTGCTGAATTTGAAGCCCTTTTCGTACTCGAACTTCTCGACCGCGCGGATGAGCCCGATGTTGCCTTCCTGGGTGAGGTCGAGGAACGACATGCCTCGGCCAACGTACTTGCGGCCGATCGAAACGACCAAACGCAAGTTTGCCGACGTCAGATGCGTCCGAGCTTCCTGGCCGGTGTGGATAATGACCCCGCGCCGGTCGCGGAGCCGCGTCTCGGCCGGGACGGTCGGATCCCAACCCATCTCGAGCAGCACGTCCGATCCGTTGCCGGCTTCGATCCAGACCTGGAGGCGATCCCAGGCGATCTCGCGCGACCAGTCGTAGAGCGCCCTCAAACCTGGGTTGTCACGAGAATCCAGATCGCCGTTGTGGACCGACGCAAACGCGAAGTCGACCAGAGCCAGCAGCCGATCGGCGTCCGGTGCTTCCTTGTAGGCGGCGACGAGAGACTTGGCATCCCGAAGAAGGCCCTTGGACCGCTCGCCGACTGCGTCGCGCTGAGCACCGGTCAGGTGGAACTCGGGCACGGTCGGCATTTCGCCGGCCGCGAGGGCCGCCCGAACCATGCGTTCGGCGTCCGCTCCGTACGGCAGCATGTGCTCCCGGCGCCGGGCCCGCGTCTTGAATTCCGTGCGGTGGGTGGTCCACTCGAAGAGCGAGAGGATCGCCTTCCATGGTTCCGCCGCGATCTGCTCCCCCAACTCGATCGCCTTGGCCAGCACGACCTCTTCTTCGGCGCTGAGCAGAGCCACCCGGCCGATCTCGCGCAGATACATCCGAACCGGGTCGTCGATTTCGACCATCTCGACCGAGAGCGACTCGATCTCCTCGGGCGTCGGCTCATCGAGGGCCACGCGGTCCAGGCGATCCGGGGCGGTCAGCGATGCGAGCGGCTTGGGTTCGTCGACGTCGGTTTCGAGCGCAAGCGCTCCGTCGATCGAGTAACGAGCAGCGATATCCGTCATGGGCTCCTCTTCGTCAGCGATGAGGCCAACAGGTTTCGGTGTTTGAAACGCGAGCGGACGGATGGGCTCCGATGCCGCAGCGCGGGATGCCCGGCTTCAACCGACCGGGTCTCCTGATCTCCGTTCCCGCTACTCCAAGTAGTCCTTGAGCTTGCGGGACCGGGATGGGTGGCGCAGTTTGCGCAGCGCCTTCGCCTCGATCTGGCGGATGCGCTCTCGGGTGACGTTGAACTCCTTGCCCACTTCTTCGAGCGTTCGGGCGCGACCGTCCTCCAAACCGAACCGGAGCTGCAACACGCGTCGCTCGCGGCCGGTCAGCGAATCCAGAACCGCCTCGACTTGCTCCTTAAGGAGCTGATGGCTCGCCGCCTCCGCGGGTGCCAGCGCCCCGCGATCCTCGATGAAGTCGCCGAGGTGGCTGTCCTCTTCCTCGCCGATCGGCGTCTCGAGGGAGACGGGCTCCTGTGACACCTTGATGATCTCGCGGACCTTCTCGGGAGTGACCACCACTTCCTGGCCCTTGCTCATGGCCTCGGCGATCTCCTCGACCGTCGGTTCTCGCCCAAGCTCCTGGAGCAGGGTGCGGGAGACTCGGATCAAGCGGTTGATCGTCTCCACCATGTGGACCGGAATGCGGATGGTTCGGGCCTGGTCGGCGATGGCGCGAGTGATCGCCTGGCGGATCCACCAGGTGGCGTACGTGCTGAACTTGTAGCCCTTCTCGTAGTCGAACTTTTCGACCGCGCGAATGAGGCCGATGTTGCCTTCCTGGATCAGGTCCAGGAAGCTCATGCCCCGGCCGATGTACTTCTTCGCGATAGAGACGACCAGGCGCAGGTTCGCGGAGGTGAGCTGCTCGCGGGCGTCGCGCCCGATCTTGACCAGCTCGCCGCGCCGGTCGCGGAGCTTGGTGTTGGCCGGCACCTCGGGGTCGTGGCCGAGGTGTCGGAGCAAGTCGACGTCATGCTGGCCTTCGATCCAGCGCTGGAGCGCCGGATACGCAACCGCATCCCGGCTCCAGTCGTAGATCGCCCGCAGCCCGACGTTGTCTCGGGAGTCGAGGTCGCCGTTGTGCACGGCCAGGTAAGCCCGATCGAGAAGCGCCAGAAAGGCGTCCGCCGAGAGCGACTCGTTGTAGGCGGCGACGAGATGTCGGGCCTCCTTGAGCAGCTCCTTCGTGCCCTCGGTCGTGGCGTCCTTGCCGGCCTTGACCAGGTGGAAGTCCGGCGACGGCACCAGTAGGTCGGCGGCCGCCTCCGACTTGATGGCGTCCACGACCATCTGAGCCGACTCAGCGGCGAAAGGCAGCTTGTGGTGCGGCTTGAGCGTCCGGGTCTTGCGCTCCGTTTCGTGGTGCGTCCACTCGTGGAGAGACACGATGCCCTTCCACGGCTCGTCGACCATCTGCTCGCCGAGCTCGATGGCCTTGGCCAGGACGACTTCTTCCTCGGCGGTCAGAAGCGCGACCTTGCCGATCTCCTTCAGGTACATCCGGACCGGGTCGTCGATCCCGATCATGTCGGCAGAAAGCGCCTCGAGCTCCTCGGGGGTCGGTTCCTCGAGCGCCTCTGCGTCCAGCTTGACGGGAGCGTCCCCAACGACACGCGGCCCTGCCAGGACGTCGTCCTCGACGACGACCTCTACACCGAGCTCGACCGTGTCGTCCTCGAGCGTCTCCGGCGGCACTGCCTCCTCATCGTCGTCGGCCAGCAAGTCGTCGTCGTCGAGCGGCTCGTCCTCGGCCGAACGGCGCGGCCGCACGCCTGCGGCCTTGGCCTCCTCCAGATCTGCCTTGCGGCGGCCACCGCCGGCAAGGGCCACCTCCACGAGCTGCTTGTCCAGGGGGTCAGTCATCGGTGTCCTCCAGCGGATGAGAGAAGGCTTGAGTCATGACGGCGCCGACCGAGCGATCGGAGGC
>Ga0302323_100000332_pt1 | contig 36986 bp, 34 predicted proteins | sample Fen_T0_3_FD_201950 | JGI IMG/M metagenome (GOLD analysis project Ga0302323, IMG submission 201950) | Peat permafrost microbial communities from Stordalen Mire near Abisko, Sweden - Fen_T0_3 | ecosystem: Environmental > Terrestrial > Soil > Wetlands > Permafrost | place: Sweden: Abisko...
GCAACATTGTTGCAACAATGCTGGCAAGCGGCGTTTATCGCCTAGCGACCCGCAACGCCGCAGACTTCAAGCGATATACCGGGGTCATTCACGTTGATGATGTCTGCGACTGACCGTCAAAACTGACGCATTCGCTCTTTATCGCCGGATCGGTGGGGCACCTCACTGTCTGCCGAACTTCCACTTCTACCGACCAGGGTAGGTTCGTATCCTCTCGTTTGGCTTGGGCTGTGGCCGCCTGAGAGATCCGTCGTACCTTCCATGTGAACCGATCGATGGAATTCCATATTGTCCCGTCGTTGGAGGGTGCTTGCTCTAGTCGAGCGGGCTGCGTACGCCCATCGGCCCGCGGTTGAGCACGTGGGTGTATATCATTGTCGTTCTGATGTCGGAGTGGCCGAGCAGCTCCTGAATGGTCCTAAGGTCGTAACCCGCCTCGAGTAGAGGGGTGCTTTCGCTTACATCATGATCGCTCACGAGTGAATCCAGAAAGGCTCGGGGATGCCTGCGTCCAGAGAATTCGATGTAGCGTCGGACCCATCCGACGTAGGAACGCTCGGTACTCGAACTTTAGTGGCGCTCGCGTATTCGCGCTCGAGCTGTCCGCAGCAGAGCGCCAGGTTTGGTTATTTGGTCAGTCATGCCGTGGGGCCCGACCGTCGGTAGCGCGGGCGGAGCCGTTTTCGATGCCTTCGCCATTCGTGCCCGCCTGCGCGGAGCTGCGCCCAACGGTACCCCCGGTCGTGCGAGGCTCCTGGGAGCCGCGCATGACCTCACCCCGCGCCGTGCGGTGCTCCCCGCTGTTTGCAACGACGCGTCCGCGGTCGCACGGCGCTCCGGTGAGTCGCTCCCTACGCCGCGCTGGCTTGTTGAAGAACCTGGGACACAGGTGCCCGCCGCCGCCCATGCAGGAAGTGCCGACAACACGTCGCCGTAGCCGTCCGGCAACCCCGGGTCCTTCGATGCAATTCCGAAAAGAATACGTGAAGTTCCTGAACAGCTAAGGGGCGATGCCTTTGAAGCGTTCGGGCATTTCAGGTGCCGGCATTTCAGGGCAGCCCGCCGTTCGTGCAGGGGCAGACCCCACCCGCGGACACCCGACCGTACACGGGACCGTAAGTTCCCGCGGCGAGCCTGGCGTTTTCTCGACAGAATCTTCATTGCTAGGCGGCTGCACCGAACGAGGCGGCACATACTAGCCGATACGTACTTGAAAAGTTTTACCGTGAGCTATTTACTCGAACTCAGGCATCTGAACTAGTGATGGGATTAGCGAGTAAACAGCCGACCCTTCTACCGACGGCGGATGCGGTTGGTGACGCCGAGTTGGTCGAGCGAGCTCTATGTGGAGATCGGTGGAGCCGGGACGTGCTCTATCGGCGCCACGGCCGCTACTTGCTGGCCATTGCTTCGCGGTTGCTGTCCAGCCGCAGCGAGGGGGAGGACGTCGTACAGGATACGTTCGTCGTAGGTTTTGAACAGCTCGCCACGCTTCGCGATCCTGCAGCGGTTCGTTCCTGGTTAGCTCGCATTGCAGTCAGCCTTGTGCGTCGCCGTTTGCGACGGGGCAGGTTCTTTCGATTGTTGGGCTTGGAGCAAGAGCTCGATGCTACCTTGTCAGGGCTGGCCTCACCATCATTGCGTCCGGATGATCGTGCAGAGCTAGCACTCATCGATCAAGTGCTCCGGCGTATGCCTGCTGACTTGCGTATCGCGTGGATGCTCCGCAGAGTCGAAGGCCTTCCGTTACCCGACGTCGCATCTGCCTGTTCGTGCTCACTAGCCACGGTCAAGCGTCGCATTGCTGCAGCAGATGCGACGATGTCGCTCCACGTTTCAATCCAGGAGGCGTCGCTATGAGCCAGCTGCGATTCCCGCTGAAAGACTATCTTCGGGATCCCGTTGACGAATCCGCGTTGCATCGAATCGCTCAACGTCTCGCCTCGCCTTCACCAGCGAATAATGCGCGAAAGTTCTGGCCTTTTGTTTTGGCCGGCGCAACTTCCGTGGTGATCGTCGTCTCGATGGTTTCTCGCTTTCGCCTCCACCACGACGTGGGCCCACTCGCGTTCGCAGATGGTCGAGAATTTGTCGCGGTCGGTGCGGAGTCTGCGCCAAAGGAGGTGCGACTGTCCGATGGTTCGATCGTTCGGCTATCACCTGGAGCTCGCATTGAACCGCTCGAAAGCTCCGGCACTACTTTCTCGGCAATAGTAACGCAAGGTCGAGCAGATTTCGAAGTGCGCCCGGGTGGGCCGCGCCACTGGCACGTTGAATGTGGATTAGCTACGGTCGAAGTTGTTGGTACCGCTTTTAGCTGTGACCGCACACCGGGGCGGCTGCGCGTGGAGGTGCGTCACGGTGTCGTCCTCGTACGCGGCGATTGCGTTCCCAATCGTGCAAAGCGCCTTTCTGCGGGCGAAAGTCTCGACGTCACGGAACAATCGCCAGGTCCGACGTCCGTCGGCAATAGCGTCAGCGTCATTGGTTCGGGGCTTCCGGAGAACCCAGGCTCGCCCAGCCAATTCGTTGAAGCACCAGCGAAGACAGAGAGCCGAGGCGGCAGCGCGATAGGTCCGTCAGTTTCGATACGCTGGCGTGAACTCGCTCGTCACGGCCATAACGATGAGGCTTATGCAGCATTGGGTGCCGAGGGTCTTCGGAACGAATCGAAGAAACTGGGAGTGAATGACCTCTTGGCTTTGGCCGATGTAGCCAGGCTCTCCGGGCACCCCGCCGAAGCGGTGGTTCCGTTACAACGCATTTTGACTGACTATTCTGGCGATGCTCAGGGTTCGCTTGCCGCATTCGCGCTCGGTAGGTTGGAGCTCGATTCCCTCGGGCATGCGCGAGCCGCCGTAGCGGCGTTCCGCAAGGCGCTGGCGCTAGGTATCCCAAATGGGCTACGTGAAGATGTGCTTGCACGCTTGGTAGAGGCCTATGTCAAAAGTGGCGATTCTGCCGGCGCCGAGCGAGCGGCAGACGCGTACATCGAGGAGTTTCCCAACGGCCGCCATGCACGAGCCGTCCGAGGCTGGCGCCGTCAGTGATTCTAGGGCGACGAAGTATGCTGCACCGCATGCGGTCTACCCTGGCGGTAGTAGCTGCTTTGTCTGAAAAACCGGCCAATGCGGCATCTGAGCTCGAGTCCGTGCCCGCTCCGACAGTAGTCGTCTCGTCGCCCAGGTGTGAAGAAGACGCGTTCCCGCTCGTTTCCTTTCTCGATTCTCTACGCGTCGAACTTGCTGGGCGGGGGCTACGGTGCTGCACGCTCGCAGAATCCGGAGCTGGTATACCGACCAGCGCGTCGTTACACGTAAATATCGAGGAACTGGGGCATTGTGGGACCGAGCCCGAACGAGTGCGAATTACCGTGCAACAGCGGTCCGACGGTTTTCGGACCCTCGATCGCGAAATTTCCCTGAGCGATGTGACGCAGGCAGCCCGACCTCGAGCACTGGCCCTGGCGGTTGCCGAACTGATACGCTCCCTCGGAGAAGACGCGCCAAACGACACAACGAAAGTGGAAACCAGCGCGCCGCAACGATCCCATCCATTGCCCCAACCGCTGGCTCAACCGGACGCTTCGCCGGTTGCATTTTCCTTTCAAATCGAGGCCGAAACGCGCTATTTTCCAATGCGTGACACGACCTTATGGGGAGGACGCATGCGATTGACGGCGCGCCGAAGTTCCCTTCATGCGGATGTCGATATGGGTGCCAACTACTCCCAAATGCAGACCGAGCTCGGGGCGTTGCTAATGCGGAGTGCTAGCATAGGTGTTGGATTTGGGCCGCGGCTCGAGTTGGCGTTGGCCAACATCGATTTCGGACCTCGTGCAGAGGTGGGGTTGGCCTGGGTGCGAGGCACGACTACCCTGGCCGACGTAGCGACCGCTTCCGGTTCAGGCGTGGTCGCGACCATCGGCATTCGGGCAGCGCTAGAGGTACCTGCCAATATGCGAATGAAACCATGCCTCTCACTAGAGACCGGCGGCGTGGTGCAAGGTGTGAATGGGAACGTAAGTGGCCAAGCCGTAACTGGAGTCGGAGGCTACTATTTCCTCGCAGCGCTCGGCCTCGCGGTCACACGCTAGGCAGCCCAACAGATATTTAGCCGGTTTGAGCCATTTCCGATATGCAAAGGATCTTGCCAGATGTTGAAGCCGCAAATGCGTGTCATGGCATTCACTCTGGGTACCGTTTTCGCGTTGGGGAACGGTTGTGTGACCTCGGTAAATGCTCTCTATCGCCAGACGGCTGACTCAGATCGTTCGCCCATCATAACTCCGATCGAAAGTTGCCCGGTGTTGGCGGGCGGACCCGCCGGCGCAAAGCCCCTTCCCACGGCTCCTCAAGTGGCTCATGGGCGAGCGGAACTTACGGCGTACATTCACTTTGGCCTAAACACCTTCGACGGCACTGAATACGGGAACTCCACCCTCGACACGGCGGCGCTCTTTGACCCCACGAACCTCGACGTGAACCAATGGGTGCGCGCGCTCAAAGACGCAGGCTTTCGTGAAGCGATGCTCGTTGCAAAGCATAATTCTGGCTTCTGCTTGTGGCCGTCGGCTTACACGGACTATTCGGTCAAAAGTAGCCCATGGAAGAATGGCCAGGGGGACTTGGTCAAAGACTTCGCCGACGCTATGCGCGCGGCGGGCATGAGAATTGGGATCTATCTGGCGCCTGCGGACCAACATTTTCCGAGTTCGAGTCCCGACTATGAAGCTTACTTCAAGCATCAACTCACGGAACTTCTGACGAACTATGGCCCTTTACACGAGATCTATCTAACTGGTAGTCAGTCGCTCACATCCCTTGATTGGAAAGGGATCGCCGCGCTTGCCAAGGAACTGCAACCAAACATTCTCGTTTGGATGGGCCCGGAGATTGCAACTACGGGCGCAGACGTTCGCTATATTGGGGATCAGAGCGGCAGGGCGAGCCGCTCGACCTCGAGCATAGCGGATGTACCTAATGGTGGTCCGGCGAACGTTTGGTACCCAGCGGACGCGCCATTATCCGACCGTGGGAGCTCTTGGTTCTGGCATCCGGATGGCACCGTCATATCTCTCGATTCATTGAAGACTGCTTACTTCAACACGGTGGGAATGAACTCGACTCTGATCCTGAATGTTCCTCCGACGAACGTCGGTCAATTCGATACGCCGGATATCAATCTTCTCCAGCAGTTCGGCAGCTGGTATGCGGCGCTATACGAGGTGAACCTCCTTCGGAACCAGCCTGCAACCGCCGACTCCACGTGGGCAAGCTCGGGATTCGAAGCGCCGAAGGCCCTCGATGATGACGTATGCACCTATTGGGCTGCAGCCGGCGGAAGGACCACGGCGCGTCTGGAGGTAAATCCAGCTTCTCCCATTCTGTTCCAGCGCATAAGCATCCGAGAAGCCATTGAACTCGGAGAGCGTTCGACGGGTTATCACATCGAGCTCAAGCAGAACGGCGTTTGGAACACGGCACCGAAGGATGTTTTTGGTGCGCAAATCCAGGGAACAATCATTGGCGAGCGTCAGCTGTGGCAGCTAAGTTCGACAAATGCCGAAGCGATTGCGCTGGTTATCGACTCGGCACGCGACGTTCCCGTGATTGCCGAGTTCAGCGTGTACTGATCGAGACCACAACGAGCTGACGCAGGGCTCCGGCCTGCGTATTTCGCCATGGGCGAAATACGCAGTGAGAGCTTTGCGGCGACGGCGAGGTAGAAGGCAACTACGGCGCGCCGACGAACGTAGTCACGGATGCCGCTGCGAGGGAGGCACTAAACCTACCCGCAGTGACCGCGATATCCGTCCCTGCCGCGAGCTTGGAACTTGCCGTGGTAACGTACGGGGTGACAGACGCTGGCCAGGCCGTGCCCGCAACGAAAAGTGAAATCTGTTGGGCGGCGCCAGCGTTTACCACAACGATCGCCACCTTCCCGTCGGTCAAGCTCGTGAACGCAACCACGAGCGGAACGGATCCGGATGGTGTCTTGGCACCGCTGACGTCAGCGCGGTAGTACCCGGCCTTCACGAATTTACTGAAGTTCCCAAGGGCATAGTACTGAGCGGGCGGGCTACTCGCGTTCGGTATGAACGCCTGCGTCCACCAGTAGTGCCAGCCGTTCACGCCACCGGTCGAGAATGCAGCGTAGATCATGGTTGCGATGGTGATCGGCCCTGTATCACCCGGCGTGCACTCGGTTTCCCAGACGTGGTGCTTGTTGGTTGCTGGGGGCGCCGGACGACCATACGTTCCCGCACTGGTGTTCCCGTAGTCGTGCGTAGCGAGCACATCGACGAGGGAGTTCGCGGTCGCATCGGCGATGATGGCGGGGCTATAATTGTCGCCACTCCACATGTTGCTCCAGTTGTCAGGCTCGGCCGCGAGCAGCTTGACCGGCGGGTTAAGCGCAGCCAGCTTCGGACCCAGAACCTTGATGAAATTCACCATTTCGCCAGAGGTGTAACAGCAAGCTTCGTAGTTTGGGTTCCAGTCCGGCTCATTTTGGGCTGACATGGCGTAGAGATCCAAGCCGCTCTGCTGTTTGTAGTACGCAGGGAATGCTGCTAGTAGCGTGGCCCAGGCGTCGTAGCTTGCAGTGTTCAGGCGGCTCGTGGCTGTCGCGGTGCAGGCATTTGCGCTGTTGCCGTTAACGTTGTTGTTGGTTTTCATACTGGCGGGCGGCGACCAGGGCGCCGCCCAAATCTTGCACGCGCTGCCACTGAACTTGACGCAGGCCTGGCCGTCGGCGGTGCCCGCGTTCCCCATCAGCACGCTCTTTCCGGAAGTGCTCTCGATGCCGATGCGGAGCAGGTTCAGCCCGATCCCGTTGACCGGGTCCCACAAGAGCGTTTGCATGGCTGCTGAGGATGAGCCTTGCCACACGTCGGCCAGCCCAAAGCCGTCCACCACCTGATGGGTCTTCGTCGGATCGACCGTGACGTCGCCTGTTTGGGCTGTGCCCGGGGTCTTCGTCCCGGTGTAAGCTCCAGCGGTGGCGACCGATCCACCCGTTGACGTCGCTTGCCCGCCTGCGACGACGCCACCCGCGGCTTTGCCGCCGGTGACCGAACCGCCGATGCCGGCGCCACCCGCCGCTCTGCCGCCGGTAGCTGGGGCAGTTCCTCCGGCTGCAGCACCGCCCGTCGCCGGATTACCCCCAGTGGGCTGCGGTAGCGTTGTTGCCGCGCCACCGGTTGCCGGAACACCACCGCTCGCTGGCATGCCGCCGCCAGGACTCGTCGAAGAGCTGCCCCCCGTCCCGGCACCCCCAACGGAACCGCTGGAGCCCGAGCCCGGGGTTAGCGCGTTATCGCTACTACCACACCCGAACATGACGCTCGCGCTGCATGAGGCAGCGATCATCGCCCAAAAGCGTGACTTGCCGAAGACACCAGTCCCAGTTGATCGCTTCATAGATCGTGCAGTGGCAAGCAATGATGGTTCCGTTGTCGATTCGAAAAGATGATGGCAATTTCATGTCAAAGCCGGCCACATCGACGGGGAACTTACGCTGAAAAGCTAATACATTCTTGTTTGATGTGATACGGCGTGTCCCACATCGGCACTTGTGTTTGCGCCGGCGTTCTCAATCGGTGTCGACGTACGGATCCCCGTTGCCGCCGGAGCGCTTTCGCCGCACGCCATCGGTGTAGTCGAACATGAGGCACAGGCCCCCGAGTCCTCGTCATCATTGCAATACCAGCGCATCATGTGGCGCCGGCTGCTCATCGCAGTGACGCTGCAGATGAATATTCCTTTATGAACGAGCGCCCCAATATGGGGCACATTCCCCCCGTTATCATTCGTCACTCCCAGCCGTTTGAAACCACTAGGGAGTTCCCAAGCATGAACATCAAGGACGCAATCAAGCAAGCCGTCGGTGCCCATGGAATCTGGAAGTCACGTTTGCGCACCGCAATACAGACCGGCAAGCTCGATATGCCTGTGGAACAAATCGCGTCGGAGTCGACGTGCGACTTCGGAAAGTGGCTTTTGAGTCCGGAGATGTCAAGCGAGCTATCGAAGAGTAACGTGCAGAACGTTCGAAAATTGCACGCACAGTTTCATCGGATCGCTGGTCGCGCCGCAGAATTCGCCCTGTCAGGCAAGCGTACCGAGGCCGAGAATCTGATCGCCGACGGTGGGGAATACGTCAAGGTTTCGACCGAGCTTACGCTCGCCCTCAAAGCTTGGCGCGAATCCGGCAGCGCGTAACTGAGCGCAATTAGTCGACAACAATGTCGAGCGCGTTGCTGACGCCGTTGCAGCGAATCGGAAATACCTAGGGACTGAGCTTCACGCGAACGGTGGCCGTCCACTGGTTGGTCTTGTCTTGACTTTCGAACCCTAGCCGCCAGAGTTCATCGTAGGCGCTAGGCGACGGTTCAATGATGAAGGCACAGGCAGATAGGAAGTCATCACTTCCGACAAGCTCGGTAGTGTGACGTCCGTTGACCAACACGTCCACCTTGGCTGCCTGCGGCGGAAGCACACAGTCGCCGTTCCAGTCCCCGAGGTTCGTTACAATAGGAACGGCGTCCGCGGCCGTCCACAGCTGAAGCATGGTTGGCGTCTCCAGGCTTCCATACAGTTCTCTCAGCCCGTCACCGGAGTCTTCTTCGAGCGCCATGGCCAGCACCAGCAATCGCACGATGGAGCCGACCTGGGCGCTGTAGATCTGCGCGGGGGCGTCCAGGAGAATGACACAGGGCAGGTCGTTATTTACTCCGCGACGGCGAGAAGCTTCTTTAGAAGCCATTCCCGCAAGCGTGGCGTCGCCTGATTGACAAAAACGTCGGTTACGCTTCGCAGCCAATCTTGGACTACTCGAGGAGGTCTCAGCGGTTGAGCAGCATCGGGTCAGCGTGGAAATAACCGCCAATAGTCGACAACAATACCGAGCGCGTTGGTGTCGATGCGCAGCGACTGATCGCCAGCCACGAGGGAGCCCCCATCCAGGGTCTTAGTGAAGCATTCGTGTTCGAGCGCGTCTTGTTCGACAACGTGCTCTTCGTTGCCGAGTTTCAGCGTGAAACGCTGGCGTCCAGTCTTGCGCCCAACGAAACCGAATAAAATGTCGTAGCTGCCAGCATGTGGAGCATAGAGCGCCAGTGTAACCGATGCTTTCCCATTGACGGGTTCGAGCGCCAGACCCCGCCTTGCCGAGCTACAGTCATTCGGCGGGAACACCGGTCGTACCCAACCGCTGTCGACCGCAAGGGCTGGCCATTGTGCTTCAGCCTCAAAGCGCGACAACGCTGTGAGTGATTCAACGGAAACAATTTCGAGTTTTGGCTGAGCGTCGCGGGCCAGCGGATCGAAGCGATAACGGTAGGTGGCAGGGCGCCCGAGGGCTTCCCACGCTGCCCTGTCGTGTGCATCGTCGTGTTCACGCAGCACGACGATGCCACGCTGTGCATCGCGCGAGCCCGGATTGTGCCCGAGCAGGAAGCCATGATCGGTCGCCACGAAAACGAGCCCACGCTGAACGTTGGCGTTGCTCAGGACTGACGACTCAAACATCGGGCGCCCGCCATCGCGGTCACGTAACTTTCCGTGTTCGAACGAACCATGTAGCGCAAACCCGGCCAGCGAGATAGGAAGAAACCAGCGCGACCAAGGACGCGTTACGAGCCAGCCTGACACCAAGGCGTGCTCGAGCGGGATCACGTCTACATAGAGCCGCGCTCCGCCGCCGGGGTAGCTCGCGTCGAAATAGAAGGGCAAGTAGGCGACGACAACTGCTGCCAGGGCGACGATACTCAGGCGACAATTCGTGTTTTGCCAATTGGCCTTGATTGCGACAAGCAATCCAATAATCAAAAGTTCGAAGTTGTGTACATCGAGGCAGTGCCAGCGCAGGCGCAGCAAGGTAATGTAGGCCGCTTGCAGCAGGCCATAACCATGTGGCAGACGCTTGCTTACGTAATCGCCATGTTCGAAGAGGCAACCTATCCCCCTACCAAAGCCGTAGCGAAAACAGCCGGGCGGACCATCGGCGACTGTATAGTACGCGTACTGCGTTGCGTGCCACAGTTCCCCGGTGGACCGCCATTGATACGCGAACCACAGCGTAACGCCAGGCAGCACACCGAGCAGGCAGCCCCAAAACCAGCGCCGGTCGCCGGCTTTGAGCAAGCGATAGGCGAGGCAAGTTACCATGAGCGCCATGCCTGTAACCGGACGCGTAGCGATCAGCCAACCAAGCGACGTGCCTGCGGCGGCGCCATTGGGTAACCCGACACCGATGGTGCTAGCGATGGCAACGGTCAGCAGAAGTGCCGCAAGCCCGTGCGACATCGTGTCAGCGGTGTGATAGCGCAAGACCATGGTCGTTGCGCTCAAGAGTGCCGCCACGAGGGCGGCGTCGTTGCGCGCAAACAACCGCCGCGTAAGCTCCGCCGTCGCCCATACGAGCAATGCGGCGATAACTGGGCCAACCAGCAGCGGTGCACCGAGCCGCACGCCGAGCGACAAGACCGCCGCGAAGCCCGGAGGAAACAGGATCGCGCTTGAGGCGGACGTGGGGTTGAAGTAGGTAAACCGCCCCCGCGTCGCCGCACTGGGCGCAAACGCGGGTGATGTCAGCGCATCGTTAGCAAACACCTTGGCCTGCTGCAGATATGCCGTCGCATCGATGATGCGTGGGCCCCCGCGCAGGTAGTAGGCGATATAGGCAACGGAGCCCAAGGCGGCGAGCAACGCGAGCAATAGGAGCGTCGTGCGGTAGTGTCTTTCGGCGCCAGCGAGGCAGCGTGACCATGACCGCTCGCGTGCGAATAGTACTACCGAGAGTGCGGCCGTCGCCAGGGCAAGCCACGCAAACTTATCCGAGGGTAGCCCAAACTCACCCACGGCTACCTATTCGGCGGGCTGGGCTGGGGGGTATCGAGGACCCACAGGAAAAATAGCGTTGGTCCGCCCTCCACAGTTTGCAACGATAGCGCAAGGTCTGGAGTGACCGAATCGGGGGGCAGTTCGAACGGAAGTTCAATCCACGAATCACTGGGCGTGAGGCGCAACTCACCCAATTCGCGCAACCCCGCATTGATGACTATTCGAGCGGGCCCAACCGGTGCCACCCTGAATAGCAGCCGAGTCGGATGTCCTCGGGTCAGGTGATGCAGGCGAAAGCTTTCAACCAGGCCCGGACTCGAGATGCGACCCGCGTCCCACAGATCTCGCTCTGGATTCTCGGGGTGGGCGAGCTTCTTCATGTCAACAAAGCCTGCGGCGCGCTCACTCAAGGCATATTCGTGGGCATGTTCGCTCACCAGATCAGCGAAATCCAAGTAGTCGACGACATGTTCGCCGGCGCGGATCGAAATTGGCCGTTCCGCATCGTCCAAGGAGCTAAAATCGGTCCGGTATACCACTTTGGTGTGGCCGCCGCAGATAACGTTGCCGCGCACTGGAACGCGAGCTGCGATTTCAGACGAGAACCAGAGTGGAAAGGTGTTCCACCAGCCCGGGTAAATCGCCATCGTGTCGGGCCGATGATGCTTTGGAAGGTGCTGGATCAGCTCCACCGTTGCCCCGACTCCCCACTGCGACGCGCGCGCAAATGGCAACAGAAACGTGCCACCCAGCCCAATGATGTCAAGGCCCGGTAGATCCGATACGTAGGTGATTGCGCCCGCGTCACCGACCAAAACTCGATTAGGTTGAGGCTTGAGATTGGTGCGCAGCAAGTGCCCAGTCTGGACGTGTTGGTCGAAAATGTTGCGGCTTGCGCGTCCAAAAAACCAGCGCTGATCGCGGAAGGCCGTGCGCGAGCCCCACAGGAATATGAGGGCTGCCACAACGCCGACTCCAGCTGGTAGCAAACGTCCGACGATGCGGTAGCGCTCTTGCCAGACAAGGCTGAGTAGCCAGCCGAGCCCAAGGCAGGCTGCTGCGAGTAGCCAAGCTACAGCGGGCATCGTGTAGCGCTCATTTTGCCAACGCACCTGGCCGTTCAAGGCCACAGTCAGGATCCAGCCGACGAGCGATGCCCAAAGGATGAGAGCGTAGCGGCGGGTTTTCGGTGAAACCAAAGCGACGGCGGCCAGCAGCCATACGAGCCACCCGGTGTAGTTGTTGTTCGCGAAATGGTATTGGGTGACGCGAAGAATTTGGTACTTGAGATGGAACCAATAGGCATCGAGCACTTGTATCCGCGTGAGTAGCGGGTTGTTCATCTCGAGCTTGACGATGGCTCCTGCAGCAGCAAAGTCGCCCGTGAGTGCGCGGTTCACGAGTGCCTGCAGGGCAATGACGCCGCCACCCGGGACGGCAGTCACACACAGGGCTAGAAGCGCATTGCGCCAGCCGTGGCGCCGTTGGATGCGCACCGCAACATCCAGCGCAAAGACGACAATCGTCGTCACGGCTTCGGGGCGAGTCGCTGCAATCAAGAAACCCGCGGTTCCAAGCGCCGCTAGTGGGAGCCCCAGATCCGTTCGAGCGACGTCAAGCGCGCTCACCACGGCATCCCAGGCTAGAAGGGCCGTGACCCAGACCGCCAAGAAGAAGGCGATCTCCATGCCGCTGAACAGCGACCAGTCGAGCGCACCGACCGACAACATGCCGAACGGCAGTACGTAACTCGTCGCCGGTGGGAGCTTCTTGAACGCAACTCGCAGCCCCCAGAGCAGCGCAAAGACGCTCACGGCTGCGGTTATGGCGGCAAAATGCATCAGGTTCAGGCCGCGAAAACCGACCAGCATGCCGAAAGCGAGCACGAATGGGTAAAGTAGGCTCGTGCCGCCGCTGCTGTAGCCGTTGCCATCGACCCACTCGAAGGGCATGCCCCGGGCCGTTGCCCGCGCAAAATCGAAATGAATGAAGACGTCATCAAGTGGCGCTGACCAGATTTTTGGCAACGCTCCACGATTCGTCGGATCGAAGGTATCACCGAGCGCCCATGCTATCGCGTGGTCGAGCTGCCAGAACATCGAGTTATAGAATTGCCGCGCCACCCACAGGGTGACGCAGCCGCTCAAGATCAGGTACAACCACGGCTCGATCGATTCGATGCGCTGCGACAGCCGTGCGAGCTTTGAATAGAGTTGAGGTAACATTGGGGGGCAGCAGGCCAACTGTGGGGGCAGCTCAATAGTGCGGCGGTTTCTCGTGCGGCAATTGCTGGTCGGGGTGGTTCACGGCTTCGGCCGCCAGCGCTTCGACCCGTTCGAGCCGAAGCGACAACTTGTCAATCACACGCTGCTGTTCGAAGTACACACGACTCAGATCCTCGACGAGCCGCTCCAGGTAGCTGTAGCGCACTTCGACTTCGGTTAGGCGGTTGTCGTCCACGCGGGCAGCCTAGCCGATGCGGCCAGGGGCCTGCCACCCGTCGCTCGCCGGTCGCACGCTTGCGCAACCCCGGATCGCGCGTGGCGGTCACTCGCCGCGGCTGATTGCGTCAAAACCACGATGATAATGCAAATTCTAGCATCTGGCTAGGTGTTCGGCTGCCGCTCGGCCGCACATGACGCTAGAGTGCCGGCGCTCATGGCCGAGTCGAGCCCCCGCCAGCGCCTACTGACTTTCCTGCTGCTTCCGGCGTTCGTCGTGGCCGTGCTCGTGCTCGACGGGATCACCTTTCGCAACAGCTTCCAACTCGAAAAGCTGCGGGAACAGTCGGTGCTGGAGGCAACCTGGCTGCTCGCCAACGAGAAAGCCGATCGACTCGAGAAGCGCATCATCGATCAGGACAACGTGGTGGCGTCGACATTGCAACCCGACGACCATTCCATATTCGGGGCCGATTGGTTGGGCATTGCGCGCGTGCAGACACCGACGATTCGCGCGGTGTTCATGATCGACCTCGGGACGGCCGATCGCGAAGTGGTTGGCTTTGCTTCTCGCTTCCCTGGGCTCGAAGATGAACGCTTTCGTCGGCTCTTGGTCCACTTGCTATTGGGCGAAATGAAGCTCGATGCCCAGCCGCAAGGGGAACTGCGTCACCTGCATCGTATTCTCGACGGCGACACTTACCTGGCGAGCTACTGGCGGCGTGAACTGCGCGGGCAGTCTTACCTGATCGTTGCTTGGCACGACGTAGCTGCGATAGTCGAACACGTGTTTCCCGATCTCTATCCGGAAACGGATCAGGCGAGTCGCATCAACGTGGTCGACGCGGACGGTCACATCATTTACGGCAAACCGATGGGGCGTGAGGGGCTCACGCTTGGGCGTCAATTCGAAACGACGCTGTACAAATGGCGGCTCAACGTGATGATGACGTCTGCGCAGGATCTCGCCGCGGCCGTCGCGCGGCGGCGCGTGCTCGAAATGGTTCTAGTCGGCCTATCGGGATTGGTGGTCATTGCTGGCTCCGTGGTCATTCTCGTGGCCGCCGCGCGCGAGCGCAAGCTGTCCAACCTCAAGAGCGACTTCGTTGCTAATGTTTCCCACGAACTGAAGACGCCGCTTTCGCTCGTAAGAATGTTCGGGGAGTTGTTGCAGAGCGGGCGCGTCGAGAATAGCGCCAAGCGCGACGAGTACTTGCGCATCATCGTGAGCGAAAGCGAACGTCTTGCTGCGTTGATCGAGAACGTGCTCGATTTCGCCAAGGTAGAACGGGGCAAAGCCGCATACCAGTTCGTTGCGGGCAGCGTCGTCGATGTCGTGGCGCGTGCAGTAGAAGCTTGTCGAGTGCGTGCTGAGCGCGACGGGGTGGCAATCGAACAGGACCTGGCCTCTAATGTACCAGCGGTGGCACTCGACGAGCGAGCGCTCGAAATTGCCGTAATAAATCTGGTCGACAACGCGCTCAAGTACGCCGCTGACGGCAAAGTGATTCGGGTTCAAGTCAGGCGTGAAGACAGTGTGGTGGCGGTGCGCGTATCCGACGAAGGCCCGGGAATTGCCGAGGACGAGAGACGTCGCATCTTCGAGCGCTTCGTGCGCGGCAAGAACACGAACAATCAGCGGGTTCGTGGCAGCGGGATTGGGCTCGCCCTAGTTAAGCACATTGCCGAAGCCCATGGTGGCCGCGCCTGGGTTGAAAACGGTGCGCGTTCGGGGTCTACATTTGTTATCACGCTGAGCGTTCGTCGACCCTTCTTTTCAAGTCACGACGGGCTCAATACCAAGGGTGACGCGTAGCAACGCGCGTAATCGGCGACTAGTCACCGGGTACGAGTTGGGCAATCCACAGGCGATTATCGAGCAGTGATGAATGGCCGCGCTCGGCTCGGTGCACGTGAAGCCCCAATGACACGAGATCGGCTTTCAATTCTTCGGACGAACGAAACGTCAGCACGTAGCTCTGATTGATGCCAAGCGCTTTGCCGCAGCGCTCGAGGAATTGAGAGAACTTCGCCTGCCAGCCGCTACCCCGATCGGCCGTGCGAATGAACAGCCTGCCTGTCGGGCGAAGGCAACCAACGACGGCCTTCAGTAGTTCACGTTGTTCGTCAGCGGAAAGGTACTGAAGCACATCAAATAGGAGGATTGTGTCTGCCGAACGCCTTGGCGGTGTACGAAGATCGGCGGTGGTGAACTCGGCACAGCCGGCAGCGGCAAGTTGCGCAGCGCCAACCTTTCTGGGATCCCAATCGAAGCCGAATAGCGAGGTGACGCGGCCGAGTTCGTACAGCAGGAGACCGAACTGACCGCGGCCGCAACCGACATCGACCACGTCGCCGAGCGGCTCCTTTGCCTGAATCAATTCTGCGGTTAGCGGATCAGTGTGCAGTTTCGCGCTGACGTAGTGCCGATCAGCCGGGTACACTGCTGCGTACCGAGCAATGGTGCGGCGTAGGGCGGAGGCAGCCGCGTCGGTTTGCCGTGCAGCGGGGCTCACGGGGTGGGCGCTGTGCCTGCGGGTGGCCGGCTGCTTCCGATCGGCGAGTGAATGAGCCGGAGGTACATAGCCGCAGCCTTGTTTTCTGGCTCAAGCTTCAAGAGCTCGTCGAATTCTCGGCGCGCTGCCTCGTGCTCGCCGGCTCCGAGCAGCAGCATGCCAAGCGAAAGGCGTGCTTGTGTGTACTTCGGATTGACGTTGCGTGCGGCCTCGAGTTCGCGGCGCGCCTGGGCCAGATCCCCCGAGTCGCGGTAGAGCAATCCGAGGCGTACACGTAGGTCGGCAAAATCAGGGCTGAGGCTGACGGCCTTCTCAAGTTCGACCACGGCGGCGCGGCGCATTCCAGCATCGAGGTAGGCTTGAGCCACCTGGGCATGCATATTGGCAATCTTGCCCTTGATGAAAGGATCTACCTCGAGGGGCTGCGTGCGCGCGCGCACCAAGGTGTAGACCCGTCGCGCATCGTCGTATTTCCCCAACTCGTTGTACGTCACCATCAAGTTGAGCTGAGCTTCAGTGTAGTTGGGGTTGAGCTGAATCGCGCGCTCGAAGCAGCTCTCCGCTTTGGCAAAGTCGCCGCCATTGTGAGCGATGATTCCGAGCATATGGTGCACGTCGGCGAAACGGTCCCCTTTCGTCAAGACTTGACGCAGCAAGTACTCGGCCTTTTCGTATTCGCCGTGTTCGAAGTGCTCGCGTCCAAGGAGCAGTAGTTGCCGATCGTGGTCGTCCATTGGGCCCCCTCGGATTGTGGTCGAAATCCGCTGCTCAGGCCATCCCTGTGGGCAAAGCGCGTAAGTGCTGCGCACCTGTTCCGTAATCAGCTTGCGGCGGATCCGCCCCCCTGCTAGGTGCCGTGGCGTGTCTTCCGAAGGATCAGAGGTGCCACACCACGTCGGTCGCATCGTTGATCCGGACGTGCGCGAAGATGGCGGGCTTGAGCCCAGCGTTGAACTGGGGATTCCGCCAGTTTCCGGGGAATTATACGCCGAAGCAGCGGCGAGCCCAGGCACGTCAAAAGCCGTCATCGAGGTCGCGCTCGATGTGGCAACGCAGCCCATGGCACCAGAGGTGAGTAGCGTCACCGAGCCCGAGGTACCCCTGCCAATCGGAGTGACCATTGTCGATCCGGCCACTCGTGCTGCGTCAAGGTCTACGCCTGCGCCGCCCGCGGCTGCGCCTTCGGGTCAGGTGTTCGCTGGCGTAAGTGCAACTGCAGAACGACCCAAAGTGGCAGACTTTGAAGGTCTCGTCGACGACGACCCGGGCCAGCGCCGCTCACGGGATTACGAGCTCGACCTCGTCGGCGAAGGCTTATTGTCGCGTTCACGCGGGCAGGCGCTTCTGTCGCCGCAGAAGTCACCGGTGTCGCCCCGAATGGTCGCGATATTCGGCGCATTTTTGGGTGTGTTGGCCGTGGCTACGATCATCGCGATTGCGATGCGGCTCGACCAAGACAAGCGGCAGATCGAGCTACCGGTGCCCGTTAGGCCTTCGGCACAGCCATCCGCAGTTGCGCTCCCGGACAAGCCTCCAGAGGCCAAACACCGTCAGCGCGAAAAGATCCCGGGGCCCTATCGGGTTAAGGATTCGTCGGCTGATTCCGCGCTGAAAGTCGTCGAGGGTCAGGTGGGCTTTGAGCCATTCCTCAAGGCCGTCGAGAAGGCCGGCGTCCCGTTGAAAGAGGCCTATCGGTTGTTGGTCGCCTTCGACAAAATTCATCCGCTCAACCAGACCTCCAAGCACGACAAATTCGTGGCCGCCATCGATCGTGGCACCAAGCGCCTCAAGGCCTTCGAATACATTACCGGACCCGAAGAGGTCTTCCAAGCCAAAGAGGGCGAAGGCGGGTTGCTCATTGCCGCGAAGCTCGATCTCAAAGTCAAGCGTGAGCGCGTCATGGGGGCATTTGCTGTCGCTAGTGGTGGCCTCGAGCGTGCAGTCACCGACGCGTCGTTTGAGCCGCAGCTGCTGCGGTCAATGCGCGAGGCCCTCATCGGGCACCTTTCGCTCGAGGAGATCGAACGAGGGAGTCGCGTGCGAGTCATTGCGCAGGAGGTCACGGCACTTGGCGATTTTGCCCGGTATGCCGGAATCGAGGCGCTTGAAATCCTCTCCCCGTCAGACAAAAAGCGGTTGCGCGTCTACTACTTCAAGGGGGCTAAATCGCGGGGCTATTTCGACGAGACCGCGCGTGCTCCGTATGAAGGCGGGTGGCGCAGCCCAATTCCCAACGCACCGGTGACGAGTAAATTCAACATGCACCGGATGCACCCGATCTTGCACAAAGTCATGCCGCACACGGGCGTCGACTTCGGCGCGGCCATGGGGGTTCCGGTGGGCGCGGTTTCGTTTGGAACGATCACATTCCTCGGTTGGGGTGGCCCTACGGGCAATTTCATTCGGATCGATCACGGCGGCGGCATCGAATCTGGCTACGCCCATTTATCGCGCTTTGGCGATGGTTTGAAGGTCGGAGAAAAGGTCAAGCGCCTGCAGACGATTGGTTACGTCGGTTCGACCGGGCGCTCCACTGGCCCGCACTTGCACTTCACGATCAAGCGCAGCGGCGAGTTCATCGATCCTTTGTCGTTGCACCTCGACGCCTTGCGCGTATTGCCCGCGGACGAACGCGAAATATTCCTCCAACAGAAGGCCCAGTACGACACGCAAATCGACGCGATCGAATTGCCGGCAGCCGACGTCGCCGCGGCTGCAGCGGTACCCAATGCGGGAACGTCATCCGAAGGGTTCGAAGAAGAAGGCGCGGAGTCGGAAGGTGCTGGACCTGGCGCTTCAGTTAGCCCGGTTTCCGCTAGCTCCGCGTCAGTCGTGTCCGCGCCCGCATCAGCGGCAAGTGCGCCAGCAGGCAAGAACGGCTCGGCACTCTACTTGACCGACGAGGAACTCTTGCGGATGCAGAAGTCGAGCGAGTCAGGCGAGGTCGAAGAGTAGTCGGCGGGGCATACAGCCTTCGCTACACGAGGCGCAGCTGCGATTGGTCGTGTAGACTTCCGCGTTCCATTTGCAAAGCCGAGCAGAGGTGTTCGAAGGCGCAGGGCACGGCAGACTCCACGGTTACAGGCTTGCCCGTCAACATTTCGACTGAGGTGACTGGGTGCTTGGAGATGCCACAGGGCACGATTAGCCCGAATAGCCTCAAGTCTGTGGCCAGATTCAAGGCATACCCATGCATCGTGACCCAGCGCGAGATGCGTACGCCGATGGCGCCAATCTTGGCAAGTCGCTTGGCCTCGGCTTGACCAGGCCAATGCTCCCGCGAATCTTCGTCGACCCACAACCCCACCATGCCGTCGACCAAGCCTGCGTCAAGACCATAGTCGTTGACCAGGCGCCGCATCGAATCTGCCAAAGCGTTGACGTAGCGCCTCACGTCACAGCGATCTGGGCGCAAATCAATAATCGGGTAGCACACGAGTTGTCCCGGGGCGTGCAGCGTGATGTCGCCACCACGCTCGACCTCGGCCAGATCGACGCCGATTTCACCGAGCACATCGCGCGAGGCCAAGAGGTGCTGGGGCCTGCTGCCTCGACCCATGGTGATGACCGCTTCGTGCTCGACGAACAAGACGACATCCTCGATGCTGCCCGCTTGGCGCTCTTGAAATAGCTGGCGTTGCAGTGCCAACACGGGTTCGTAGCGCTGACGACCAAGCCAGCGAGCTTCGAGGCGACGAGGGGTGGACATAACGCGGTGCCGTATAGCACTTCACGGCGCGCAAACGAGTGAGTCTCGCAGCCTAGCGGGCGTCAGTGCGGAAACTCACTCCGGTATGCGGAACCCTTCGCTGCGTAGTTCCTCACGGATCCGTTCGATCGACTCGCCGAACGTGCCGGCCACGTCGGGGTCGAACTGCGAGCCCGAGAAGTGTTCGATCTCGTTGATGGTGACCTCGTGCGGAACGGCTCGACGATAGGCCCGATCGCTGGTCATGGCGTCGTAGGTGTCGGCAACGGAAATGATCCGCGCCACCAAAGGGATATCATTCTTCTTGAGCCCAAGCGGATAGCCGCGACCATCCCAGCGCTCATGATGCAAGTAGACCCCAGGAATGACCGGTTGCAGAAACTTGATCGGCGCGAGGATTTCTTTGCCGTACGCCGGGTGGCGCTTGAACGTCTCGTACTCGTCGGCGGTGAGGCGACCGGGCTTGTTCAGATTCATCACGCAGCCGATCTTGCCGATATCGTGCATCAAGGCAGAGTGCCGCACGATCCCCACCTCGGGTTCGCCCAGCCCGAGGGCTTGGGCGAGTGATACCGCATAGCGCGCCACGCGCTCCGAATGCCCGGCGGTGTAGCGATCCATTTTGTCAATCGTGCGAGCGAGACTCTGAATCGTCTGCTGGAATGTCGACTGCAGATCCTCAAACAGCCGGGCGTTTTCGATCGCTGCAGCCGCGCGCGAAGCGATGATACTGAGTAGCTTACGTTGACCCTCGTCGAAATACAGGCTCTGGGTCAAGGAGATGGCCGCGATGAAGCCCACGGTGGCATCGCGTGCACGCAAAGGGACCGCTACGAGGCTGACGACCGCGGGGGCTGGCTGTTGTGCAAAAAATGCGGCAGCGCGCGGCCCATGCTCAAGCAAGGGTTGGCCACCGTTGAACCAATCGATGCAGCGTTTCGCCGCGAGCTGGCCCAGATCGACGTCGGCGCCGAGGTTGGGCGAGCGTTTAACCGAGCGTTCTTTAAAGTCACCTTGGCCATCGTAGAGCCAAGTCGCCACGACGTCGGAGCGCACGTCGGCAATAACACTGCAGTCCACAGTCGATATGACTTCGTCGAGCGACAGACTCGCGGCGATGGCTTCGCTCACCTTGTACAGCGATAACGCTTCACGAAGTCGGATATTTTCCGCAGAAAGGCGGCGCTTCTCGAGGCCGCGCTGCACGATGTGCACGATTTCCTCGACCTTGAAGGGCTTGAGGATGTAGTCGTACGCTCCGCGTTTCATCGCATCGATGGCCGTCTCGACCGTGCCGAAACCCGTCATGATGACGGTGAGGGTCTCAGGGAACTTCGACGACACCTCCTTCAGTAACTCGAGCCCACCCATGTGCGGCATTTTCAAGTCACTTATCACCATGTCGTATCGCGAGCGCTCGAGTTCGGTGACGGCAGCGGTTCCGTCCTCGGCCGTACGCACCGAGTAGCCCTCCAAGCTCAAGAAGTCGGCGAGGACGTCGCGAATGAGCTTCTCGTCGTCCACGACGAGAATTCGTGATTTCTCTACAAGCGTTCCCGAGGGCGTCTCCGTCATCTTCTCATCGACCTGCGCGTGCCCGAGCAATAGGGTCCTGCCACGGGAAAAAGACCACCACAAAAGACCACGCTCCCAGGATTTTCGCTAGCGACTTGGTAACCTAACTGCGCTGGCCGAGCAGGCCACCGAGCGGTCGACGCTCGGGACTCGGATCGTGTCGTTTGAGAAAGTGGAGATTGAGTCCATTGATGAGCGCGTGCGCGAACACTGGGCCGACCACGGAGCCGGTGAGCTGATACATGCTTCCGAGCAAAAGTCCGGCAATTGTGGCCCAAATGACCCACACCCACCGACTCGAACCTCCAGTTTGATGAAGCAAACCGAAGAGACATGCCTGAGCGCCAAGGCCGATCCAAGGCAGCAGCACGCCGCGGAAGAAGAATTCTTCACCGATGGCACTGGCTGTAGCCAAAACAACCACCATCTGCGTCGACAAGCTCAAAGCCAGCGGCCGCAATTCCGCATGCAAGCGCGAAGCGAACGCGAAGCGCAAGACGAGCGCTTTGGTGCCAAACACAGCGATCGTTCCAACGCAGGTCCCCAGCAGCGCACTAAAGGCGTGAGCTTGCATCGGTCCACCAAGCTCCAGCCAGGGATTGGCGAGTAGGATGATGGATCGATTCCACCAGTAGTCGGCAGCCCAAAGCGACGCGACCGCGAGGAGCGTGTAGGCTATGGCGACGGTGCCCCAGCGGTTCATCCTCGACAATATCGCACGAAGCTCCGTTCCTGGCATCTTTGCGCCACTTCCACTGGATGGCATCCGCTCCAGCGGCTCAACTTCCCTTGGGCCTAGAGCTTGCGGTAGAGTGCGCGCCGTGCCGCCCACTGCAGAAAAGACTGAAATCCTTGAGCGTTACCAGAGCGCGGTCGATCTGGTTGGGGTCGTCGCGCGACAAGTGCGTCGTGCGGTCGGCCCTGCCGTGGGGACTGCCGAGCTGGAAAGCTGCGGTAACGAGGGTCTGCTGGATGCGGCGCGTCGATTCGAGCCAAGTCGGAGGGTGCCGTTTCGAGCCTACGCCTACGTCCGTATACGCGGCGCCATATTGGATGGTGTTCGGGCGATTATGCCAATGCCGCGACGGACTTGGGAAAAGTTGCGCGGGATCGAAGCCATGGATCGAGTGTCGGCTAGCCTAATAGAAGACGAGATTAACAAGGAGCCCGAGCGAGGTGAGGCGTTCGATACCAAGCCCCTCGATTCCGCCTGCGCAGCGGACGTAGCGCTTGCCGACCATCTAGCTGCCATGGCCACGGCTATGGCGGTGGGCATGCTATCCCGGCCGGTGGTCAGCGATGAAGGGGGCGAGCCAACACTCGGGGACGAGCGCGACGACCCAGAACAAGCTGCGCTTCGCAGCGAGCGCGAGTGGAGACTAGAATTTGCCATCCACTCGCTGCCGCGCGAAGAACAGATTCTGGTGCGCGAACACTACCTCGAGGGGCAACGTTTCGACGTGGTTGCCGAGCGCCTCGGGCTTAGCAAGTCTTGGGCGAGTCGCTTGCATCGCCGGGCCATCGAACGGCTTGGCAAGCGCCTGCAAGAACCCGAGGAATAGAAGCCGAATGACAAGAGTATTGGTCGCGATGAGTGGCGGGGTCGATTCCTCGGTGGCTGCGGCCAGGTTGGTGGCAGCGGGTTATGACGTCATTGGTGTCACTTTGCACCTTTGGGACTATCCTGACGACGGGAGCGTGCTCGGCCGCTGTTGTGCGCCAGAAGACGTCCACGATGCCGGTCGCGTTGCCGCTCAACTCGGGATCCCTCACTACTCGTTCGATCGACGAAAGCTCTTCCAATCGGCCATCATAGAACCCTTCGTTGACGCCTACCTCGTCGGCGACACGCCGAGTCCATGCGTGCAATGCAATCGGCAGATCAAGATCCGTGAACTTTTGGCACTTGCCGATCGATTGGGGGCGGCCACCGTTGCTACCGGCCACTATGCGCAGATCCTGACGCGCGACGGGCGTCTTGAGCTACATCGTGGGCTCGACCGCACCAAGGACCAAAGTTACTTTTTGCACGCGTACCTCGACGACGCATTGACGCGGCTGGCCTTTCCGCTTGGCGCGGTAACGAAAAGCGAAATCCGTGCAGAAGCGGCGAGTCTGGGCCTATTTGGCGCTGATAAGGGCGAGAGCCAAGAACTCTGCTTCGTGCCAACGGGGCGATATGACACCTTCGTGGCCGAGCGTGCCGGGGACCGGATCCGCCCAGGTCGCATCATCGACGAAAAAGGTCGGGATCTCGGGAGTCATCCGGGTATTCACCAATTCACGCTCGGGCAGCGGCGAAACCTAGGCGTGGCTGCAGGGCGGCGGGTCTACGTGACCCGGATCGACGCTGCCACTGGTACGGTCGAAGTGGGGGAGCGTGACGCTTTGCTGTGCGATTTTGCTGAGGTCGACGACTGCGTGCTTGCAGCCGATTTGGAGCTTCCGGTCGAGGTCAGCTGCGCGGTGCGCTATCGCGGCGAGGCCACCCGTGCACGCATCGAGCCTCATGCTGGCGGGCTCGCCGTGCACTTCGAGCAACCGGTCGTCGCGGTAGTTCCTGGGCAGTACGCAGTCTTTTACCTTGGGGAACGGGTCGTCGGTGGTGGCAGGATCCGCTCGAGCCGTGCGCCGAGCGGACGCGTCGTGAACGCTATTGCCGACTAGTGCGACTGGCTGTTCGGGTGTTCACCGCAACCATAGCGCTTTCGCTTCAAAGGGAAATTCAGCTAGAGTAACCCCAATGCGCCACATCGCTGCTGCCTTTTGCCTCGTGGGCGCGGTCACGTGCGGTGGCTGCACCGTGGGCGAGGGGGATGGCGCCGTCACCAGCACGCGGTTGTACGTGCATGACTGTTGGGACGGCCCTTTCGATCTTGGTCCCACCTTCTTTGCCGCGAACGCATTCAGCACTCAGCAAGTGTCAATGCGCGTGCAGCGCGGCGACAACAATCAAGAGGTGTCCGACGGGCTGACAGTGAGCATTCGTGACCTTCAATCGATTCGTAGCAAGTCGCTCGGGCAGCCAGTGCCAGTTGGGATCCCGCCCGGGGTGGATCTCTCGGGCGGGGCAACTTTTGCTGGGAACACCGACGCCGTGGTGAGTTTGTCGCTTTACCTACACGACACCTGTTACCTGCAAAATGGCGCCCTTTACTCGATTGGCGGTGAAATCACCTTCACCCATCTGTTCAGCGGCAATCCGAACGAGACCGTCGGCGACAAGCGGCTGACCGAGGCCCAGTTCGAGAACGTAGAGTTCGCCGATCCGCGCGACGTTGCGTCTGACGGAACATTCGAGACTGGTAAGGTCAGCTTGGTCAGCGGTTGGTTTCGCTTCTACTTCCAACGCGGGCAACCAGCGCAACCGTTTCCCTGAGCGCAGTGCGCCGATGCGAACGCGAATCGACAGCATACTAGTCGAGCAAGTGCGAGCCTACCAACTGCGCTACAGCTGTGAGGATTGCTGCCATTTCGACGAAGAAGCGCAGGATTGTTCTTTGGGTTACCCCAACCAGCCGCATCGTCGCCGCGAACTTCTAATCGCGGAAGAAGTCGTGTTTTGCAAGGAGTTCGACCTTGTCTAGGGGTGGCAACCGTTCGCATCCACCATCACTACTGCACATCGTCGAGCGAACCTTGCGCGAGGAGTGCAGTCTTGCTGCAGGTGATTGCCTGTTGCTCGCGGTTTCGGGTGGGAGCGATTCAACGGCCATGCTGCACGTGATGGCAAGACTCGCCCCGAAGTTCGGAATAGGCCTATTTGCCCACGGTGTCGATCATGGTTTGCGCGCGGAGGCGGGTCGCGAGCTCGCGCTGGCAGCGAAGTTGGCGGGTGAGCTTGGGGTCGCGTTCTCGTCCTGCCAAATTGCGCTTGCGCATGGCGGCAATTTGCAGGCCCGGGCTCGCTACGCGCGCTATGCGGCGCTTCAGCAGCGAGCCAGTGAAGTCGGCGCGCGCATTATCGCGACTGCGCATCACGCCGACGATCGCGCCGAAACCGTGCTCCTGCGCTTGATGCGCGGGTCTGGTTTGCTTGGGCTCGGAGTACTTGGGCCCCGGGAGCCGACACGCCTGCGGCCGATGATCCGTGCGCACAAAGCGGACATTTTGGCTCACCTGCGGCGCCACGATTTGCCGTACGCGAGCGATCCGTCGAATGACAATACCCGGTACCTGCGCGTCAAGGTGCGCAAAGAGATATTGCCAATTCTCGTCGCGGCATCACCCGGTGTCGTGCAACATCTCTGCGCGCTGGCTGATCAGGCATTGGAAGCGAAAAGTAGAGACAGCTGTGACAGCGACGCAATGCGATTAGGGCGTCGACAGCGCGTAGCTTTGGCACGCGCCATTGAACTCGGTCAGGTCGGGTTTGAGTTGCCGCTGGCCAACGACCTGATCTTGAGCTTGGACCGTCAGCGGCGATAGCGCGAGGAATTGACCCTCACTTGTACGGTGACGCGGCTGGTCGAGGGGCAAACATGCGGCATCGACGTACGGTGACGCGGCTGGTCTGGGGGCAATCATTCGGCATTGAAGCTGCCGCTGTGCCGGTTCGGCACAGCGCCTCGGCGGGCTTGTTGCCGATTCGCCACTCGCCCCGCAGATTCGCCGAACAATTCGCGTTCATTGGGTTCGGCATGACCCTTGCTGTAGAGGCTTTCGAACGCAGCAACCACGAATGCCACGGGATGGCATCAGGCCCCAATGTGACTGGGTTCGGTCGAGCCGCGTGCTTTGGAAGCGAAAGGTGAATCTCATGCGTGCACAAGGTCTACTGTCGGTGGCAAAGGCTCGGTTGTTCGCGATCCCCACTCCGGTGTCGGTCGGGTACGAACTCACGCACCTCTGCAACTTGTCCTGTGGCTACTGCGATCGGCACCGCCCCATGGCAAAAGAGATGACTTTGGACCAGATCTTGGTGGCGCTCGACGGCCTCAAGCGTCTCGGGATGCGCGAGATCTCGCTCGATGGTGGGGAAGCCTTGGCGCATCGCAACATTGAGGCCATCTCGGAATGGCTCGAATGCAATGGCATCGTCACGCGCCTGAACACCAACGGGATTCTCGTCGCGCGGCGGACTGCGGTTGTCAAGCGCTGCGCCAAGGTCAAGATCAGCCTCGACGGGCCAGAATCAGTGCACGACGCGGCACGCGGCCCCGGTGCGTATCATCGAGCGATCAATGGTGCCTTGGTGGCGCGCGAGCTCGGTGTGCCGATAGAATTTACGTGCGTGCTCGGTCGGCACAATGCTCACGCCGTCGACGCACTGATGGAAATCGCCAATCGACTCGAGATTGGCGTCGTGTTCCAGCCGGCGCGCGACAGCTTGTTCCTGGATGCACACCTGGAGAAAAGTCGATATCGGCTGACTACGCTCGAACTGCGTCGCGCACTGCTTCAAGTGGAGCATCACAAGCGCAGCGGTTCTCGGGTGGCCAACCACTGGAGTAGTCTCAGACATTTTCGCAGCTTCCCCAAAGACAAGGCCCTGCCTTGTGCAGCAGGTTGGATCAACCTAACGATCGATCCAGAAGGGACCCTCTATCACTGCGGTCAGACGAGTCGCGTCGATCGGTCGTGCAACGTGGTCGAGCTCGGCGTCCCTGCGGCATTCGCGAGGTTGACCCGCGCTCGGTGCTCGCAATGCTGGTGCGCGCGCGTAGTCGAGGAGAACTACGCTTGGGGCGGTCGGCTCGACCGGTTTCTGCCGCTCAGCGACGCTCCATCGCTGCCGCCGCCGCAACAAGGAGTCGGCGCAAGGCGCCGGCTACCGCTTGTCGAGTCGAAGGGGCCGGCGGTTCAGCTCGGGCGGATCAACACGTCCGCTCCAGGCCTTTAGTGGTCGTCGACTGCGCCGGACCAGCAAAATCGTAAGGAATTTCGGCGCAAATTCGAAACCGAGCGTTGTTTCAACGCGTACGAGTGGGGGCTAGAGCGTTCAAGCCTGTCAATTTCGCGCCTCATAGGCCGGCCAAGAAGCAGGAATGTGGTGCGAAATCGAACGGACGTGCTTAGCTGAGGTCGAAAGCGGGTGAATCCGCGATCGTGGGCTGCCGTTTCATTGTTGGGAGCCTACATTAACTTGGTAATGCGAGGCTGGTCCGTTCGAGGTCGAGAGTGAAACAACCGCACAAGACCCTGCTCGTTTGGGGAGTGTTGATCCTGGCGTTTCTTGCCATCTGGCAAGTCCTCTATTCGGAGAACGGGCAGCGTCAGCCGATCCCGTTCAGCGAATTCATGGCTTTGGCCAAAGCGCCTGCGGACAAGCGCAGGGTCGAAAGCGTCGACATACGCGATCGTGAATACGCTTTTGCGATCAAGGATCCGGCGCGGCCGAATCATGTCGAGAAAGGCGTGGCGGTCGGTCCGGAAAGCGACGAGATCGTGAAAGACCTTCTCGAGCACGACGTTAAAGTTACCTTCCACAAGGAAGAGGGCAACACGCTCTGGACGCCACTGGTCACGATCGCGCTGCCAATGTTGTTCCTGCTTGTCATGTTCTACCTGTTCATGCGGCAGTTGCAGTCGGGTGGCGGGAAAGCCATGAGCTTCGGCAAAAGTCGCGCTCGCCTGCTGAGTGAAGCCCAGAACAAGATCACGTTCGCCGACGTGGCTGGGATCGACGAAGCCAAGGACGAGGTCGAAGAGATCATCGCCTTCTTGAAGGATCCGAAAAAGTTCCAACGTCTCGGCGGCCGCATTCCGAAGGGCGTCTTGATGATGGGGCCTCCCGGTACCGGAAAAACGCTGCTCGCTCGCGCCATCGCGGGTGAGGCGGGCGTGCCATTCTTCAGCATTTCGGGTTCGGACTTCGTCGAGATGTTCGTGGGCGTTGGCGCCAGCCGTGTGCGCGATCTCTTCGAGCAAGGCAAAAAACACGCCCCTTGCATCATCTTTATCGACGAGATCGATGCTGTCGGGCGTCACCGTGGTGCTGGTCTCGGCGGCGGTCACGACGAGCGCGAACAGACGCTCAATCAGTTGTTGGTTGAGATGGACGGCTTCGAATCCAACGAAGGCGTCATCATCATTGCAGCCACCAACCGGCCTGACGTACTTGACCCAGCCATCTTGCGTCCCGGCCGGTTCGATCGACGGATCACTGTGCCGCGACCCGACATTCGTGGCCGCGAAGGGATCTTGGGCGTTCACACCAAGAAGGTTCCGCTCGACGAAGATGTCGTCTTGGGCATCATCGCTGCGGGAACGCCCGGGTTCGTCGGAGCGGATTTGGAGAATCTGGTAAACGAAGCGGCTTTGCTCGCCGCACGTCAGGACAAGGACAAAGTCACGATGAGTGACTTCGAATTGGCCAAAGACAAGGTCATTATGGGCACCGAGCGCCGCTCGATGGTCATGAGTGAACAAGAGCGCCGGACAACTGCATGGCACGAAGCTGGGCACACACTGGTTGGCAAGTTGGTCCGCGGCAACGATCCGGTGCACAAGGTCAGCATCATTCCGCGCGGTGCCGCGCTGGGTGTGACGATGTTCCTGCCGGTCGAAGATCGCCACACGATGAGCGCACAACAGGCCAGGGCCCGTATCGCCATGGCCCTTGGCGGTCGGGTTGCGGAAGAGGTCGTCTTCAATGAGGTTACGACGGGCGCTCAGGACGACATCAAGCGCGCCACGAGTCTGGCTCGTGCCATGGTGTGCAAACTCGGTATGAGCAAAAATTTGGGTCCAATCGCCTATGGCGATGACCAAGAGAGCGTCTTTCTGGGGCGCGAACTCACGTCGCACCACGACGGCTACTCCGACGCGACGGCGCACGAAATCGACCGTGAGGTACGTGCATTGGTTGACGAGCAATACGCGATCGCCCAGCAAATCTTGAACGACAACCGCGCTGCTTTGGACCGTTTGGCGGAAGCGCTGCTCGAACGTGAAACACTGGACGCCGAAGAGATTGATGCGGCCTTTGAAGGTCGCGAACTACCTGAGCGTCAACGCGTGATCATTCCGACTTGGAGCGAGAAGCAGAAGAATCGCCCGGAGAAGAAGCGACCTGCCAGCATCTTCGGCGCACCGAAGCCTGCAACTGGCTGAATCGCAAGAGATTGACTGGCCACGAGGGCGCACATGGCGGTACGCCGAGTTATCGGCAGTACGCCTGGCTGCGCCGCGTGTTGGGCATCATCGGATGCGGCTCATCGTCGCAGGGACTATTCACGAGTTCCTCGTTGTCGGCAGAAGCGGGAAATAGGTCGTTTGCTTACCAGCAGATCGAATGGACCTGGAACGAGGCGGCATCTCGGCCGAGGACGATTGGGTGACGACTGGCGCGTGACGTCTCGCCGCCGACATTGCTAGTGTTTCGCGACGCGTTTGCGCGGACGCTTGGTGGGACCCGACCCTTCTGGGAGCACTGAATCCGGGACGTTCGTTGACGGCGCCCGCGAGTTTCTGGCGCGAACGACCGGCATGCTCGGCTGCCCCATCGACTCGAGTACCCTTTGGGCCACCGCTGCGGCAACACGCTCGGCGACCAGATCCATGATCCGGCGCTGAAGGTCCGGACCGATCTTCGCGATCATCTCCGAGCTAATCGCTGCAGCGACCGATCCGGCTAGGTCCTCGGCGTTTGGCATTCTGAGTGCGGGAGGTGGTTCGCTCTTCTTCAGTACCGAAGCGAGTGATACGACCCCAGCCGACGCAGGCGGCAGAGTCGAATGTCTGGTCCCCGCTCTGGGCGTTTCGAAGACGATCGCTGGCTCTGGCGTTGGCGTGGGTTCCGGCTCAACCGCGATGGGTGGCGCTATGGCTTCGGGTTCAGACGGACTGGTTAGACCCATGAGCGTTGTGCGGCCTTCGCGGCTTCGATCTGCCAGAGTTGCCGATTCGGGCGCCGGTGTTGGTGCTGAATGGTCTTGTCCAACGCCGTGTGGCCGAGCTCGCTCGGGGTGCAGACCCAACGCCGCCAATGGATGCGACCCAGCACCTGGGAGTTCGGCGGCGGATTTGCTCGATGATTCGGGCAGCGACTCAGTTACGGGCTCCTCCGCCTTGGGCGAATCAATCACGATCGGTTGAATTGGCTCGAGCGAAGTCGCTGCGACCGGTACGGCTGGTTCGACGGCTGTAGCCGGTTCGACGACTGCAGTCGGTTCGATCGCCAAAGTTGAGTTTGGTTGGATCGGTTCGTCTGAAGTAGCCAGACTAGGCGAAGTAACTGACGTCGTCGCTGACGCGGGGCTGCGGCTGGTCGGAGGGGCGTCGTGCTGCTGTTCGGGAACGTGAGCATGTGCGGGTGCCGGCAGAGTTACGAGACTTTGGCTCTGCATCATGAGGCGCTCCGAATCGAAGGTATGCCGACGGGACTCGGGAACACTGGGGACTTCGAGCGAGGCGTTGCTGACCGCAGGAGGGGCGCTGAGAAGCGCCGAACCATGAAGACCGTCGAAGGGTCTTGGTGCGATGATCCGCGGGATGGACGGCACGTCACGAATCACCACGTGCTCTACCATCGCGCCACTTAGGCGAATGCTTTCCGACAGCGAATCGCGACCCATGTCACCATTCGCTTCGAGATTGCGCAGCATTGGCGGCGCAAGCGATTGGACGCCGCCGTCATTCTCGTGCGCTTCAGCAATGGTGCGGTCCGGTCGCGTGCGCACGAAGCGGAAGCGAACCAGCCAGCGGTGTCCAATGACCGCCAAAACGGCAGCCAAAACCAGGAGCAGTACGGTGCCTATTCCGGCGCGAACTCCGCCGGTAATACCCCCGGTCTCATACCCATACGCAACGCTGACGAGTGCCGTCGCTAGCCCGATCACGACGCCCAGGCGAGGTGACATCGCTGCTGGCGCCTCACTCGCTTCACTGTGATAGTCACGGGCGCAGAGGGTGCACCAGTCCTCGCGACCAACCTGATGAGCTGGGCACATGTGGCCACCGCAAGCACAACAGGTGTTTCCAAACGTTGGTCCCCCACATACGACGCAGGGGAACTGCAACGGTAGTTCGACGACTCGTGACGGGTCCTCCGAAGCGGCAAGGCTCAGCGGGCGTTTTGGCCGAAGACTTCGCGGGTCGAGCGCGGGTGCATTTTCTCCCCGACATTGTTCGATGCTTTCACGATAGAGCGTCTGCAGTTCGTCCCACATCGAGGCCAGCTGTGGCTCGGATATGTCTAGGTATGAGGCGCTTTCCGTGTTGGCGAGACTGGAAAACTCCGCTTGGGGGACGCCGCGCAGCATGGCGCACACTGCTGCATCCGCCAACCGCACTGTCTGCACGAGCGCCGCCATCATCGTGGAAACTCGATAGGCTCGAGTGGGTTCATGATGCCAAGCGACAATCTTCGGCACCGGATCTGGGATATTCCATTCCGTTAGCACATGGGCAGCGAGGACGGCATGGTCGAAGCCGTAGAGCGACCGTTCGGCAACGTGCAGTGAATCGGGCTGATTTTCGTACTGCTCCAGTAGAGCTGCGTACTGGTCGCCTTCGGTCTCGAGCAGCATCATCTTGCCGATATCGTGCATGAAGCCGGCAGTAAAAAGGTCGTCCACCGGGAGCGCCAAGTGAGCGCCGAAGTAACGGCAGAATGCACCGACGAGCGTGCAATGCTCGATAATGCGCGCGGCAATCGTGCTGCGTGAGTCGAATAGGTCGAGTACCGCTGCTGTGGTTGCGATTTGGTGCAGACGGTCGGTGCCCACGAGTGTTGCGGCGTGTCTCACCGACGTGCAACTTTGCCGCAGCGCGTACCCAGCAGAATTGACCAGCCGCAACAGGCGAGCTGAAAGTGCCGGATCGCGTTCGAGTACCTGGACAATCGGCTCGATGCGCACGACGTCCTTGCGGGTCAAATCTGCGAGGCGTCGCGCCGATACAGGGAAGGGCTTGGCGCCGACGATGCGTCCAACGAGCGCTGCCATGCTGCGAGCAGCGGTATCTTCCGCGGCTCTGGGATCGTGTCCACCGAACCAAAGTTCTTCCTCGATGACCGGGGGTAGGTCGGGTGCGTTGCCCGAGCGGGCGCGCACGCTGCGACTGCGCGGGTTCTGACTGAGCAAGGCAGAAGGCGGGCGGCTCGATGGATTGGGGCGACGTCCGGGTCGCCCTTTGGGCTCGTCGCTGCGCTGGGGGCGTCGTGATTCTCTATCTTGCAAAGCGTCCCAACTCATGGCGCATTCCTTCCCTCGTACCGATAATCATTTGCCAGAACCAGCTTGGTTGCCGATCATGCCTCGAATCTGTCTTACCCAGATCGCCGCATCAACCCAGGCTGGAGTAAGAATTGACAGGTCGAGCCCAGCCGCCTCGACCCCGCTCCAATCGCCGCGCTCATGCGCCTCGATCCCGCTGAGCAGGCGCCCGCAGGTCCCCTCGCGTGACAAGATGGCCTGCTGCAACTCGGCCGCTAGCGGCATGGTCTCCAACAACTGCGGCATCGGCGTGCCGATCAGAACATCGAGCAGTGACAAGAGGCCAACCGTAAACATCGTTTCTGCGCTGATGTTGTAGTGGCACGCAATCCGCTCACCAATCCGCGCACGCATGAGGCAATTGGTTACGAGCTCCGCCGGCTTGTCGTCGACGCGCGAAAGCACGATGAGGCTCACCAGGTTGCGCAGTCGACTCATGCCGAGCATAACCAATGCGTGTTGAATCGACTCGACGGGATGAGGCAGCGAGAACAACGACGAATTGAGCCACTTGAGCAGACGGTAGCTCAAGGTGACGTCTTGCTGAACCAGGTTGCGAATCCTCTCGGTGCTGGGATTTTCCGAGTACAACTCACTCATCAGGCGCATCATGGCCACGCGATTGGTCGGGACGCGCTTCTGTTGGATTTGCTCAGGTTGGCAGATGAAATTCCCTTGGAACAGGTTGAATCCGAGCTTGTGGCAGGCGTCGAAATCGCTCATGCGCGACACGCGATGCGCGAGTAGCGTCGTCGAGTATTTGGAATACACAGCCAAATCTCGCTTGACTTCGTCGACCGCTCGACCGTGAATTTCAAGTTTCGTGATGCTGGCGACCTTCAGGATCTCGGTAAGCGAGGGCTGGTGACCACTCGAGTCGAAGACGATTCGGTACGACTGCTGCTTCAGATCGCGCAGACGTTCCAAAGCCTCTTCATTTTCAGCGACGTCAGCGTGCACCTGAATCACTAACGCTTTAGGCCCGATTGGAATTGGCAGCTTTTCCGTGAGGTACTCACTCGGAAAACTCACCCATGCCGGGAGGTGACCGACGACCGTCTCAAGGCCGAATTCCGCTAGGGTATCCGCCAGCACCAAGGAGGTCGACCGCGTGGTGCCCTGGTGTTGGGCGTCCCGACCCACGTCTTCGTGAAACAATAGCTCGTATCCGACCGTCTTCAGCTTCGCATCGAAGATCGGAATACGCGCGAGATTGGCCGTGGAGCGTTTGGGTTCTGTCGTTGGAAGAGCCATGGTCATGACTGGTTAGTTGCCCATACGGCTTCGTTGGCGGGCTTCAAAAGCCCAAGGGCAGGCCTAGGTGTGTCCGCCGGAGGGGCAGCCGGACCCTTCAGGCAACGCGCCGTGCAATCCTCGGCAGTCGCCCGGCAGCGCCGAATGCAGGGGGGATCCTGGTCGCAGCGCAACACGCAGTTGGTCTGCTGTTCTTGGCACTGGGTGTTGCAGCTTTGCTGGCTCAACCTACAGGGGTGACCTTGGTCGGCCGCATCCGCAAGCATGTTCATGTAGGCCGACGGCCATAGCGCTGTGGTTACGGTTGGCGCGCCATCGCTTGCCGGCGTCATCGCGAGCGACAGACATAGACAGCCCAGCTCAAAGCGGAGGGCTGGCATCACGACCTTCGGGGAAGCTATTTGCCACGACCTACCTCTTGGGCGGTACGGTGTTCGATGTTGCTGAACGCGTCTATCACGCGCGTCACCATCTCGAATTCCCTGGCAGCTTGGACGAGGGATGTCATCCCGCTCAGGGCCGAGGCATTCGAGGATTCGATCGCCTCGGTTTCTAGATCCGGATCTGTCGGAACGGGGCGTCCGGCGTTCGGAAGGGCACGCATCAGCACGGAGCCGTCCTTAACAAGAGCTCCTGGGTTCGTGAATCTGACCACCGACAGCTTCTGACCAGAATCGATGCCGTCGACCGATAGTCCGCCGTCAGGTGCAATGACTGCCGTACGTGCATCAGGACGGACTCGCAGGACATTGCCTCCACCGTCGAGGTAAGCAAATCCTTCAGGACTGCGCAGAATACCGTCGGACGCGAGTTGCATCGCACCAACACGCGTGTAGCGAATACCTTGAGGCGCAGAGACCCGGAACCACTGGTCTGGATCCTTGAGCGCGACGTCAAGACCTCGACCAGTGTGGACAAGTTGACCTTGACGGCGATCCGGCTCAACCGTTCGTACGAGGGAATACTTCAGGGAGCGAGTGCCCATCGCCATGCCCTGTGCCTGGTTCAACTCGCGCCGAAATATCGCACGATCAGCCCGATAGCCAGGGGTCGAAGCGTTGGCAACGTTGTTGGACGCAACGTCCAGCGCTGTTGTTTGCGCAACGGCTCCAGATGCTGCGGACCAGATCCCTGTGCTCATGATTGACCTTGGCAGTGCGGCGCTGCTCGCCGCTGACGAGCAGCGCCGAGTTCTTGCCTAAGCAAGGCGTGGGCCAGGTCATGTTGGGACAATCAGCCGACGCCTCTGCCCAAAGCCACAAACTTTCCATCATTGGCGACTATGTACGACTGGCGCGCTGGTATGGTTCGTCGAAGTCTTGACGCCCAGTTCGTCATCGCCCTGTCACGACTGCCGCGACTAACCTGGCTCGCCGACCCCAAGCCTCCCAACATCGTCGCGGGTCCGCAACAGGCGGCTGGCCGTGATTGTTGAAACGGTCGTCGCAGCACGGACTAGCATCATTGCGCCTTTGAATGCATGATGCAGTAGCAAGGTCGATTCCTCCTCAATAGCCAACCTATTGCGATGCTCATAAAGTCGAAACTATTTTCTGCCCAGGTCGATGACTGCCGGATCACGCATGAAGATCTGAAGCGCCTCGATCAGGTAAAGGAATTGCTGTCGCTGCTCAACGACCCCTACATCGGACCTTACAAATTGAAGGATTGCATTGAAGGAATGCCAAGTCTGGCGGCTCGTTGTCGACGCGAAGCGGCACTTCACCGTCCCCGCAACGAAGTTGAACAAATAGAGCGTGCGCTGAATGTGCTTGGAAACAGAGGGATTGAAAAGGTGCTGCTCGAGCTTCTGGAAGACATGACGATCTTTAAGAGCGAACTCGACGATCCGGTCACGGAAATCGCAATGAAGGACACGGCAAGTTTGCGCGCTACCGGTACGAGCAAGCCAGCCAAGGGCGGGTCGGCATCCAGTCGAAACAAGTCCTAACACGACACCAAGGCGCTCAACGTCTGCGGGCCGGGGCGAACCGCTGAAAGCGTGCGCAGTGGAGATCTGGGTCGGCATCTTCTTTGCGTGGGATGCGGCGTGCCGGTCGCCCTAGGCTCCACCAACCAATTTTCCCAGCACCTCGACGCTGGGCTGGTGGCACGCGGTGCGGCGGCAAGCGTACCAACGCCTACAACCGCAGGTTCGCGCGGGTCCGCATTCGCACAGCGACTCTCCCTCGAGGGCGTAAACCAGGTTGAGGCGCAGCGGACGCCCTTGTCGACGGAAGCTGCCGGGCAGGCCATCGCGCGGGCCTACAGTGACCTTACGGGAAACGTCCTAAGCGACCGTTCGCGCTCAATTCTGACCGCGCAGTGGGCGCATGAAACTGGCCATGGCGCCTCGATGTTCAACTACAATTTTGGGGGCATCAAAGGTGTTGGCCCCTCGGGCATGACCGTGGCCCAGCGCACTCGCGAAGGGTTCGGCGCGAACGAACGCCGTATCGTCGACAATTTCCGTGCCTATGCCAACGCCGACGAAGGAGCCAAAGACTACGTGCAGCTCCTCATGTCGCGGTACACGACAGCCGTTTCCGCTGCCGAGCGCGGCGATGCCTCGGGGTTCGTGCGTGGCCTGAAGGAGAAGGGCTACTTCACGGGCGATCCGGCCGCCTACGAGCGAAGTATTGCTGGCATCGCCAACCGCATTTCAGGCTCATCCGCAGGATTCGAGCTGGCATCCTCGCCAGGAGCCGAAGGGATTTCGCGAGGACCAGCGCTACAGGCCAGTACGCAGCCGAACGCTAACGATCCGAATAGATTCGCGCTCAGCGGTGCGATGCCGGAGTGGCAACGCGCCTTGACCCCCGCGGCATTACTTGAGGTAGCAGGTGTTTACGGCCCTTCGGGCTCGTCGACAGATAAGATCGATGACCTAACTGCCGTCAATGCTTTGCAGATGTCTGACGAAGTAACGCGGGCGGCACTGCGTATTGCAGCGTCTCCGGATGACGATGACCGGAAGGCTGCAGGTTCTTTTGGCCTGCGGCTTCGGTAACCACACCTGAGGCGTTGGGCCGGGTTGGTTGCCGAGCGCTAATTCCGGCTGGACCGGGGGTAAGCGCTTACACCGTTGCCCGCTTCGAATCAACAATTCCTATGGAACCCCTTCAGTCCGACTTCGCCGAAGCCGTAACCGAGCTTGAACCTTGTCCACGATCATCGGTCTGTTGATTGTCTTTGGCTGCGTCCTTGGCGGTTTCGCCATGGGCGGAGGCCCGTTTGCCGTTCTAATTCAACCGAGCGAGTTGGTAGTAATCGTCGGTGCAGCTGCGGGAGCTCTGGTGATTTCGGCGCCCGGCAAAGTCGGGCGGCGAGTCCTTGCTGCGTTCAAGAAGGGAATCAAGGTCGAATCAGTTTCACAGCAAGATTACATGGACTTGCTCAAGCTCTTGTATCAGCTCTTCCAAATCGTAAGACGCGAAGGACTGTTGGCGCTGGAATCCCATGTGAACGACATTCATGGCAGTCCC
>Ga0302323_100000333_pt1 | contig 36905 bp, 33 predicted proteins | sample Fen_T0_3_FD_201950 | JGI IMG/M metagenome (GOLD analysis project Ga0302323, IMG submission 201950) | Peat permafrost microbial communities from Stordalen Mire near Abisko, Sweden - Fen_T0_3 | ecosystem: Environmental > Terrestrial > Soil > Wetlands > Permafrost | place: Sweden: Abisko...
ACCGCATCGCGGATCGTCTCGCCGCGATGGCCACCACCACCGCAGAACAGGGCTTCGGATACGTTCTATCCGGCAAGCGAGCCGAGAAAGAAGCGTGCTTGGCCAAGCTCGAGAAGTTCGACGTCGTACGGCGTCAGCTGTTGGCCCAGTCGGACATCCGTGACGAAGAGTATGCCGTCCTCCTGGGGCTCGGCCAGTCGCTACAGCGAGCCCAAGTAGATGCGCGGCACATGTTCGAAGTGTACGAGCTGCACGGGCACGTGGATGGACCGTCCTTCGAGGCCTACGAAGCGGCGATGGACGGCCTATCGGATGGCGTGTACCAGCTTTCCGACGACATTCGCTTGCGTTCTACTGCCGACAACGAAGCCGCTCGCAAGCGCGAGGGTCATGCATTGCTCGCGATTGCGCTGGCCGCTGCGGTGCTCGGGGTCGCGCTGGGTACCGGGATCGGAATTCGAGTCACGCGCCCGCTCTTCCGCTTGCGCGACGCCGCGATTCGCGTGGGGGAAGGAGATTTCAACTTCACCTCCGAGGGGCGTTCAGACGACGAGCTCGATGAGCTCGCGCAGGCATTTGCCGAGATGGCCGCAAGTATTCGTCGGTTGTTGGCCGTGGAGGCCGATCAGAAGAGCCGTCTCGCGAATATATTCGCCTCGCTGGGCGAGACGGTCTTGGTCTGCAGCCCGGATGGCAGAATCACGGCGGCCAACGGCGCCGCGTGCATGACACTCGGCTATCGAGAAGACGAGCTCGTAGGCAACCCGCTCGACACCATCCTCGGGACCGCTCGCTTCGCGGCCTTGCTGACGCGAGCCGAACGTGGGGCTAGTGACGGGACGAGCATGAACCCCGGCCAGGACCCGCAACTACTTCACAAAGACGGCAAGCAGATCGCCGTATCGCTCTCCATTTCGCTGCTCCGCACGGCAGCCGGTGAGGCAGCTGGCTTGATCTGTGTCGCGCGGGATCTGAGCGAACATCGTCGGCTGGAGGCGGAGTTGCGGCAAGCGCAGAAGCTCGAGGCAATCGGCCGGTTGGCCTCGGGCATTGCACACGAGATCAATACGCCGACTCAGTTCGTGAGCGACTGCATCTACTTCGTCCGTGATGCCACCAGGGATCTATTGTCGCTGATCGAGAAATATCAGGCGGCGCAGGCGGGCTTCAGCTCTGGTGAGCTCACGCCGGATACCCTCGCGTTGCTAAACGCTGCCGAGCAGGAGGCTGACTTGCCGTACCTCGTCGCACGCCTTCCGATGGCCATCGAGCGTGCCTTGGCAGGGCTGTCACGAATTACGGCCATCGTACGCTCGATGAAGGTCTTTGCGCATCCGGACCAACGACAAATGGAGCCGGTCGATCTCAACCAAGCGGTACAGAGTACGCTCACGGTAGCAAGCAACGAGTACAAGTACGTGGCTGAGCTCGAAACCGAATTCGGCGAGCTGCCACAGGTGACGTGCCACGCCGGCGAAATCAACCAAGCCGTGCTGAACCTCGTCATCAACGCCGCCCATGCCATCGCCGACCACGCGAAGCACGGGGAAAAAGGACTGATCCGGGTGCGAACGCGAAGAGACGGGGATTCGGCCGTGATCGCGATTAGTGACACCGGTGGGGGCATCCCCGACTCGATTCAAGATCGGGTCTTCGACCCGTTCTTCACGACGAAAGAGGTCGGCCGCGGCACCGGGCAAGGACTCAGCGTCGCGCGCTCGGTCATCGTCGAGAAGCATCGAGGGCAGCTCAGCTTCGAAAGCCAGCGCGGCCAAGGCACGACCTTCGAGATCCGATTGCCACTCGGCTGAATCATGACCGCCATGAAGCGCATTCTGTTCGTCGATGACGAAGTTCAAGTGCTCGAGGGCTTGCGGGACAACCTGCGAAGACACCGCCGTCAGTGGGCGATGGTGTTCGTCAGCTCGGCCCAAGCGGCTCTTACTGAAATGGAGAAAGAACCATTCGACATCGTGGTGTCCGACATGCAGATGCCGGGCACCGATGGCGCGGCTCTGCTCGGTCTCGTGCGTGAGCGTTGTCCTCGGACGGTGAGACTCATTCTGTCGGGCCAAGCCAATCGCGATACGATCCTGCGAGCGATCCCGCTCGCACATCAATTCCTGAGCAAGCCGTGCGACCCCCTCGTGCTGCGCACCACCCTGGAGCGGCTCTGCGCGTTGCAGGACCTCGTGGACAACGACTCGGTCCGCAGCATGGTCGGCGAGCTCGGTGCGTTGCCTTCGTTGCCGCGAACGGTCGCTGAGCTGGGCCACGCGATCGAGTGCACCGATGTGAGCAGTCAGCGCATCGCCGAGATCGTAAAGCGAGATCCTCCGCTGGCTGCCAAGGTACTCCAGCTGACGAACTCGGCGTTCTTTGGGCTACCCACGCAAACCAACACGGTCGAAGCGGCCATCAAGTACCTCGGGGTCGAGCTCTTGACGGCCCTGGCTCAAGGAGCGCACGCATTCGTCGCGTCGGATCAGGCCAAGAATGGAGCGGAACTGGCCGACGCCTTGCAGCAGCGTGCCATCTCGGTGGCCCGCCTCGCCAAACGCTTGGCTCCTGATCCGAAGAACGCCGAGCTCGCGTTCACCGCGGGGCTACTCCACAACTTGGGCATGATGCTACTCGCCCTCCAGGCCCCTGAGTGCGCCAAGCGGATCGTTTCGGCTTCGGTCGGGGCGCGCAAACCTTGGCACGTCGTCGAGGCAGAGGGGACGGGCCCAGGCTATGCGTTGATTGGCGCATACCTGCTGGGGACCTGGGGTTTGCCCCTGGAGTTGGTCGAGGCGGTTGCGTACCAACACGCGCCCAACGCCGCGCCGGCTCGATGCCCGCTCGAGCTGATGGCGACAATCCACGTCGCGACGACGCTCGTGGAGTCGATGTCACTGGGCGCTGACGAGCCTCTGGCCGGGGTCGACGTAGCATTTGCTGCTCGTGCGGGGATTCTAGAAAAGCTGCCATCTTACTTGAACATCGCTCGTCAGGACCTCTCGAGCGCTCGAGGGATGTAGCCTGGCAGCTTGCAGATCCCACGAATTGGGCTCGAAATGTGCGTCATGAAGGCAGGCGCAAGATCCTCGAAGGTTGGCCGTTCTCCGGCTGAGTGAGCGCCAATCACGACGCGGCCAACTTATCCGCTCTCGCCAAGAGCAGCGGGGCCGCAGGCCAGGAAGCGCGCGCGGTCACCCCTCACGCCGAGCTGTTGCAGGACGGAAACAAGGTCCTCGACCTGTGTGATGCGGTGCTCGGGGCGATCACCGTCGCGTTGTCGGTGTTTGCGACCGTTGCGGCCGTGAAAGGCAAGGCGGCCGTCGTCACGGCGCTCTTGATGTGGTCGCTGCCAGTCGTCAATGTCGCGCTGAGCCAGCTGAGTAAGCACACGAAACGGATTTACCTGACCGAGGCCGTGCGCACGTTCGTCTCGCTGCCGATCGCCGTGCTGCTGTATCTGACCCGCGGCGGGTATTTCGAAGCCTTGTGGCTCCCCGCGGAGATCATGGTCGTGGCGCAGGGCGTGTTCTGGGGCTGTTTCCGGGGCGACGCGCTCCTGGGCCAGGTCGTGACCCTGGCCTTTGGCGGCTCGATCCTGCTGGCCGGGTCGGTTTCTGCGGGTCACCTCGACTGGTCGTCGGTCCACGACGCTCTGGGCGTGACGATCACTGGGTCGATCGTGTCCCTGGTCGCGGGCTGGCTCGGTCGCAGCCTGCGTGAAGCGCGCGAACGCAGAGACGAAGCCGAAGGCCACAAGCAACGCCTCGAGGTCGCCTTCCATGACCTGGCGAACGCTCGCGGGCGGCTCGACGCAGTTCTCGAGTGCGTTCCAGGCTTCATCGTGGCGGTCGACCGCAGCGGCCTGGTGGAGTTTGCGAACCGCAAGGCGTCGCCGGTTGGCTCGCAGCACCTGATTGGAACCAATGTGCTCGAGCACGTGTCGCTCGAGTCACGTGAACGGTTCGACGCGCAGATCCAGGCAGTGCTCGAGACCGGCGAACAGCAGGTGCTAGAGTCGCGAACTACCACGAACGGCATCGAGACCTGGTATGCATCACACCTTGGAGCGATGTGGAGCGCAGGGCAGATCGTGGGCACCGTAATCATCTCACAAGACGTGACGCAGCTGAAACGAAGTCAGGTCGAGGTCGTGGCAGCCCAGCGAATGGCGGCCGTGGGAACGCTCGCTTCGGGGATCGCGCACGAGATCAATACGCCGATTCAGTTCGTGAACGACAGCATGTACTTCCTCGGCGAAGCCGCGCGCGACTTGCTGGTGGTGGTCGACAAATTTGGCGCGCTGCAGCGCGAAGTAGAGGCAGGCCGCGACCGGCAAGCGCTCACCGCCGCGCTGGAAGCTGCGAGTTTGGCCCAGCGCGAAGCCGATCTGCCGTACTTGATTGAAAATGTACCCGCGGCGTTCGCGCGCTGCCTGGAAGGGCTCGAGCGCGTCGCGACGATTGTGCGCTCGATGAAGGAGTTCGCCCACCCCCCCCAGACGGAAATGATCGCCGCGGACCTGAACCGGGCCATTCAAAACACCCTGACCATCTCCGGAAATGAGTACAAGCAAGTCGCAGACGTTCGCACCAGCTTCGGCGACATCCCCCCGGTCACTTGCTACGTCAACGAGGTGAACCAGGTCGTTTTGAACCTGATCGTGAACGCGGCACACGCCATCGGCGACGCCGTGAAGGGCACCACGAACCGGGGCGTCATCGCGATCGAAACTCGGCTCGAGGGCGAGGACGTGCTGATCTCGATTCGCGACACCGGCACCGGCATCCCGGAGTCTGCGCAGGCGCGCATTTTCGAACCGTTCTTCACTACCAAGGAGGTTGGCAAGGGCACCGGGCAGGGGCTCGCGCTGGTCTGGTCGATCGTCAAGGAGAAGCACGGCGGGGACATCACGTTCGACACCAAAGTGGGCGAAGGCACTCGGTTCGTGGTGCGCCTCCCGTGTGCCGGAAGGCCGCACGGTGCGCACCAGGAGCTACCCGGCGTCCGTGCGAGCGCGTAGCGGCACCATCCGTTGGAATCTCTCGCGCCGGTCACCGGCTGGAATGTCCTGCTCGGGACGCTGACAGAGGCGATGACTCCGGATCACAAGGCGGCTGTCAGCATCCAATATGAATGAAGCGGCCGGCCCATTCAGCTGCCGACCCGCGCGTTGTGCGTTTTCGGGACCAAGGGCCAAAAATGACGGGCTGAGAGCTTCGAAAACCACTTGGTGCACGAAGTGGTTTTGCATGAGTGTTGATGGTCACGCGCCACGTCGCAGACGACGCAGCCTTCGGCGTCGCGGAGCGAATACCGATGCACAGTGAGCTCGACCGCGGCACATTGCGTTCGATCATCAAAGCGGCCTTCAACCGACATGCCCAACGCGCGCAACGTAGAATCGCGCGCGATGTCGGCTGTCGTCGAGACACAAGCACAATCCATGTCCCAAACGCCGCACGCTGGGCGTGGGCCGTTCAGAACGGCCTTGTGACTTCGTCGTTCCGTCGCTCGAGACAGCATCGTTCGAAAAAAGTGCGGTTGCTGTCGAAGCGTACGTCACATCCTGCCTCGCTGCGCGCGCCGAAGACGCGCTGGCACTCGTCGCGTTTCGAGCATTCCTGCCAAGCCGCGCCTTCTTTTTGAAGGTTTGCGGGCGGAGCGGTGAAGAAGGGTACGCAAGGAGACGACGAGCATGCAGGTGAAGAGGTACGTGCGAGGGTTTTGGATAGGCGTTGCGCTGATGGCGGGGTGTGGAAACAAGGCGGTACATGCCGTTCCGGATGCCGGGGCGGTTGACGGCGGGGACAACGGGACGTACGTCGCCGATTTGACGTTCATCCAGGGCGAACGCACGCCGGGCTCGGCGCACTGGCAAGCGGTGCAGGATTTTTGCGCGGAGCGGCTGACGGATCTCGGTTACGAGGTCGAGCGGCAAGCGTACGGAACTGGCGTGAACGTGATTGGGCTGCGGCGCGGGACCAGCGTCCCCGATGAGCAGGTGCTGCTCTCGGCGCACTACGATCACATCGAGGGCTGCGCCGGAGCCGACGACAACGGCAGCGGGGTCGCCGCGGTGCTCGAGGCGGCCCGGCTGCTCGCCACGCAACCACGAGCTCGCACCCTGGTGGCAGCCTGCTGGGACGAGGAGGAGCGCCGGAGCGACGATCAGTCCACCACTGGCTCACATGCCTACGCGCAGCGTGCGCGCGAGCGAGGCGAGAGGATCGTCAGCACCGTCGTATTCGATGGCATCGCGTACGCCAGCAACGAGGCAAGCTCCCAACGCCTGCCGCAGGGGCTGAAAGCGGTGTTTCCGACGCAAGTGCAGCAGATCGAGGCCAACGATTTTCGGGGAGATTTCATGCTGGCGGTGCTCGACTCGACGAGCCATGGATTCGCCGAGAGTTGGGTCGGCTCGGCGCAAGCAGAGGGCCTGCCGACGGTGCTGTTCGAGCTACCGCTGGACCGCCTCACCGATCCTGCCTTGAGCGAGCTCCGCCGGTCGGACCATTCGGCGTTCTGGGATGAGGGTTACCCGGGAATGCTCTTGACGGACACCGCGAACTTTCGTAACCCGCACTACCACTGCGAGCAAGGGCAGGACACGGTGGATTCGCTCGACATGGCCTTCGCGCAACGCGTGGTTCGCAGCGTTACGGCCGCCGCCCGCCGAGATCTGGACGACCCCTGACGGAGCGCCTTCATCCCGACGGACCTGAAAACCCGGTTCGCTTCTTCTCTATTTCAGTCGGGGCGGGCAGATGGGCTGCTCCTCGTGTGGTGCATCGCGTGGCGGCCGTGCGTGCTCGCCTCCCTTCGGAGGACTGCGCGACGCGCTTCGTGACACCCGAAGGAAACGATCAGCTGCGGATGCATTTCGGGAGCTCGATCGCTGGGAAGGGGAGACTGGCGCGGAGCTGGACGCCCTGTTCGCCCCCGCCCAGCAACTCCTTCTTTGCCCGGCCCGCGCGTCGCTTGGCTCCGGATTATTGAAACCGGGAGAAGCAGCGGACACCCGCGCTGATGTAATTAGAGCCGGCGCCCATACTGACGCTCAGTTGCCACTTCGAGCCATCGGGACTCGGAGCAATCCTGGCAAATTCTCCTTCACCGAAGAACTTGCCTGAGATGGTAGTAAAAGCGCACATCGCGGCGTTGGTCGGCACCAGCGGATTGGTAGTAGCCCATACCCGGTTGCTGCTGCCGCGTTCAAATGTGACTCGAAATTCTTTAGTCGCGTTGAGGTCACCCGGCACGGGGTTGCCGTTTGCGTCTACTTTGCCATCTATGAACTTGGCGAGAAAGGACTGATAGGGGTTCGCCCTCAACCAGCGCCCGTAGGTGTAGTGTTCGCCTTTCGTGCAGATCTGAGAGCGTAGGATATTGATGGTATTCACGCTCGGAGACGGGATTGCCTGACTGAACTCCCCGCCGCCGGCCATCTCGCCTTGCATCCCCTCGATGAAGCCGAAATCCGTGCCAAGACCGACGTTGACCTGGGCCTGCTGACAGCCGCCGCCCTTGGCCTGACTCGTCGCACTCCCGCGCGACCAAGCGTATGCGACTGTCTCGTTGCTGTAGAACGGTTTGATGCCGCCAAAGAACTGATTCAAGGGAAAACAGACCGCTTCGCCAAAGACGCCGCTTTGCGATGAATTCCCGTTCAACTCCCAGTTGTTGCCATCGGGGGTCAGACTGACTCGGACCCACTCACCAGCGCCCGCAAAGTGACCGCCCAACGCGGTCAGCACACAAACATGATCGCTCGCCGACTCCATCACCTGTGGCGGCTGGCCTTGGGACCACGTCCATGTCCCCTTTGCCCAGCCGCCGATAAGCCCCTGAGTCGTGCTCGCGACGTTCGATTCCTCAGTCTGGTCTGCTGATGAGCCAGTCTGCAACGTGCAGCCGAGAAACCCCGCGCACGAAATGATGCCGACCAGTACTGAACCCCGGTTTTTCATTGAACGAATCCTTTCTCGAAGCGAACAGCGAGCTGGCTGTCAATGTCGCCCCCTTCACAGCCAGTGGCAGCCTCTGTGCAGCGAACATGCCAAGAAGCGAGTGAGCGAAGTCAGCCGAGAACGCCCGAAGAAATGGCCGTTCTCGGCCCCGGCAAGTCGGCGCGAGCGCACTTTCGTGCGCACGCGAGTGCGCACAAAAATGCAGTTCAGTGTGATGGGAGGGGCGCTCGCGAACCAGCGACGCACCTCGCGGGTGCGCGTGATTCCCCCGCGGAGCGGTCGCAGTGAGCCGCCGAAGGCTACGCCCTCCAGCGCGCGCTGAGTGACCATCAATAAAACAGCTGCTCCGCACGCCGTCACGGCAAGCGGTGCTTGGCGCGCTCAAGGAGGTCCAGAAGCGCTGTCTCCGGTCTCTTATCGTCGGGGCGGGCAGATTCGACGGCTGCCATCACAGAGGGCGCCTGCTCATGCGCGAACCACACGAAAACTGCGGTTTTCGAGTCGGTGAATTCAAGCGGTCGAAGCAACACCTTGAGAACGACGAGGTCTTGCGATGCGGAAAGTCACGCGGAGGAAGTCGATGCTGTCGGGGCGCCCCGCGATGCGTTCGCCCGGTCGTCCGACGGCGGGCGGGCGCGCTGCGCGGCAGCATTTCTGGAGCGCTATCGTGGCGGGCCAGACGACCGAGGATGCTGCGTCGATTTCTGGAGTATCGGCGGCGGTTGGTGCTCGTTGGTTCGGCAAGGTGGCGGCATGCCATCCGTCACTTTAGGACCGCGGTCGACTCGGTACCTCGTTTTCACCGACAGGGAGGAGATCGCTATGGTATCGTGGCGCGGCCACTGGCCAGCAAACAAGAGGCCACGCGCCGCAACAACGCTCACGCGAGAACCCGTGTCGTACGGACCGCAACGTCGTCGGTGACTGGGTCACCGTGGGCGGGCACGACCAGGGTCGGGGGGTGCGCGGCGAGCGCACTACTCACCGAAGCCAGCCAGGACGCGCGCTGGCTCACGTAGACCAGTTCGGGCCGCGAATTGCGGCGGTAGCCAGGTCCGCTTCCGCCCAGCCGGGCCAGGGGCCGCAACCACCAAGCTTGATCGGCGCGCGTCGTGTTGGAGAAGAGATCGCCGAGCCACCACACGACCTCGGCGCTTGCGGTCGTCACCCGCAGCAAGGTGTCCGGGCTCTTCTGTCCGTCCGGAAAGACCAACGCCAGGCCTGGTGGAAGCTCGTGCGCCAGCTCCTCCGCTTTGCCGAACGCTTGCTGCGACCTCGTGGCCAGCCGCCGGAGCGCGCCCTGGGGCGCCCAACTCGTTGCGGCCGGAAAGCGCCGACGCCATTCGGACTGTCCCAGGTAGTGGTAGGCATTCGGCGCTAACAGCGCGACCACGCCTCCGTCATCCGCGAGCTGGTCGTGCACCGTGGCCGGTGCGCCGCGCGGTGGACTGACCACGAGCCAGCCCTTGCCACCCAACCTAACGGCCAGCGCGTTGGCGCTCGCCGGCCCCCACGAGTACTTCAGAACGCGCACGTCACCCTCTCCGGTGAGCGGACGCCAGACGCTGTCCGTCGGAATAGCCATGGCTCACCAGTAGCGATAGCCGCTCGAACGGAACGGAACGCCGAGCTCGGCGCAGATCTCAGTCAAAACTTCTGGTGATTGCAGGTACGTGCGAATGTGCGCAACCTGCTCCTCTGCCACGGACACGCGCGAGATGGCGCGCACGGCTTCGCCGTCGTCGTGGGCGAACCAACCGAGCAGCAGGGGCTCGCCGCGGTGCATGCGCAGCTCCAGCAACGGCGGCCGCGCCTGCAGCCCCTGCCGGTAAGCGCGACCGATACCCGAGCGATCGCCCGACGGATCGCCGAACAACACGCCCGAAAGCGAACCGCGACGAGCCGCTTCGACACCATACTCGATCGAAAGTCCGGGAAATTCGAGCACGACCGCATCGAGCAACAGCGCCGTCAGGCCGTTCAAATCGCGCGCGTTGAAGGCGCTGCAGAAGGCATCGAGCACGGCCGGCGCGGGCGCGACGGAGTAGCTTTCGTCGGGCGCGATCAGCTTACCGCGGCCGCGATGTAGCGCCGCCTTCACCGCGCCAACACTGGTCGCCAGCGTCTGGGCGATCTCCTCGAGGCTTAGGTCGAAGACGTCCTTCAACACCACCGCGGCCCGCTCTTGCGGCGCGAGCCGCCCGATCAAAGTGCCAGCAGCTTCGCGGGTCGCGCGGGGCTCAGCCTGGGGCGCCTCCGTGGCATCGGGGCCAAGCGGCGCCTCCATGGCTAGCTCCCGTCCGCCGCGTACGCGGTTCAGCCACACGTTCGACGCCACGCGGAACAACCAGGCCCGCGGGTTTTCCAGCTCCTGATGGACACAGGCCAGCGTCACGAAGGCGCGCGCCAAAGTGTCCTGCACCAGATCATCGGCGTCCCACGGGCTCCGTGTCAGGTAGCGGCAGTAGCGATACAGCTCCGGCCGCAGCGGCTCGCACACGTCCAGAAAGCTGCGCCAGCTCTGCCCTACGGCGCCCGGCAAAGGCTCGCTCGGGCCCAGCCTGGAGGAATTCGACTCAGATTGGTCGGTCATACTGGAGAGACACGCGACGGAACCGAAAGGATACTACTACGCCTACACTCTCCGCGGCCCCCACCCGATACCCGAGGTTGACTTGGGGCTTGCACGTCGCACTTCGTCTGGCGAGATCGGCCCTTGCACGCGCCGCGCCAGCCCAGTCCTTGTCGTCTCAATAAGTCGGGGGCTGTCACGCCGCCTGCGCCTTGGGTTGGCATGACTCGAACCGACAACAAGCCCTTGTATCGCAATCGCAACAGCTCGCGCGTGGCGCTCCTCGAAGAGCGCGCCCGCGGCATGCGCGCTTCGCTCACACCGTCAGAAGCGCTTCTATAGGCTCGCATTCGCGGGCGGCGGCTGGCGCCCGTGTTCGTCGCCAAGTGCCGTTGCTCGGCCGCTTCATCGCTGACTTCTTGGCGTCCGTGGAGCGGCTCGTGATCGAGGTCGATGGCGGCACCACGCCGAGCAGGCCCGCGCGGACGAGCGCCGTGACGCAGTGCTGGCTCGCGCTGGCTACCGCGTGCTCCGCTGGATGCTGTGCTCGTCGTACGAGACATCGAGGCGGCCACCTTGCGCGTGCGCGCGGGCTCACGGCGTGAGCAGCGTACCCACAAAGCGAAAAAGTCCCCGGCATTCGGGTTGCCGGGGACTCTCATTTTTTCGGTCTCTTATCGTCGCGGCGGGCAGATTCGACGGCTGCCATCACAGAGGGCGCCTGCTCATGCTCGATCCATACGAAAACCGCGGTTATTGGGTCGGCTTCCCCGATGGAAGGAGACCCAAGGTGACGCCGGGTCACGGGGTGTTGGGTAACTGGGGGGAAACGGATTCGGACGCTGCTATGCTTGCCGGGTGAGCCAGCCACTACCCCTCGACGAGGCGATACAGCCCTCGAGCGGACCCGACGCACCCCGTGCGCGTCAGGGTCGATGAGGAGCTGACAGTCGAGGTGCGCTCGGTGGCTCAAACCGCCAGGTTCCTGACCTGCGTGAATTTCGTGCTCGAGGTCGGGGCTACGATGGTAGGAACGAACCGCTCCCATCCATAATCAGCGCCGCGAGCGCTGGAGAGCCTACTCTTGTGGTGCTAGTCTCGGCAGAGGAATGAGCACGCTGCCCGTTGTTTTGCGTCCCGGCGAAGACGGTTGGATCGTGGCGGAGTGCCCGGTCCTTCCGGGCTGCGTCTCACAGGGCAAGACGCGCGAAGAGGCGCTGGTGAATATCTCGGAGGCCATCGCGCTCTGCTTGGAATCAGGCGATAAGCCAAGTGGCGAATTGGTAGACGTCACCGTGGCTGCGTAGGCGTCGCTTTGGTCGCCCCGCCGCTAGTCTCCGGCAAGGACTGCGTTGCCGCTCTTGGGCACCTCGGATACATGCAGACGCGCCAGCGCGGAAGTCACGTGCGTCTCGAATGCGCCGGCCGGTCACCGCTGACTATCCCGATGCACAGTGAGCTCGACCGCGGCACACTGCGTTCGATCATCAAGGCGGCTGGACTCACTGTCGAAGAGTTCTCGGCGTTCGTCCGCTAGGCAGAGTCGAACCCATGGAACCGCATCTACTTCCCGTCGAACTCATTCGCCATGTGAAATTTCAATCTCTATCTCAGCTCAAACCTGGACGACAGCTGGCGCGCGCTCGGTGAAGTGCGCTTCATGTACCTGCCGAACGGCGCGACCACCACCGACACCAAGGCGGGTCAAGTCACGCGGACCGATACCACCGTGCTCGACTACGCTGGTTTCGACCAGCCGATTCATTGGGGCGCGATTCGCATCGAACGTGTTTGGGTCGAGCACGAATTTTCCGCCCTCTTCCAGCTGCAGGTCGGCGCCTCCCTCACGCCCTATGGCATTTGGGGGATACCCATTTTGATGGCGCTCGGTGATTTGGACGGCGACGGCGATCTCGACGCCGTGGTCGCGCAATGGGACTGGACGCTCGAGCCCCGGACCTGGCTGCAGAGCAGTTAGCGCGCGCTCGAGGCGGCGCGCACACTGCGCCGGAGTGCTCGCGGCAGCGCGCAAAAAGACGCCCGTCCGATGCGCTGCGCTATGCCCCAGTGCACAATCGCCTCAGCGGCGGATCGACGGAGGGCGGGCGCGAGCACCCAGTACGCGCCAAATTGCCCATTGGTGACGAATAGTTAGCCCTAGCTCGCAGGCGGCACACCGGTTGCCGAGCCGGCGCCGCCTGCCCTGATCGCCTTGCCGGCGCAGAAGGGCATCCGCTTCGCCGCAACGCTGACTAACGAAGCCGACCCCCCTTTGATAGCATTGCGGTTGGTCATGGTAGACGTTGCTCCAGAGCACCCCAATGTCGCACGCTATCGTCGAATGATGGCGGCGTTCAACGCCAATGACCTCAGTACGGTCAGCGAATTGGTCGCCCCGGACGTGGACTATGTCGTGCCTGGCCGCAGCTTAATCTCCGGAAGGACGCGCGACTTGAGCGGTTTGCTCGACATGTTACGTCGCTGCAAAGAGCTGAGCGCTGGGACGCTCCGACTGGAGCTGCGCTCGGTCGTCGCAGATGAGCAGTATCTGTTCGTATACGGCCGCGTCACTGCACAGAGAAACGGCAAGGCAATCGATAGCGACCACTGCGTCGTGTTTCGCTTCGCTGATGGGAAAATCGTCGGCGGTCGCACGATCCCCGCGGATCTTTATGAGTTCGACGACTTCTGGGCTTAGTCTCGCGCAGATCTGATCAAAATCATGGCTTACGAATCATGCGTGCTCGACGGTCTGTTCGCGATCCGCTGGGGCCGAGAGCCGGAAATCCAGGATGTAGCGAAGTACGTCGCGGAGCTGAAGAGCGCCCGCGTGACGCAGGGCGCGCCGCTGGTGGGAATGTTCATCATGCCCCCGGACAGCAAAATCCCGAGCGAGGCCTTTCGCAAGGTTCAAGCCAACGCGCTACCCAAGATCATGGATGATTTGGACTTCTGCGTTGCCGTGTTCGAGGGCACGGGCTTCATCGTCGCCCTCAAACGGAGCGCACTCGGTGCAATCTTGTTGCTGGCGCCAAAGCGGTTCTCGATTCACGTACGCTCGACCGCGGAAGAGGCCCTGATAGACGACCCACCCAAGGCCGTGCGCTTCGATGCCAGGCGTGCTCTCACCGAATTGCGCCGTCGTCGCCTGGTAACCTAGCTTCGATGATCTCGCTCTAGCGAGAACCTTTCGGGCAATGGGTACGGGCACGTTGGCGGGGAGCCCCTAGTGTCGCTCGGACGGGGGCGGGCGCTGGGAAGTCGGCGGATCGGTCTTGCGGCGCATGGCGAAAAACTCGGCCAGCGTTTGGGCCCGCCGCACCAGCGTCGGGGCCAGCTCGTTCACGTCGATCAGCGCGTCAATCACGGTTGGGCCCGCGATCGTGAGTGCGCGGTGGAGTGCGTGGCGAAGCTCGCTCGGTGATTCCACTCGCACGCCCTCCGCGCCCAACGAGCGAGCCAAAGCTGCGGAGTCGAGCGGCACGCGGAACGAGGACGTGCCGAGATTGCCGCCGTGCATGAGCGTCTCCCCCTGGTGCACCATGCCGTGGCCTGCGTTGTTCAGCACCAGCCAGACGATGGGCAGGCGCAGTTCCACCGCTGTGTGCACCTCCATGCCATGCATCGCAAAAGCGGCGTCGCCGACCAGGGCGACGGCGCGGCCACCCGGAGTCGCGAGCGCCCCACCCACCACTCCGGCGACGGCGCTCCCCATTGCCGCAAACCCGAGATCAATGAAATAACACCCCGGTTCGCGAGCTTCGAAGTAGTGCGAGGCCCAAATGATCGAAGTGCCGTTGTCGACGAACAGAGGGACTTTGTCGGGCATCGCGCTCCTCAGCTCGCGAATCAAGCGTTGCGGCTTGAGCGGCGACCGGTCGTCATCCAGCCCGTCTGGCGCCAAGTAGCGCGCGGTGCTAGCGCGCAGGGCCGCCAGCGGCTCGCGCTCGCGCTCGCGTGCGCGCGTCGGGGTGGACGCTGCGAGCAGCTCGTTCAAGTGCGCGATAGAGGCGTGTGCGTCGCCGACGATGGCGAGATCGACTGGATAGTTTCTGCCGATGACGCGCGGATCGATGTCGAGCTGCACGAAGGCTATTTTCGGGCTGAGCTTCGCGCTCCAGCCATTCGTCACGAACTCGTTCAGGCTCGAGCCGATCACCAGCAGCACGTCTACCCCCGCAGTCTCCAGATACTTCTCGGCTCGCTCATGGCCACCGAACCCGAACACACCCAGCGACAGCTCATGGTTCTCGGGGAAAACCCCTTTGCCTTTCGGCGATGTCGCGACGGGAATGCCCTCGGTGCGGGCGAGTCGAAGAAGCTCCGCGGATGCCCCGGATAGGGCGACGCCGTTTCCGACCAATAAACAAGGACGCTCTGCCGCGACGAGCAGCTGAGCGACCTCCGTCAGCCCTTCGCGATCGATAGGTGTAGAGCGCGCTCGATACTGACCGGGCGATAGCGGGGGACAGTGCACCGGGCGGGTCAACATGTCCGCTGGCATACTCAGGTGCACCGGACCGCGCCGTCCGGTCAACGCGACGCGGATCGCAGCACGCGTGATGTCCGGAATTCGTGACACGGCCGGAAACATCACGGACTGTAGGGTGACGGGGCGAAACAACTCCACCAGATCCGTGCCAAGGGCCGAGCTTTCCTGGATCGCGCCCTTCCCGAAAACGTGCGTCGCGACCTGACCCGTGAGAAGCAGCACGGGAATTGAATCCGCGTATGCGCTCGCGATACCGGTTAGCGCGTTGGTCGCGCCGGGCCCGCTGGTGACACAGCACACGCCGAGCGTACGACTGACGCGCGCGTAGGCAGCCGCCATGAACGCGGCGGCTGCCTCGTGTTTGGCTAGGACGAAGCGAATCGTTTTCCGTTGCTGAAGCGCCTCGAAAAAACCGGTGAGCGGACCGCCTGGCACCCCGAAAATGTACTCGACGCCTTCCCCTTCGAGGATTTGCAGGATGGCATGCGCTGACGATAACTCCCCACTTTGCAGGGTGCCGACCGGTAGGCTCATCCGAGTTCACGCTGCATGCAGGGCACAGCAAGCGTACGGCTGCCGTCGTGGCGATCTTTAGACGCCGGCCGGTGCGGCGAAAATGCTCACCCTACCCACGGGTCTAAGTCATCCAAAGCCACCTCAGTCAGCGACCGGTAGACGCTCCACTTGAACACGATGCTCGTGGCATGCGAGTCTCTTTGGACGAGCAACACGACAAACCTTCGCCTCGTTTGTTTTCAGAGGCGCTCCGGCGCTTCGACGTCCCATCCGAGCGTGTGTTGTTCGTCGGTGATCTGGGGCGAGGCAACTGTGGTGGCCGACGCGCGCTGCAGGGCGGAGGTTTTGTTCGCGCGCCGGGGCGCCCTCGTCCGGTAGATTTTGCGTACGATGCGGATTAACAGCGGGTATGGAAGCACTCCGCCCTGGGCGACCGTCTGCACTTCGATGGTTATGAACGCTTTCAGCCTTCAGCCAACGGCCCGCGTGCGTTCCCAGGTGAAGAGCGCGAGCACCTGTACAAGGTTCACGCACCGGGCGGTTTGCTCGTTCGGATTGTGCGTGGGGAACAGGGCGGCACAATCACGGATCAGGCGGTCCTCTATATCCATGGCGATCGACAGGGGTCACCCGCAATCATCCGCGATCAAGAGGGTGGCGACCACGGCTCGCCCGTGTGGAGCAGTATCGGCACGCCATTGGGGGATGTGAGTTGGGAGTCTTCTGATTCGAGTGGTTCCGATCGGCGCCCCACTGGCCGAGTCCTGACGCAGGCGATGCGCGGGAAGCTTCCTGCTGCCCGCGTGGTCCTGAACACGAACGGCCGCACGCCGTCACGGCAGGCGGTCCTGAGCGCGCTCAAGGAGATCCAGAAGCGGCACTCGCTGCCCGCTCGCAGCTTCCACTCGCTCCGGCACTATTTCCTGTCGGCGCTGGTGCGAGGCGGGGCAAACCTCGAAGCGGTCCGCGAGCTCGCGGGCCATTCGAAGCTGCTGACGACGCAGCGTTACCTGCACGCTTCTGGTGCAGACCTTCGTCACGCCGTGTCACGGCTTCCCGGTAACGCGAAGCCTTTGGGTAATTGTGCTCCTTGCTGTGTGGCGTCGTGTGACGGTCGGCGTGGCCGCCGCACGTCGTCTCGAGAGAGCGAGAGCGCAGTCTTCTACGGCTCGGGCTCGTTGTCGGTTCGAGTCCTGCCGAGCGGGCGCACGCGCCGCGCCAGCCCCGTCACTGCCCGTCGCGATACGGCGGGGGGCTGTCACGGCGCCTGCGCCTGGGGTGGGCATGACTCGAACCGACAACAAGCCCTTGTTCCGCAATCGAAGCGCTGCGCGCATCGCGCTCTTGGACGAGCGTGCCCGCGGGATGCGCGTGGCGCTAACTGCGTCAGAAGCGCTGCTGTGGGGGCGCATTCGCGGGCGGCGGCTGGGCGCGGTGTTTCGCCGGCAAGTGCCGCTGCTCGGCCGTTTCATCGCTGACTTTTTGGCGCCCGCCGAGCGGCTCGTGATCGAGGTCGATGGCGGGCACCACGTCGAGCGAGCACGCGCGTACGCTAGGCGTGACGCGGTGCTGGCTGGCGCGGGCTACCGCGTACTGCGGTTGGATGCGGCGCTGGTCATGCGGGACATCGAGGCGACCGTCTCGCGTGTGCGTGCTGCGCTCGAGCGCTGAGGCGCTTGGCCAAAAGCAAAAAAGTCCCCGGCATTCGGGTTGCCGGGGACTCTCATTTTTTCGGTCTCTTATTGTCGGGGCGGGCAGATTCGACGGCTGCCATAACCTGCACCGCCGCGCGCGTTCACTTGGGCGGGACGGCGGGTGGGGGCGTCTCCTCAGTGCCGGCAGGGCAGCCATTTTTGGCTGCTTCGTCGGAGCTGACCCCGGCTCGGTCGGGGCACGCATCGAGCTTGTCTCGGACGCCGTCAGAGTCCCGATCCAACGGACAGCCGTTGCTGCTGCGTTCGGCGGAACGGTCACCGTCCACGTCCGGGCAGGCGTCCAACGGATTGCAGATCCCGTCGCCGTCCGGATCGACGCACACGTCGGGTGCGAACTCGATCGCGAACGTGACGCGCATCGTGGGACTGCCATCGCCGCGCGAGAGCCCTGGGCCGATGCCGGAGCTCACGTTCCAGTTCTGCAGCACCGTCAGGTGGGCGCCGAGTAATAGCTCCAGCGGGGTGCCCCGAGCTCCAAACGGCGAGTTCCCTCCGCTCACTGCGGTGCTGCCGTAAAGCTCCGGTCCGAGTACGAAGACGTCATTCACCCGCGCGCCCGCGGCCATGCTGAACACCACCTCGTCACTTAGCTGCCTGCCTTCGAACGCGCCATCCAGTGGGCGGAAGGCAAATCCGAGTTTCGCGCCATAGGCGAGCCCCTCGCCATCGCCCGCAACGAGGAGATGAGGCGTGACACGAACGGTGCCGTCACTCGTGAACGATGCTCGACTGCCAGTGGGGAGGTAGAGCTGCACGCCGACGGCGCTGGTGAAGACGCTGCCGTAGTGACCCGCGAAGCGCACATCACTGGATATTCGCAAATCGCCCACGCGCGCTCCGTGCGGGGCACGCGCGCTCAGCGCGACGCTGCTCGAGTCTTCGCCCTCCTGGTAGAGGGCAACTGGCAAATCGATAGCGAATCGAAAGCGGTCTCCCATCATCGCCGCGGCTCCGGCGTGCACGAAGATCTGATCGGTGATGGCGCGGCGCGAAGCGCTATCGCTCGAGCCGTCGGTGCCACGGAGAACGAGGGGCGCGTAGGCCCAGTCGAAGACTGCGCCCCCAGCTATATTCGGGGCACCGCGAAAATCGAGCGAATCGCTGACGAACCAGTCGCTCCCGCGCTCGGAGGGTTCGAAACGGTTGCTCGCGAACCCTTGTTCCTGCGCATGACTGTGGCGTGCTGCCCCAGTCAGCGAGAGGGAGGTTGCAACCAACGCGAGGATTCGCTGCCGCATGCCCATAGGTGTCGCTTATGGTGCATGGCCATGCATTTTTGGCCAGCGTTGACTGCGGCCGCTATCGTCCTCGCCTTAGCTGGGCACGTTCGAGCGCAAGCGTCGGACGTCCGCTCACTCCGCTACGACACTCGGGTCGACGTGGCCGTTACTTCTATTGGGGCGACTTGGTTCATCGCGTCTGAAGTCCTGAAGGCCGAGCTCGTGCCCGAGAAGTGCCGCTGGTGCTACCGCGGCGCCGACGGACAAGACTTGCTCAACCCGTACGACGGCACGGTCCGCCGGCAATTCCTCTGGAAAGATACTCGCGCGGCGGACATCACGAGCTCCGTGCTCGCCTTTGCGGTGGAGCCCGCCTCCGCCTTCGGCTTGACCGCACTCGCGGCCGGCAACGATCACGCCCGGAACGGCTTTCCGCTCGACGCACTGCTGATCACAGAAGCCACCGTCATTGCCGGCGCCATCAACCAGATCGTGAAGTTCGGTTTCGCGCGCGAGCGACCGTTCGTGCACTACCTTCCGCGGCTGCCCAACGCTGTCCGTGGGCTCACCGATAGTCCGTCGGACGACAACTTGTCCTTCTTTTCAGGCCACACCACGCTCGCATTCGTGGTCGCCACTTCCTCCGGTACCATCGCCTTCATGCGCGGCTATCGCCTCGCGCCCGTCGTGCTCGGGTCGGGCCTGGTGATGGCGACGTCGGTCGGATACCTGCGCATCGCGGCAGACAAGCACTACTTTTCGGATGTCATGACCGCCGCTGTCATTGGCTCGATCGTCGGCGTCGGCATCCCCCTGCTCTTCCACGCTCCGTCCTCGCGCGAACCGGCGTCCGCAAGCGCAACCGTTCAGGCCCTCCCCACCTCGCCGTTACAGCCCGCTTTCACCATCTCCGGTAGGTTCTGAAGTCAGCGGCAAACTCGAAGCAGTCCGTGAGCCCGCGGGCCACTCGAAGCTGCTGACGACCCAGCGCTACCTGCACGCCCCGGGTGCAGACCTTCGGGACGCCGTGTCGAGGCTGCTTGCTATCGCTTCAGGCCTGCGAGCAACGCCCACGCGGCAGTTCGAGCACCACGATCCTGCGCCCGCATATTGATGCATTGGTAAAGGCAGGCCTCGCGCGGCACGGAAACGGGGGCTTCGGCGTCGTACCGCTATCCGCGAACATCTCGTTCAGCACTCCCTGACAGCGTCGCAACCCTAATGCCAGATGCCGATGCTGACCGCAGTATTGAGGTAAGCGCGCGCGGCGTCAGCGCCTAGCGAGAGTTGCCAGTAGTTGAATGGCTTCAAGAGCCCGAACACGCTCCACGTGAATAGCTTCACGTCGAAGCCGCCGGCGCCGTGCACGCGGCTCCGCGTGCCGGCGATCAACGCGGGCTCGTAATAACTGCCGCCGCGTAACCGCAGGTAGTGGGGAATGACTTCACTCTCCAACCCGAGCCGCGGCGAGATCACTGGCCTATCCATCGCGGTTTGACCGCTCAGACCCACTGGGCCTCCGCCTTGGATGACAGAGAGCTCGGTGCTGACCAGTAGATACCAGCGTTGGCGTGCCTCGTAGCGGTCAAAGAGCTCCTGCGCCGCTCGATCGAGCTGTTTGTCCGTCGGCGTTCCATTGGTTCGAGCCGCGATGTCTCGAGCCGTAACCAAGGGGGGATTGAGCACGCGCGGGCCGAATTGATAAGCGAGCCCGAACGCAACCTCCCACGGCACGTGCACGGTGCTTTCGGCAACGCCGGGCTGGGCGGCCAGTCGCGCGTCGATCGGTGATTTTACGGCGGCGGCAATGCGGTACTGCTCTCGAGTCGGCTTCACGAGCACCCCCGCTTCATAACCAATGCCGGCCGTGCCCAGTACGCTCCCGCCGCCCGAGCGATCGAAGCTCATGCCGATCAAGCGCGGCCCCGTCCCTAGCAGGAGCTGCCCGTTCAAGTAGCCGTACGCCATGTTCATGTGCACCGTGCCAAAGTTGGCGGCAAAGCTGGTGTCGATGCCTTGCGTCTGTTGTGTGCGGCTGGCTGCGTTGCGTTCCGCCTCTGCCGAGATCCCCACGCCGAACTGCCGGTAATTGACCAGCAATGCGACGGACCCGAACAACGCCGTGCTTTTATTGGCTTTAGCTTGGTCGCCGTTTGCGGTGTTGCCCTGATTGTAGACGTCGTTTTTCGGCAGCCAGGCGCCGACCGCGAAATCAACACCGAAGCCGACGTTCCAATCTTGGAACGAGTGAGGCAAACGCACCGCGGTTGAGGCGGGATTGATGGCTACGCCTTCAGTGTCCTCTGCAATCGCGACGAACGCGCCGCCGAGGCCGATGCGGCGGGTGCTTCCGGTGATGGGCCCGCGCGTCGAATCGACCGTTTGCGACTTGGCAGCTCCTGTGTCGGTCTGTGCTGAAGCGTGCGTGGCGAACGTCCCCACACACGTCAAGCTTGCCACGCCCACACCCCAAACAAGCCACCTAAGCTTCGAGAAAATCGCTATCACGCGTGACGCAGTGCAATCACCGTGCCGATACTGTCGCCGCCACCAGCGGGCCGTAACGCCAATGGCAGCCACATCGATGTCAGGCGCGCTCCTCGACGCCAACGCTCAGCGTGCGATCACGAACCAGAGCCCGCGATCAACCGCGCTCACGATGCCGCACCCCGCAGCAAGCGCTTGGCGGCGCAGAAATCTCCCGTGTGCCCCAGCTCGAGATCGAGGCCGCAGTCACCAGCGCGCGCTCTGCAGCGTCGCGCAAACCAGCAGTAACCACGATTGACGTGCCGCGGTGGAACCCACACCCATGCCGAAGTAGGTCCTTGTGCCCGATCACGGCGCCGAAAGCCTCTCACCGTTAGCCTGCGCGCCTCCGCGCTTCCGGCGCACGCTGAGCAAAGCGAGCGCGCCGACGGTGAGCCATGCGGCCAGCGCGCTCAACGGACCAACTGGACGTGTGAATGCGCAACCTCCACTCGAACTCTTCGGCGGCGTACCGCTGCTAGCGGGCACGCCGCCGCTCGAGGCCACCGCTCACGCCTGCGGCGCTCGCGCCAAGACTGGTTCCGAAGATGCGTGCGATCCGGGTTCTGGGCTTGTTGTCGACTTGGTCGAACATGCCCGCAATCATCAAGCGATTGCCCAAATAGGGCGCGATGGTGCGAACGACGTCATCAATCGGAACCACGAAGCCGTCGGGAGCTCCGTCCGGTGCCAGGCGAGGTGTTCGTCCACCAGCACGGGTCTTAGCCGGTCGTTTGCTTGTTGCAGTTTTGGACGGTGCGCGAAGCGGGCTTCAGCTTGCACGCGGCTACGCGCGCGGGAGCCGCCGACGAGCAAGGGCGCGAAGCACTGCTCAAGTACATCCTAGCCTGCCCGATCCGACCAAACCGGCCTGCCGAGCCGGCACCGACGTGACCTGGAGCCGGCTCTCGCTGATGACGTCTTATGAGTAAGATGCGATGACGCGTTCTGAGTCCGACGGCGGACCCAGAGCGCGTCGCCCGCCCCTCGTCGAGTCACCATGCATCAGCCGAGCGCCCGAGCCCGGCAACGCCCGCTCGAGCTGCCCCGTGACGCCGAAGGCCCCCGACGACCCGCGTTACCTATCAGGCAGCGGTTCCACGTCGCCCAAAGGGGCGGGAGCGACCCTTGCCCGCCGCCAGAGTCGCCCCCCGCGGCGACGAGCCGAGCGCCCCTCGGCGATGATGTCTAGCTCAGCGTGTTCGCGCTGCTTTGCGGCGGGTGGATAGGTATAGTCGCGGCATGCGCCAACGCGGGGAACACTCGATGGTGGCGTTGCTAGCAGCAGCGCTGCTCGCAACACCCCGCGTCCGGGCCAATCCCGCGCAGAACAGCAAGCGAACCCCGCAGGCCGCCGAGCGAGCAATGGCAGCGGTGATCGAAATCGAGCGAGCTCCAGGCTCGGAGGTGTGCCCCGATTCAGAGTCGGTATTTCGATCGATCGCGCGGCTGTTCCCCGAGCGCGCGTTCCAGCGCAGCACCGATGTGTACACGAGCGCTGCCAGCGCGCGCGTCTCGATTCGACCGCTCACGTCTGGCCACGAAGCCAGGATGATCACGCTGCTGCCTCGCCGAGGTGAGCGGGTAATCGTAGAGAGGGACCAGGATTGTCATGGGCTTGCCGATGCGTTGGCGCTGGCGTTCGTGATGCTCGTTCAAGCACCCGATTCGAACTCTCCGCTTGCCGTCGCGGGCGCGACATCGGCGGCCAGCGAACGCGCAACCCCGCTGGATCCGGCCACGCGCGACTCCGGCTCCAATTCCCCACTGCCGAACGAGGCTACTCCGTCGCGTGCCCTCGTGTGCGCACCCGCATCAGCGCGTGCACCCAGCTCGGGCGCACGAATAGCGCGTGGCGCGCGCCGCGTGCGGACGGAAGTCGACGCTTCGATTGTCGGGGGGTACGGAGTTCTCGATGAGCCCGCTCTGGGGGCCGCCGCAGGAGTCGAGCTGTACGACCAAAGCGGCTGGGGATTTTCGTTGCAGGGCGTCAGGCTGTGGTCGCTTCCCGCCGAGGTCCGCGGAGGGAGCATCACGTTCACGCTGTGGGGCCTGCTCCTCGGCCCGTGTTACCGCGCGCAGCTCGGCGCAGCGTCCCGCTTGGATGCCTGCCTGCGCCTCGGCGTCGGTTCTCAGTACGTGGCGGTGGAACAATTTTTGACGCCTCAACCCGGCAATTTCCCGTGGCTCACGCTGACGCCGACGCTCGGCTACGGGCTCGGATTCACTGAATCGCTGAGTGGCTTCCTGCGCATTGGGCCGATTGTCCAACTGCGGTCGCAATCTTTCAGCGTGATTGACGGGGCCGGAGCTCCCGCCCCAATGGTGGCCGGGCCCAGCGTTGGCGTGTTGGCGGAATTGGGCCTGAACTTTGGTGAGGAATTTCTTTTGACCCGGTTCGAACAGTGGCAGTGATCGCCAGCGCTTCGGGCCTCCACTCAATTGATCATCGCTTGCGCCGAGCGCGAAATGAAACTGAAGGACGTGGATGAACGCTGCACTCTCCCTTGCCTGTAGCGCGGTGCTGATGGTCGCCGCGACATCCGGCTGCAAGGACGATCACGTGATTGGATCGATGCCGCGAGACGCTGCGGGCAGCGGCGGGCAGGCGACTTTCAATGCCGGCGCAGGCGGCGCCCCCGAGCTCGGCGGTAGTCCGGGCGGCGCCGGGCGCGCTACTGCCGGCGCGGGTGGCTTGGGGGTGCTGCGTGGCACGGGTGACGGCACCTTCGCTGAGCAAACGAGCTATCGGGTCTCGGAAATACCGACTTCGGTCGCGATCGCGGACTTCAACGGCGACGGCGTGCTCGACATCGTGACGGTCGGGGGAAACGAGGACAAGGTCAGTGTGCTCCTCGGAACGGGATCGGGGAGCTTCGGGACCAAGCGGGATTTCGACGCCGGCAATGGGGCAACGCAAGTGGCGCTTGGTGACTTGAATGCTGACGGAAACGTGGATCTGGTGGTCCCGGCTTTCGTATCGAGCACCGTCGGTGTGTTTTTGGGAGCGGGTGACGGGACCTTCGCCGAAAGAGTGGACTACGCCGTGGCAGCCGGTCCGAATTCCGTGGCGCTCGGCGATCTGAATCAGGATGGTGCACTCGATATCGTGACCGCGGCCCAGAATGCCGACGCAGTGAGCGAGCTACTGGGTAATGGTGACGGTACGTTCAAAACACAGCTGAACTACCCGACCGTGCGCGAACCCTATTCGATGACGCTCGGGGACTTCAACGGTGACGGTGAGCTGGATCTCGTCACCGTCAGCGTCTCGACGATAATGATCGTGGCTGTCCACCTCGCAACGGGAAATGGCAAATTCGGAGTCACGACCGAATACTCGCTTCCGGATGTCGATGTCTCCCAAGCCGCTCCCCAGTCCATAGCGGTCGGAGACTTGAATGGCGATGGCGCTCTCGACATTGCTACCGCCACTTTGTCTGGCGACGAGGCGAGAGTGTTATTTGGGCGCGGCGACGGCAGCTTCGCGGTCACGACCTCCAGCACCGGGCGCTTTGAGATCGACCTGGCCCTGGCCGATCTCAACGGCGATGGCAAGCTAGACGCCGTAACGCTGGATTTCTTCGGAACCGCCGTGAGAGTGCAGCTCGGGATCGGCGCGGGTCAATTCGCCGCGCCGGCTGACTACATGACCGATCCCGGTCCTGGTGCGGTGGCGCTCGGTGATTTGAATGCCGACGGCAAGCTGGATATCGTGGTCGCCAATGGCAACTCGGATACCGTGAGCGTACTGCTCGGCGCGGGCGGCGCGAACTAGTCGCCGACCACAAAAAGTGAAAACCCGGCTTCGGGTGCCGGGTTTTCAGTCTGTCTCTGGTCTCTTATCGTCGGGGCGGGCAGATTCGAACTGCCGACCTCTCGGACCCGAACCGAGCGCGCTACCAAACTGCGCTACGCCCCGAAACGGAGGCGGCGGACAATGGTCCGAGGGGAATGATCTGTCAAGGATGAGAAGCGCGTGGGGTGCGATTTTTGTTTCGCAAAAATCGCCGGGCCAGGCGCGTTACCTGGCGCCGACTGAGCCCGATCTGAGACGGCGCGGCGGGCGAAAATCTAGTTGGAATTCCAACTAGATTTTCTGCCGCAGAGAGGCCTCGCCGGGCACCGGCGCTCGCGCGCCCGCGGTTAAGCGCGCTTCTTTAGTTCCGCCACCAACGCGGGGACGGCGGTGAACAGATCGGCCACGAGGCCGTAGTCGGCGAGTTGGAAGATGGGGGCTTCGGGGTCTTTGTTGATCGCGACGATCACTTTGGAGCCCTTCATGCCGGCAATGTGTTGGATGGCGCCGGAGATGCCGACCGCGAAGTAGAGTTGCGGGGCGACGATTTTGCCGGTTTGCCCGACCTGGAAGTCGCCGGGGGCGTAACCCGCGTCGACTGCGGCGCGGCTGGCGCCGAGCGCGGCACCGAGGGAGTCGGCAAGAGGCTCGAGCACCTCCATGAACTTCTCTTTCAGGGCGCGGCCGCCGCTGACGATCACCTTGGCTTCACCGAGGTCGGGGCGGGCGCTCTTGACGGCTTCGAGCGAGACGAATTCGACGCGTGCCGCGGAGGCCGCGGGAGCTACCTTAGCGACGGCTTCGATCGGGGAGGCGCCACCGCTCGGGATCGCGGGGTCGAGCTCGCTTTGGCGCGCAGTGGCGACTTGGATGGGCGTGCCGAGCGTGCAGTAGCCGTAGGCGTTGCCGGCAAACATCGGGCGTTTGTAGACGAGCTGGTTGCCCTCGGCGGATACGCCTGCGCAATCGCCGGCGTAGGCTGCGTCCAGGCGAGCCGCCACGCGCGGCAAGAGATCTTTGCCGAAGCTCGACGCGGTGGCGACGATCAGGCCGAAGGCTTTGCCTACCGCGGCGACCGTGGGTGCGAATTGCTCCGCCGTGTATTTGCCGAACGCGGCGTCAGTGCAGGTGAGTACTTTGGCGGCACCGTAGCCGGTTAGTTCAGCTGCAGCGGTTGTCGCGTTCGCCCCCAAAACCAAGATCGAGAAGCTTCCGCCCAGCGTGGGCAGGGCGAGCTTTGCGAAGCTGATCGCGGACAGGGTGGTTTTTTTGAGTTTGCCGTCTTCGGACAGTTCGGCAATCACGAGTGCGTCGGACATGCTTCAAATCACCTTCGAAACGGTGGCGAGCTTTTCGACCAGCTCGGCCACGTCTTTGACTTTGGCACCGCCCGCACGTTGCGGAGGGCGCTCGAACTTGAGGTACTTGGTGGCGAGCTGAGTGCCGCCCGCGACGTCTGCCAGGGCCTTGACTTCGAGGGGCTTCTTCTTGGCTGCCATGATCGCGGGCAGCGGTGCGAAGCGCACGCCGTCGCCGTGTTTGAAGCCGGCTTCGGCTTGAGTCAGTTTGGAGTACACGCTGGCCGGCGAGACGATGCGCAGATCGACCGTGACCACGGCGGGCAGGGTGACGCGTAGCGTGAGCACGCCGCCGTCGACTTCACGACCGACGAGCAGCGCGCCCGTTTCTTCTTTGATCGTGGCAGCGAAGGTCGCCATCGGATAGTCCAAGAGCTCGGCCAAGCGTTGACCGACCTGGTTGCTGTCGCCGTCGACCGCCTGTTTGCCTAAGAGGATCAGGTCCGGCTTCTCGGCATCGACGATGGACTTGAGCGCGATCGCGACCAGTCGGCCGTCGAGCTCGTTGTCGTTGGCGTCGATGCGGATTGCGCGGTCGGCCCCGGTGGCCAGGGCGGCGCGCAGCATGGTCTCGCACTCTTTGGGACCGAGCGTGACGACCACCACTTCGCCCTCGCGCTTTTTCGGCGCCTTGCCGTTTTCGGTCAGGCGCAGCGCGGCTTCGAGCGCATATTCGTCGAACGGGTTCGTCTTCCATTCGAGACCCGTCGTGTCGATCGCATCACCCGAGGGGCTGATTTTGACCTTGTTGGCGTTGTCGGGATCCGCAACGCGCTTCAGAGCAACCAAGACTTTCACTGCATGTTCTCCTCTCGGCCTTTTGGCCGAGGATCGCGTGTCTTCTGGGGCGTGAGGTTAATCCCTGGGCGCGATGCGTCAACGCTTGGCGGCGTTATTTCCCCTCGCTTCACTGGGGCGCCCCTTGCGGTCATGGCGCTTTTGTACGACATCAGACGGCGGAGACGATGGCACTCACGACCGATTTCTTGGTTCTCGGTAGCGGAATTGCTGGGCTCACCTTCGCGCTGCGCGCTGCTGAATTCGGTGAGGTGCTGCTGGTCACCAAGCGCGAATGCGATGACGCAGCGACCAACTGGGCGCAGGGCGGCGTAGCAGCGGTGCTCGCGCCGGATGACTCGTTCGAGAAGCACGCGGAAGACACGCGCATTGCCGGTGCCGGTTTGTGCCACGACGTAGTGGTCGACATCTGCGTGCGCGAAGCGCCGGAGAGCATTCGTTGGCTGAGCGACGTCGGCGCGCAGTTTTCGCGCAACACCGTCGGCGAGTTCGATCTCGGGCGTGAAGCCGCGCACTCCGAGCGGCGTGTTGTGCACGCGGGCGACATCACCGGCCGCGAGATCCAGCGCGCCCTGCTCGCGGCCGTGCGCGCGAACCCGAACGTGAAGGTGCTGGAATGGCACATGGGCGTGGACTTGATCACGATGAGCAAGTTCGGCGGGCCCGATCAATGCGTGGGCGCGTACGTGTTCGACGAAAAGGCGGGCAAGGTCGAAACCGTGCTCGCCCGCGCCACGATATTGGCGACCGGCGGCGCCGGCAAGGTGTACCTGTACACCTCGAATCCGGACGTGGCTTCGGGCGACGGCGTGGCCATGGCGTATCGCGCGGGCGCCGAGATCGCCAACATGGAATTTTATCAATTCCACCCGACGGTCTTGTACGAACCCAAAGCCAAGGGTTTCTTGCTGAGTGAGGCCCTGCGCGGTGAGGGCGCCGTGCTGCGCTTGCCGGACGGAGACGCGTTCATGGGTCGGCACCACGCGCTCAAAGATCTGGCCCCGCGTGACGTCGTCGCCCGCGCGATCGACTACGAGATGAAGCGCACCGGCTCCGAGCACGTGCTGCTCGACATCACGCACCGTCCAGCCGATTTCGTGCGCACGCGTTTTCCCAATATTTACGCCGAGATCAAAGCTTACGGCTTCGACCTGACGACCACGCCCATCCCAGTCGTGCCCGCGGCGCACTACATGTGTGGCGGCGTGACGTCTGATTTGCACGGTCGCAGCTCGCTGCCCGGCCTGTGGGTGCTGGGCGAGACCGCGTGTACGGGTCTGCACGGCGCCAATCGCCTGGCTTCGAATTCGCTGCTCGAGGGCTTGGTCTTCGCGCGTCGCGCAGCCGACAAGCTTTCGCAGCAGATTGGCGAGCTTCGCACCTTTCCGCGTCCGAGCGTGCCCGAGTGGCAAACCGGTTCGGCCGCGCCCAGCGACGAGGCGGTGGTGGTGTCCCACAATTGGGAAGAGATCCGGCGCCTGATGTGGAACTACGTCGGGATCGTGCGCAGTGACGCGCGGCTGCGCCGCGCGGCGCGGCGGATCGCGCTGCTCGAAGAAGAAATCCGCGAGTACTATTGGAAGCACCTGGTGACTCGCGATCTGCTCGAGCTGCGCAATTTGAAAGACGTGGCGGAATTGATCATCGCCTCCGCGGCTAGCAGGAAAGAGAGCCGCGGCCTGCACTTCACCATCGATCACGCACAAACGCTGGACAGCTGGACCGAAGACACGGTGACGAAGCGCGGCGTGCTGCCGCACCTCCGCGGCCGCTGAATGCGCGTCACGCCTGAGCGTTTCGCGGTCTGGCAGGCGCTCGCGTGGACCGTGTGCGCGACGGCGGCCTTGTCGCTGGCGCTGACTGTAGTTCTGCGTAGCTTCGGGCCGCGCGTGGACATCGTGCCGCTCGGCCTGACTCAAGTCGGCGTATATGGGTTTGCCTTGATTGTGTTTGCTGCTTGGCAGAAAAGACCGCTCTTCGAGCTGCTGGCGCTGCGTGTGGTGCCGTTTCGCTTGTGCCTGGCCGCGGCCGCGCTCGGCGTCGTGCTGCAATTTCCCTGCACATTGCTGGCCAACGCGGTCGAGCAGCTTTACCCGCTGCCCGAGCAGGTGCTCGCACATCGCCTGGCGCTGATCACCCCGCGTTCTACCGCGCACGGCGTGGCGATCGTACTCATCGTGAGCTTTCTCGGTCCGTGCGTCGAGGAGTTTTTTTTTAGGGGAGTCATGTTCGGCGCGCTGCGCACTGGCCACAGCGCGCTCCTGACCATCGCCGTGGTCTCGGTCTGCTTCGTGCTGGCGCACATGGATCTGCGCCTGCTCCTGCCCCTCTTGCCAGCGGCCTGGCTGATGGCCGAAATGCGCGAACGAAGCCGCTCGATCTGGCCGGGCCTCTCGCTGCACGCGGGCTTCAACTCGCTCACTCTGTTGGGTGTTTTCAGCGGCCTGGTGCCGACGGGTAAGCCGCCGCCGGTACCGCTGCCGTTCGCGTTCTTGGGCTGCCTCGCAGCGACCGGCCTATTTCGCCTGATCCAACGGATAGCAGTCGAAAGCCGATCCTGACGCGCGCGAACGTCATTGCCGGGTGAGGCTTCACTCGGAGCAGTTTTGCACTAAGGTGGCGCGGCAGCACACCGCCCATGCCAGCCGACATCGAGACCAAGATCGCTCTCTGCCTCCCGGGCGGCGGGGCAACCAGCGCCATGTTCCAGATCGGAGCCTTGGCCGCGTTCGAGGATTCGGTGGCAGGGCTGGAAGTGAACCGCCTCGACTACTACGTCGGCAGTTCCGGGGGCGCGAGCGTCGCGGCAGCGCTCGCTGGTGGATTGCCCGTGCAACGCATCTATCGCGCGTTCCTCGACCCAGCGGACGTGTATTTCGGCCTCGAGCGCAAGCACTTGCTGCGGGTCGACTTGGGCGAATGGCGGCGCACCTTGGTCTCCGCGCTCAGCGCGCTCCGTCACGGTGCCTCCTCGCTCTTGTCGCGCGCTTCCGCGCCCGCGCCGGCCGCGCTTTGGGAAGAGCTCGATCGTCTGTATGACTCGCTGCCCGCGGGGCTGTTCACGCTAGACAGCTACGAACGCTTCTTGGAAGATTTTTTCGTGCGTCGCGGTGTGCCCAACAGTTTCTTCGGGATGCCGCGCCCGCTGCGAATCGTGGCGCATGATCTGGACTCGGGGAAGCTGGCCGTGTTCGGGCAAGCGGATTCCGTGGAGGCGTCGGTCACCCGCGCGTGTATCGCTTCCATGGCCGTTCCGCCCTTCTTTTCCCCAGTGCGAATCGGTGAACGGCACTACATCAACGCCGGCGCGGGTCAAATTGCGCACCTCGAAATTGCGGTGGAAATGGGTGCCAACGTGCTGATCGTGGTCAACCCCATGGTCGCTTCGTCGGTCGCCACCGTGCCCACCGGCCATGGCCACCGCGACAGTTTGCGCGACAAGGGCATGATGTGGGTGCTCAATCAGGCGATCCGCATTGGCATGCACAAGAGCGTGCGCGAGGAATGTGCACGCATCAAAAATGCGGGCCGGGCGCAGGTGATTCTGATCGAACCCTCACCGGAAGATTGCATCCTGTTCATGTACAACCCGGCCAGCTTCGACGCGCGACGCGCGATCTTGGAGTACGCGTATCGGCACACGCGGGCCGAGCTCGCGAAATCATTTGCGTCGCACGACAGCGCGCTGTTACGCGCCGGTTTGGGGCCACGCCCGACGCCCAGCTCGGCGTTCCCCGCGAGCTCGCCGTAACGTGCATTCGGTCCGCTCATCAGTGCTGGTCGCAGCCACTCTGCTGAGCCTCGCCGGTTGCAAGAAGCCGTATCGGGTCGGTGAATACGTGCTGGTCGATTGGGAAGAAAATCGCCCATTTCCCGCGTACATCACCGAAAAAACTGGCGCCGCACGCTATCGCGTGCACTTCGATGGCTACGATTGCGATCAAGAGGTCAACTTCGAGCGCATCAAGGGCCGCGTCGTGGGGCCAATCCCGCAGCCCACGCCCGGCAAGTTGCCTTGTGCGCACGCGGTGCCGATAACCAGCGGTTCGGCACCCGCGATCACACCCGCGCCTTTCAAACCCAACGACCACGTGCGCGTGACCTGGCGCGGCACTGTCTACTCAGCGACCGTATTGCAAGTCGTGGCCAAGGATCGCTTCGTGGTTCACTACGAGGGGCTTGAGTCTGCTTGGGACGAGACGGTCGGGTTGGACCGTATCGTCGGGCGGAGGCCTTAGGGCCCGGGAATGGCTAAGTCGGTCGATGAGATCGAAGGCTGACGCAGCCGCTGAGTTTTGGCTGTGCAGTGAACCCAGCCGTCCCGCGTCACCTTCGATTGTCGAGGCAGCAGGCGCCCGGTTTCGCTGGCTCTCTCATTGACTCGTGTCCGCCCACGCCGATCGTGATCTGTTCCTGCTGAAGAACTGATCAAGTAGTCGGTGAGGTGAGCTTCGAGGGTGCTCTGCCGCGCCAAACGAAAGGTCTCGCGCACCACCCCGTCCCAATCATGCTGATCGCGCGCTGGGTAGTAAAGGTGGGCTGGCAAGGCAACGGCATCGGCGCGGGATTGCTCAAAGATGCGATGGTGCGCACCGTGAACGCGGCCGATATTGCCGGCATCCGCGCGCTCGCCGTGCACGCGAAGGTCGAAGCTGCACGGGCTTTTTATGAGCATTTTGATTTCGTGCCCTCCCCGAGCGATCCGCTGCATTGTTCGTGCTGCTCGAGGACCTTGGTCGAAGTAATTGCCGGTGAAAGGGTATGAGGGCTTGCGTAACGAGGCGCTAGCACTACTGAATGCCACGATGAGCCTCATCTCCCTGTTCAAAGGCAACGGTCCCAGCGGTTACGGCTATGGCACGACTGCGGAGGTCGTGACCCAGGGCATCGCGCTCAAGGGCAAAAATTTCCTAGTCACCGGCAGCACCTCCGGGCTCGGGATCGAGACCGCGCGCGTGTTGGCACAGCGCGGCGCGCGCGTTTTTGCAACGGGGCGCAGCAAGGACAAGGTGGTCAGTACGCTCGGTCGCATGCCGGGCGTCTTCGTTCCGCTCGAGTGCGATTTGTCCGATCCGAAATCGGTGCGCGCCTGCGTACTGGCAGTCAAGAGCGAGGGCGCGAAGCTCGATGGCATCATCGCCAACGCGGGCGTGATGGCGCTGCCTCATTTGGAGCTGGTGCACGGCTATGAACGTCAGTTTTTCACCAATCACATCGGCCATTTCTTGCTGGTGACCGAGCTTTTGAGCGAGCTTGCGGAAAAGGCGCGCGTGGTCGTGCTCAGTAGCAGCGCCCACAACATGGCGCCCAAAGCCGGGATCGAATTCGATAACTTGGGCGGACAGCGCAGCTACGGGGCGTGGACAGCCTACGGCCAATCCAAGCTCGCCAACTTACTGTTCGCCAAGCAGCTGGCGAAGCGTTTGGCGAGCGAGGGTCGGGCCGTGACGGCGAATGCGGTCCATCCCGGAGTGATCATTTCCGGGCTGCAGCGAAGCATGCCGGCGGTGCAGCGTATAGGCATGGCGATTGCCGCGCCGATCGCGCTCAAGAGCATCCCCGAGGGGGCTGCCACGCAAGTTTACGTGGCCACTCGCCCAGAGCTGGACGGCGTCAACGGTGAGTATTTCGCGGACTGCAACATAGCCCAACCGAGTGCGCGCGGTAGGGACGCGGGGCTGGCTGAGCGGCTCTGGCTGGAGTCGGAAAGGATCGTCCTGCAGCTCAGTTAGCCGGCACCGTACCCGCCGGCTCGCCCGGCATATGGCCCATGCTGCGCCACGCGGCGAGCAGCGCACCGCGGTCTTCGTCGTTGAACAGCTGTGGGTCGCGATCTGCGCTCTGCTTGGCGTAGCCGATCCAGCGTACCGCTGCCCGTGCGTCGCCGAGCGCTAGGTGCGTCAAGCCGCGATAGAGCGCGTAGTTCGCAAAATCGCGCGGGCCGAGCTCGCGCGCGGCTGGCTCGGCCGCGCGAAACTGCGCGGCGGCAGACGGATAGCGCCCGTCCGTGTAGCAATCCATGGCCTCAGCCAACCCCGAGTGGCAGCCCACGCCGCACAGCAGCAGCATTGCCAGAAAAATTCCACGCATTTGCTGGCATCGGTCAGGCCGCGACCCAGTTGCTAACGAACGACTTCGCTAAGGGCCCGGGAATGGCTAAGTCGAAGCGGTATGCGCCTTCGTCGCGCCTCGCCACCCGGGCGCCTCGACCGCGATCTTCGACCGACTTAGCCATTCGCGGGCCCTAAGTCCGAAGCCCTGCAGACAGGCGTCGAGCGCTCTGTTAATCTATTAACATGGCGGACCATACGTCAACCATGCTGGCCGCCAACCTCCGGCGCCTGCGCGAACGGCGGAAGCTGACGCAGCAGGATCTGGCGGAACGTTCCGGCGTGCCACGGCCCACGCTGGCCCACTTGGAGTCCGGCGAGGCGAATCCGACGCTCAGCGTGCTGGTGCGGGTCGCCGAAGCGCTCGGGACGAGCATCGAGGAGCTCATCGGTCGCGTCGAGCCCGCGGTCACTCTTCACCTGTCGAAGACGTTGACCGAGCAGCGGCGCGGCAAGGCGCGGCTGGTCGACTTGGCCCCAGCCGCGTTCGCTGGACTTTCCTTCCAGAGAGTCGAATTGCCCGCGGGCGCGCGCTTCGACGCCGCGCCAGAGGCCCGCACCGGGCGCTGCTTCGTCACTTTGGAGGCAGGCGAGCTCACCCTGGAGGCTGGTGGCGAAACCCATCGCCTCAATCGCGGCGATGTGGCAGCAATCCTGCGGGAAGTCGGCCATCGCTGGATCAATTCGGGACGGGCCCACGCGGTTCTCTATTCCGTCACCGAGGGGTCGGCCGCCGGCTGACGTTTTGATCAGTCTGTGCAGGTTTTGGGGTCTGGACCGCAAAACTCGGCGGTGGTGCGCGGATGAATTCACTTCAGTGGGGCGGGGTGGGTGCCCCGATGACCGAGGGTTCCACTGCCGGCTGAATAGCCAGTTCGCCTTGCGCGGCTGCGCGTTCCGGGCTAGCGATGCGCCGCCCATGTCCGCTGAGAAGCTTCGAAACATCGCCATCATCGCGCACGTCGATCACGGCAAAACCACTCTAGTCGACGCCATGTTGCGTCAAAATGGCGTGTTCCGCGCCAATGAGGCCGTGACCGACCGCGTCATGGACTCCAATGACCTCGAGCGAGAGCGTGGCATCACGATTCTCGCCAAGCATTGCAGCGTCAAATACAAAGACTACACGATCAACATCATCGATACGCCCGGCCACGCCGACTTCGGTGGTGAGGTCGAACGGACGCTCAAGATGGCCGATGGCGTGTTGCTGCTGGTAGACGCGGCCGAGGGTCCGCTGCCGCAGACGCGTTTCGTGCTTTCGAAAGCACTCGAGCTGGGCATGACCGTGATCGTGGTGATCAATAAGATCGACCGCCAAGACGCTCGCCCGGACGACGTACTGAACGAGGTGTTCGACTTGTTCGTCGAGCTGGAAGCCAGTGACGAACAAACGGAATTTCCGGTCCTGTATGCGATCGGCAAAGAAGGGATGGCCAAGCGTGAGCTGACCGACACCGGAACCACTCTCGAGCCGCTGATGGAGACCATCGTGCAGAAGGTGCGCGCGCCGAAGGTCGACGAGAATGGCCCGCTGCAAGCGCTCGTGCACAACACCGAGCACGACGACTACGTCGGCCGCCTGGCCATCATCCGCGTGAACCGCGGCAAGATAGCCGTGAACCAGACGGTGGCGATGATCGGCGAGAAATCCACCGTCAATCAACGCATCAGCGCCATCTTCAGCTTCGAAGGCACCAAACGCGTCAAGGTCGACTCGGCCGCGGCCGGCGATATCGTCGCGCTGTCGGGTATGGAAGACGTACAGATCGGCGACACCATCAGCGCTGTCGACAAGCAAGAGGCGCTACCCCGCATCACCGTAGAAGAGCCGACCATCAAGGTCAGCTTCATGGTCAACACATCGCCGCTCGCTGGCAAATCGGGCAAATGGGTGACCTCGCGCCACGTGCGTGAGCGCCTGTTCAAGGAAGCCACGCGAAACCTGGCGCTGCGCGTGGAAGAGACCGACGAGCCGGACACCTTCCTGGTCTATGGTCGCGGTGAATTGATGCTCGCCATCTTGGGCGAGACCATGCGCCGCGAAGGCTACGAGTTCGCGCTCGGCATGCCGGAAGTCGTCGTGAAGGAGATCGACGGCGTGAAGTCGGAGCCGGTCGAGCTCGTTATCATCGACGTGCCGGACCAATACGTCGGTGCCGTGACCACTCGCCTCGGTGAACGCCGCGGCCAGATGATGAAGATGGCAAACTTGGGCTTTGGCCGCGCACGCATGGAATTCAAGGTTCCGTCGCGCGGCCTGATCGGCTTCCGCTCGTCGTTCCTCACTGAAACCCGCGGAACGGGCCTGCTCAACTCGCTGTTCGGGGGCTGGCAGCCGTACGGCGGCCCGATGCTCCGCCGCTCGAACGGTGCGATCGTCTCCGACCGCATGGGCGTGGCCACGCCTTACGCCCTGTTCCACATCCAGCCGCGCGGCACGCTGCTGATCGCAGCCAGCGCCCCGGTGTACGAGGGCATGATCATCGGCGAACACAATCGCGACAACGACTTGGACGTGAACTGCGTGCGCGAGAAGAAGCTCACCAACATCCGCGCCGCCGGCAAAGACGAAAACGTGGTGCTGATCCCGCCGCGAGTGCTGTCGATCGACGCCGCCCTGGAGTTCATCGATCGCGACGAACTGGTCGAAGTGACGCCCGACCAGATCCGGCTGCGCAAGCGCGTGCTCGACTGCAATCGTCGCCCGCGCCGCGACGGCGACAAATCCGAAAAAGCCTGACTTTGCTGATTGGCGCGCCGCTTTGGGTTCTGCCCGGTACGGCGTGTCCCAACACGGCCCGACCTGCCTTCGAAATCCGTCAGATCCCTGACTTTCGAAGGCCGGCGGGTACGCAGCGCTGCCAGGAGATGCCGCTTGTCACCGAAACCACGCTTCGTGCACGAAGTATGATTTCGGTGGCAAGAGGGCTACGTGCATCGAGCCAGCGACCCCACGCGGGCGCGACGCGAGGAAGATCTGACCCATCGTGAGCACTTTGGATCTCTCGGTTCGATCGCGCGGCGTACGCTAGCCGGGTCGGGAGCTCGAGCGGCTGACGCCAAGCGGATCGGGCTTTCGCCCGAGCCGTTCAGCCTTCGGTCGAGTAGAAGAACTCTTCCCGAACGATCTTGCCATTGTCGACGGTGAACAGCGCGGCTTCTTCCATTTGGAAGCGCTGCCCGCTGGGTTTGTTCGTCACGTCGTAGCTGAAACGCACCACGAAGCGATTGCCATTCGGCCACGGGCCTTCGAGCTTGGCGCCGTGAACTTCGTGGTTGGCCTGCCACTGCTTGCTCTTTTCGACGATGGCCTTGAGCCCCTTGCTCTCGGCCGGCATGCCCGGCATGGCCGCGGCTTCGACGCTCACTGCGTCGGGCGAGAACAGTGTCTCCAGCGCGGCGTGATTTTGTTGCGCTCGGCATAGTTCGACGTACTTTTTGGCGATCTCGAATGTGGTCATAGAACCCTCCTGATGGGCCGTCTATCTGGCCCCAGGCGTTCTGGCCGTCAATCGCTGGCCGGGAATGCGCTTCAGTAACCTGACACACGTCTGTCAGGTTGTGTCGGGTTCCGGCCGGCGAGACCCCGCCCCAGGGAAGTCACAAACTGAGCTCGTTCTCGGCAAACTCCGCGTATTGCGCGGCTTCCCGCGCTTCGCGAGCGCTTTCGTTGAGCACCCTTGCTAGCTCCTCGCTGACGCGGTCGAGCAAGGTACTGGTCGTGGAGCGGTCGAGCGCGGAAATGCACACGGAGCTCGGCTCGGCTTCGAAGCCGGCGACCTCCTCCGGCGGAACGCGATCGATCTTGTTGAATACGCGTAGCTTC
>Ga0302323_100000334_pt1 | contig 36884 bp, 28 predicted proteins | sample Fen_T0_3_FD_201950 | JGI IMG/M metagenome (GOLD analysis project Ga0302323, IMG submission 201950) | Peat permafrost microbial communities from Stordalen Mire near Abisko, Sweden - Fen_T0_3 | ecosystem: Environmental > Terrestrial > Soil > Wetlands > Permafrost | place: Sweden: Abisko...
AGAGCTCGGGCCTCAGGGCGGCCGCGATTCCGAGTGATAACGTGCCCCAGACCCCACCACACAAGCCGAGCGTGCTGAGCAGCGTTACGAAGCCAGTTTCCATCCCGGAAACGGCCCACCCGGCCAGTGGGGCGCTGAGGGCCACGATCGCAAGTGGCGTGAAGCGCCGCGCGCGCTCGCCCACATCCGCGATCCATCGCCCGAGCAGGGCGGCCGCCGCGAGCCAGGCCAGCAGCCCAAACCCCTTGGCCGCCGCGAACGTCCCGAGCACATCTGGTTGTCCGAACAGGGATAGCAGCTGGGCGTAGCCGAGCGGCGTCACCGCGTCGGTCGAAGGACCGTGAGCGTTGAAGCGTGGACCCAAACCTTGGGCGAGGTGCGCGGCGACGCGGGCCGTGATCAGGGCGTCGTCGACCGTGTAGCCCCAAAGCCAGGCGCTGGCGGGCAAAACGAGCATTACCGCCACGAGCGGCGGCCAGATCGGATTTCTTGACCGGCCCGCACGCGAATGATCACCCGGAACTTGTACGAAATCAGCCGACATTGCCTCGATCTCAGCCTCTGCCCGGCAGCCCGATGCACCGGTCGGCGCCCCTAGCGGGCCGGGCGCTCGCTGTCCACTCTTGTGCGATCGCCACGCAAAAGTGTCGTTCTTCGCTCGAGATTCATACGATTGCGTTCACTGGATGTCGGCAATACAAGTCGTTGTTCGCCCCCGCCCCGAAACCGCCCCGACGACGGCGCTCGCGCCGTTGTACGGACTGTTCGACGTCATCGTCGACGGTGTGAATATCACGGCACGACTCGGGGAAGGTCAGGCGCTCGCTCTTCTCTCGGATCTGGGCATAGCGGTGTCGTCGCTCGCGCGCGGCAAGCGCGAGCGCGAGACCCTGCAGCTTTACACGGAGGACGAGGCCTGGGAAATCGGGCTCGAAGCGGACGGAGCGGACGTCCTGGTGAGCGTGTTTCGCTCCGGCCCGTCGCCCCAAGTCGCAGTCCACGAGCGTCGGGTGGAGCTGCTCGAGCTGCGACGGGCGATCCTGTCAGCACTGGAGGAGGCGCCCCTGCGCCAAGCTCCGCCGGCAATCATCGCTTCGCTGAGCGGCGCTCGGCGCCTGCTCGATACGCCTTGGCCGAGCTTCGGTCGCAGGCCCGTCACCCGGGAACAGGCGACGATTGCCCCGCGCGCCCTGGGCGGGCTGCACTTCTCGGCGAGTGCGAAGCTGCGCTGCGCGCTGGCCGGCGCCGCGGGCAGTCACAATACGGAGCTGGAACGCGCCGACCTGCACTCGCTGCTGGGTCGCGGTTTGTTCGGGCTTACCTGCCGTAACCGCTCCGTGTCGCTCGGCGAGGCGTGCTTGTTCTTGCTCGCCGAGCGACTCGTCATGCTGGGTGACGACGTGTTCGACGCTTGGCGTGCCCAACGGGCGGTGTTCCGGCGCGCCAGCGTGGACGGCGTGCAACTTTCGGTGCGCCGCGGTCCGGGCGACGGCCCGATGACGCTCAGTGTGCGCGCCCGCGATGCTGCCGAACACGAGCAGCTCTCGTTCCCCGAACTCGACGCGCGCACGTTCGTCGGCGCCGCGGCTCGCTTCGCGCTGGCCTTGGCCGATGCCTACCGTAGCCACGATCCCAATCAGGTCCGCAATTTGCGTCTGAAGGCGCTGGTTCGCGCTGCGAACACACTCGCCGATTCGTTGGCAGACAGCATTGCCGACGACTCCCTGCAGAACCCCGAGCCCGACAGCTACCGCTCGTTCGGCTTGCCGCGCGCACGCCCCGAAAGCGGCATGTGGGACGCGGGCGGCAAGATGCGCTTCTTGCCGCGCTGGGTCGCGACGGTTCCCAACATCGATTTGCGCGCCACCTTTCAATGCGGCGAACGCCTGATCGTCGGCTCGCAGCGTGAGACCGCGAGCATCGAGCGGGGCACCGGCCAGGTTTTGTGGCGTATGCCGACCCCGCGCGCGGCCAGCGTGGTCACCCCGCTCGGATTGGCGCGCCTGCATCCGGACGGCACGATCGTGCTGCACGATTTGGACAACGGCGAAGCGCGTTTCACGGCGCATGTCGCGCCGCGCGCTAGCGGTGGCGCAACCGGCGCTTTGGTCAACGCGGCCGGCTTGCCCAAGCTGCTGGTGGTCGCCGAGGGCGATCGCTCGATCACCGCTCTGGATTTGGTCTCGGGCGACGTTCGCTGGCGATACACCGCCAAACGCCCGGCCAACTATCGCGTGCGCCGGGCCGGCAAGCTGATCTTGGTGGCAGGCGGCGATTCAGCGCTGCTAGCGCTGGACGTGACCAGCGGTGAGGTCGTCTGGCGCGTGCGCGATCGCTTGCCGTTCTCGGGCGACATGAGCATCGATCATGACGCGGTGTTCGCGCTCTCGGGTGGGCCGATTGGCCCGACGCGTTTGCACCATGTCGATCTGTGGTCGGGCGAAGTGCGCTGGTCGAAGGAACTCGAAGAGCGCCCCGCACCGGGCCAAGCGCCACTCTTGGCAGCACAGGTCGTGGCCATCCCGACCCGCGATCGCCGCGGCATGGGGATCGCGGCATACGATCGCACGGGCGGAGGCGCGGTCTGGGATCAGGCGCCGGGCCTGTCCTCGCCCACCACAGCGTTCTTGGCGGTCGATGAGACGTTGATCGCCAATTCTGCTTCGGGCGCGTTGATCTGCTTGGACGCGAACACGGGCACGCTGCGCTATAACCAGGTGTTCTCGCGCCACGTAGATGCCGATCAACCGCGGCGCCTGGAGCCGGTGCTGCGCAACGGCGCGCTGTTCGTCCCGCAGCACCAGGTGCACGTGGTGCGGCCGCGCGACGGCGAAGTGATCGGCACGATCCCCTCGGATTTGATCCCGGATTTGCTGCGCGTCGACGAGCGCTGCAACGTGTACATTGCCGAGGAGAGCGGGCACGTGGCTGCCTTCAGCGTCGCGCCGCGGCTCATGCTCGTGAAATGATCAGCTGACGCGCGGGGGCTCGATGCGCGGGGGCAGCGACTCGATGCGCGGGGGCAGCGGCAAAGGACCGCCCACCGCGCCGGCCTTGTCACGTACGAAGCGGGCGATGGCGCGGAACGGCACTCCGGTCGGGCAGATCCGTTCTTTCTCGGCCAATACTTCGTCGGGTACGAAGCCGAAGCTGTAAGCTGCGGCGCGGTAGTCCGGCATGCTGCGCGAGCCGGCGAGCACCAGCGCCATGACGCCGCGGTAAGCGCCGCCCGAAGCCGCAATCCGCCCCGCCTCGCCTCGATCGCACAAACCGCAAGCGATGCAGCGACTGAAGTCCGGCATCACTGCACGCTCCTCAGGCGTCACCGGGGGCAAACCGTCGGCGTCGTAGTTGCGGCGAAACGCGGCGATGCCCGACTTGTTGCGAGTGAAGAGCCGGCGCCCGAGGGTCTTGAACAGATACAGAGCCAGGAGTAAAATCGCCTTGAGTCGCGGAGGCATGCGCTAGAGGGGAAACTAGCACGCGCTCGCGCGTAGATTGTCTCAGTGAGCGGTCGTCGCAGGCCCGGTGTGACGCGTCCCAGGTGACGCTGTTACGGCCCGTTACGCATGCACAACCTATTGTATTTACTAGGTTAATCGACTGGCACGCGGCGTGCTGAATGGGTTCTCGAAAGCCGAGGAGCCACTCACCATGTTCACCCCCGTCACCGCCCAGTCCCGCCCTGACCAAACCAACCAAGAAGCCGCTGTCTTGATGCAAGGCACGCCGGCCGCGGACGACACCCAGTTGGTCCGTGCTCTGATTGCCGACGAGCCACGCGCCTGGCGCGAGTTCAACACGCGCTTCTCGCGCTTGGTGCTGAGCACCATCAGCCGTGTCACGGCGCGCTTCAGCGGTGTTGTCTCGCAAGAAGACTTGCGCGAGATCTACGCCACGTTTTGCGTGCAGCTACTGGCCAACGACAAGCACAAACTGCGCAGCTTCGATCCAGAGCGGGGCAACAAATTGAGCACCTGGCTCGGCTTGCTCGCCAGTCACACCGCCTACGACTTCCTGCGCAGCGCACGCCGCGAGCCCCGTCGTGCGGCGCTGAGCGAAGCCGAGGACTTGTCCTCCAGCTTGCCCGACCCCTGCGAAAGCGCGCTGATGCGCGAACGCGCCGACCAAGTGGGCCAACTCCTTTCGCACTTCACGGACAAGGATCGCGCCTTCATTCAACTGTACTTCGGTGAGGGTTTGGCCCCCGAACTCGTCGCCGTACGACTCAACATCAGTGTGAAGACCGTGTACTCGAAGAAGCATAAAATTCAGGCCCGGCTACAGACCCTATTGGCCGAGGCGCAGCTGGCGGCGTGAGTCCTAGATTCAGCACTGGAAGGTTGTGGTAAACGGGACGCCGTGCGCGTCTCGATTCGGCCTGCCTTCCACTCACGCGGTTTACGCTCGGCGGTCGGCGTTGTCGGCCTGCTTTCGCTACTCCTGAGCAGCTGCGGCGGCTCGAACGCGAACGGGCCCAACGGCAGCTCCGCGAGCGGGAGTAGTCGAGGCGGCAGCGCGCGCATCGAACGCCGCGAAATCGACAATCATCCGCCGATCAATTTGGTGGTGCGCTTGGGCGATCCCTTGCCAGCGGTGGCGTTTGCGAGCGCACATGACAGCGGCTCGGTCGCTTCGGTGGCGCTGTCGGCGTTGATCTTGGCGCGCTTGTCGGCGCACGGCGTTACGGACGTGCTGAGCGTGCCGACCGAAAGCGGTATCGAGCTCGCGGTGCTGTGTGCGGACAGCGCTGCGGCACGCGCATTCATCGAGCAAGTGACAGCTGCGCTCGCAACGCCAGTGGGCGAGCGCGACGACGCATTGCGCCTAATCCAGCAGCACCTTGCTGCGCTGCGAAGTCGTTCTTTCGCCGGCAAAGCGGAGGCAAGTGTGGCCGAGTGCTCGGGCGAACTCGGGCAGTTGCCCGGTGCCGCCGTGCCGGATGTGAGCACCCCTGCCGGTCGCGCCCAAATCGAGGGCTATCGACGCTTTGCGTTCGCCTCACGCGCCGGTGCTTTCGCCGCTTTGGGTTCGAGCGAATTCGTGAACGCCGCGGCGCGCGAGCTCGAGCAAGCACCGAGTTGGCCCAACGGGGACGCCGCGGAAGACCCCTGGCCGGCGAGCGACTCCGCTGACGCAGACAGCGCAGAGGGCGCGCGTCGCTTGTCGGTCGCCCTGCGCGTAGCGGATGCCGATGCCGCATTGGCGTCACTTCACTCACTGACCACCGAGCACGCGGCGCTCGCATCGCGGCTGCGTACTTTCCTGCCCGGATTCGCGATCGAGCGCGTGGCGTTCCAGGCTCGCCCGCGCGGCGCTTGCCTGCGTGTGGATCTGAGCCTGCCCGAGGGCGATCCGGGCCTGACGCCCAAAGAGGCAGCGCTGGCAGTCAGCCTCGTCAGTGAAGAAGCGCATGCCACCGAATCAGCCACGCCGCGGGCGATCGAAGAAAATATCATCGCACCAAGCGATCCGCGCCAGGCGGCCGCGCGTGCCGCTTGGCGTGCGTTGACCGGCCTCCAGGAAGCCGGCCCGGAGCGCCGAGTCGTCGGCGTTTCGGTACATCCCACGGAGAGTCCCGGGTTCAACGCCTTTGCCAGCGCGCTGCACGAGTTCGAGACCCGTCCGCCGCGCGCGCCGCTCGAGACGCGCGTCCGCGCAGAACCCGGCCAGGCCGAACTGTGGGTCCTGCTCGGCAGCCCTTGCGGCACGCTCGACGAAAGCAACGACAATGCCGGTCAGAGCGCGCTCGCGCTGACGATGGCGGCGCGCGAGAGCAGCGCCGAGGTTGCACTCGAACCGTGGGTCACGCCGGACGCAGTTGGCCTACTCGCGCACGCCCCGCGCCGCGCCCTGGAGAGCGCCAACGAACAAGCCGCACGCGTGGCACGCGCGTTGGCTCGCGCGCTCAGTGAACGGAGCAGCGCCGGCGACGCTTTGGCCAGCGCGCAAGCCGAACTGTTTCTTGCCGCGGGTGGCTCCCCGCGCCCCGGGTACGCTCGGTTGCTCGACGCGCTCGCCCCCGACCACAGCGCCTGGCTCGATGCGCGCGGCACTTGGGCCTCACTGGCAGAAGCCAATCGCGATGGTGTCGCCGCGCGCGGTCGCGAAATTTTGCACGGCCCGCTGCGCGTCGCGGTCTTGGCCAATGAAGACGAAGCGCAGGCCGCAGCCGCAACTCACGCCCTCGATCGCTGGTTCGCGCCCTGGCGCGAAGACCCGCGGCGTTGCCAAACGAGCGCGGAGCGCCCCGCGCGCAGCGGTGAATTGTCACTCACCGTTCCCGACACGGCGAACACCGAGAACAGCTACCTCGGCCTGCCCTTCCCTTCGCGCTTGAAGTACGAACGCGAGGCAGAGGCCCTGGCGATGCTGCTCAATGCTCCGCGAGGACCGCTGGCGCTCGCGCTCAATGCCGAACACATCAACGCTTCCGCGCGCGCGTCGATCATTGGCGGAGCCCGCACTGCGGCGGTGGTGATCGAAATCCGCGCCAGCGACGACGATGCGCGTAAGGCCACCCTCGAAGTGCGGCGCGCGCTCGATCGCTTCGTGGTCAGCCAACCGTCGAACGACGACTTGGCCGCCGTGCAGCGCATGGCAGCGCAACGCGGGCTCGGCGCCTCGCTCGATCCGCGTCGCCGAATCGTGGATCTCTGGCGCGGGGGGGCCGCCGAAGGCACGCTCAGCCGGAGCAGCCTGCGCGCATTCCAGACCGCCCTGAGCGGGGCGGCTCAGGTCGTGGTGTACGTGACACACCGGGATTGAGCGCATTTTCAGGCCCCGGCCGAATGGATTTGCCGCGCCCGGGCGCCATGTTAGCGGGAGGGCCATCATGGCAGCCCGGCAAAGCGTTCTGATCCTCGATTACGGCTCCCAGTACACCCAGCTGATCGCGCGACGCATCCGCGAGTGCCACGTGTATTGCGAGATCCACCCGGGCACCATCAAACTCGATGCGATCAAGAAAATCGCCCCACAAGCCATCATCTTGAGCGGCGGTCCCCAAAGCGTGTATGACGAAGTCTCGCCTAAAAGCGATCCGGGACTGTTCGAACTAGACGTGCCGGTGCTGGGGATCTGCTACGGCGAGCAGCTGATGGCGCTGCAACTCGGCGGCAAGGTCGAACCGAGCAGCGAACGCGAATACGGCCCTGCCAAGCTCACCGTGGGCGAAAACTGCGGCATCTTTTCGGCGTTCAAGAACGGCGAAGAGACTGGCGTGTGGATGAGCCACGGCGATAAGCTCACGAAATTGCCGACCGGCTTCCGCGTGATCGCCACAAGCCCCAACGCGCCCCTGGCGGCGATTGCCAACCCCGAACGCAAGATGTACGGCATCCAATTCCACCCGGAAGTCGCTCACACCCAACGCGGGCTAGACATCGTGCGCTCGTTCCTATTCGAGGTCGCGGGCCTCGAACCCAGCTGGACCCCCGGCTCGTTCGTGGACGAAGCGATCGCCAAAATCTCCGAAGCCGTCGGCCCCGACGAACGCGTGATCTGCGGCCTGAGCGGCGGCGTGGACTCGTCGGTCGCTGCCGTCCTCTGTCACAAAGCTCTTGGCGACCGCCTAGTCTGCATCTTCGTCGATAACGGTCTACTGCGGCAGGGCGAGTTCGAAAGCGTCGTGCACACGATGCGCGAAAGCTTTCACCTGAACTTGATCCCGGTCGACGCGCGCAAACTGTTCATCGACGGCCTAGCCGGCGTCACCGATCCGGAAAAGAAGCGCAAGATCATCGGCAAGCTGTTCATCGACGTGTTCGACGAGCACGCCAACCGCATCGAGAATGCCAAGTACTTGGTGCAAGGCACGCTCTACCCGGACGTGATCGAAAGCGTAAGCGTCAAAGGCCCCAGCGCCGTAATCAAGAGCCACCATAATGTGGGCGGTCTGCCCGAGCGCATGAAGCTCAAACTGATCGAACCCCTACGCGAACTGTTCAAAGACGAGGTGCGCGCAGTCGGCGAAGCCCTGGGCATGCCGCACGATGTGCTCTGGCGCCACCCCTTCCCCGGTCCAGGCCTGGCGGTGCGCTGCCTCGGTGACCTGAGCAACGAACGCCTCGACGTGCTGCGCAAGGCCGACGCGATCGTCGACGAAGAGCTACGCGCCGCGGGCCTCTACGCCTCCGTTTGGCAAGCCTTCGCCGTGCTGCTACCCGTGCGCAGCGTGGGCGTGATGGGCGATGACCGCACCTACGAAGAAACCTGCGTGATCCGCGCCGTGCAATCGAGCGACGGCATGACGGCCGATTGGGCTCGTCTACCGCATGAAGTGCTGGCCAAGATGAGCGCGCGCATCATCAACGAGGTCAAAGGCATCAACCGCGTCGCCTACGACATCAGCTCCAAGCCCCCCGCAACCATCGAATGGGAATGACCGAGCTGGGAATGACCGAGCTGGGAATGACCGAGCTGGGAATGACCGAAGAAACTTCATTGGCGGCAAAGCTTCGCTGGTTGACCCCCTACGTCGCGTTCCTGGCGGCCGGCGTGCTCGCGTTGTTTTTCCTGCTCTCACTCTCGAGCTGCCAAATCCTGGGCGCCAACGCCGAACCGCCCGCCGTACCCCTGAGCCTCGAACGCAGCGCCAAGTCGCCCCGCGACGCCGTGGTCACGATCGACGAAGAATACATCGGCCCGCTCGGCTACGTCGCCGCCCGCGGCGTCAAACTGCCGGCCGGCAAACACCGCATCAGCATCGAAAAGCCGGGCTACTTCCCATGGGATCGCCTAGTCGACGCCGGCAGCGCGCCGATCCACTTCGACGTCACGCTCGAGCCGATCCCCGACTGACTACCTCGGAGCGCGGATAGCCAGAGCCGCAATCAAATTGCGAAGATCGACCGGATGCATCGCAGCCGCGATGGTCGCATGAACGTGCCCACGCACGATCGCCTGGCAATGCAGCTCTGCGGGACCTTTCCTCGCCAGGTACACGCGACGAACGCTCGGAAACAGTGCCTCGCACGCTTCCAATACCTCGACCCCGTACAGTCCCCCCAGATCTTCGCAGATCACCAGATCGATCGGCTGACTGCGGAGAACGGCCAGGGCGGCGACGCTGTTCGTCGCGATCACGGTGCGGATGTTGACTTCAGCCAAGAGCTTGCACAGCGACACCCGCGAATCCGGGTCGGTGTCCACCAGCAGTGCCGTGCAGCCCAGCGCCTCCGCTCGTTCAGCAATAGTTGAAACTAGCTTGGCCATGCGCGCTCCCTATCCCTACCCGTTGCAGTGTAGCTCGCATGGATATTCGATCGAGCCGGCGTCGCGGACAGCATCCACTGTCGGGATGACCAGCCACTTTGAGGCGGGCGCTGTTTCGACATCAATTGAAACACCGACAGTGGCCCACCTTGGCTTTCTTGGCTGCGAGCGAGGAGTCGTCCGTCGTTGAGCCCTGCCCGCCAGGGGTCACCCCACCGATCGGCCGTTTGCTGCCAGCCGTCGGGTCGAACGTCAGCCGGGGACCGTTTTGTGCTGTAGACCCTTCCCTAGTGGGCACGGGCGCGGTAAGCACCCTCGACGATAGACGATTCATTTCGGGGTGTACCTCAACCTGGTAGAGGGCCGGCTTTGGGTGCCGGCTGTTGGAGGTTCAAATCCTCTCACCCCGACCGCATTTCTTGAAATTCCGCCAACCGATTGGACACGAGCAGTGTACGCAGGCGGCTCTCCTCACTTGATGGTGGGGAGGGATGAAAAGTTCTTCAGGCACAGCAGCTTAGGAGCCGCAGTCTGTAATTGCGGAAACTCTTCTTATACCCGTAAGCTCGCCGAATCACGAGCTTAGCCTTGCCGTTGAAGCCCTCGGTGCGGGCGTTGGTGAGGCGACAAAGGAAATGGCCAGGACCTCTCTGCGCCAGCGCATGAGGGTGGTTCGTAGCGTTTTGAGCTCCGGGACCGACGAGAGCGCCAGGGTGTCGGTGAGGCGCGTCAGGGCCTTGCTGGCCCGCCCGTGGCCCGCGCACCCGGTAGAGGCTGACGATGGCTTCACGGGCTGCGCACAGCTCGCGCAGGACGGGCTTGTGGGCGAGCCAGCAGCGCAGGTCCCAGCGCCACTTGGCGGTGAGCGAGCTCGGGTTCTTACGCAGCACGCGGTACATCGGCAGCGCTTCCTTCGGAAGATTCAGCGCGCGCAACGCCCGATGAATTGCTGGCGTGAGCAGCCGCAAGACGTGAAACTTGTCGGCCACGAGCTAACTACATTTTCGAGCCGAGTATGGCAACCGCGCAGGGATGGGGCGATCGACGCGCTTCGTGACACACAAAGGGGTGCGATCTCGGAGCGCACAAGGGCGCGACCCAGGATCGCACCCTCTTTGGCCCGTGGTCCCCATCATCGGGATCGCGAAAGGCGTCGAAATTCGGCGCCGAAGGCTGTGACGGACGCGGGGCGACTCGTGACCATCAATCCACCCGCACAGAACGAGAATTGACACACGAGCCGCGTGGCGGACGCACGAGCCGCTTGGCGACTGCCGCGAGGCCCCGCGTAACACCCGGTTCAGCGAACGAGCCGATTGTACGCGCTGACGATGGCCTTAAATGAAGCTAGCACGACGTCTTCGTGCACACTCACGCCATAGCGAGATTCCGGCGTCGTGGCGACCCGCAAGTTCACGTAAGCAACCGCGCACGCGGCCGCCCCCTCACTTACGGCGTGCTCCGAATAGTCGTGGACCTCGAGCGGCGTGCCGAGGCGTTCGGACAGCGCGTTAACGAACGCCTCGATCGGTCCCGCGCCGACCCCTTGCACCGCCACCGGCTCAGCCGTGCAGCGAAAGCGCAAGCGCGCCACGACTTTACAACTCGAGCCGTCGCGCTGGCGATCTACGCCAGCGCTTTCGAACACGAGTGGACCGTCGGCGTCGACGTACGTGCTCTGAAACAGCGCATGGGTCGCCTCGGCGGAGTATTCTTCGCCGCTGGCTTCGGTGCGCGCCTGCACTTCACGACTCAGCTCGATGGCCAAAGCGCGCGGCAAACGTAGCCCGAAATCACGATCGAGCACGTGTGCGATGCCGCTCTTGCCCGATTGGCTGTTGATGCGAATCACTGGCTCGTAACCGCGCCCCACGTCCGCCGGATCGATCGGCAAGTAGGGCACCTCCCAGAGTCGGGCATCGCCGAGCTCCATCGCCTTTTGTCCCTTATGGATGGCATCTTGATGCGAGCCGCTGAACGCAGTGAACACCAACTCCCCGGCGTAGGGGTGGCGCGGGTGCACGGGCAACTTCGTGGTCTCCTCCACGACCCGCACCAACTCGGGCAGATCCTCGAACACTAAGCCCGGATCCACGCCATGCGAGTACAAATTCAGCGCTAGCGTCACGATGTCGACGTTGCCACTGCGCTCGCCATTGCCCAGCAGCGTACCTTCCACGCGCGTGGCGCCCGCTAGCAGCCCGAGCTCTGCGCAGGCCACGCCGGTCCCGCGATCATTGTGCGTGTGCAGGCTCAAGATCACGCTCTCACGTCGCTTCAGGCGGCGATCGAACCACTCGATACGATCGGCGTACACGTTGGGCGTGGTGACCTCGACCGTGGTCGGCAGGTTGAGGATCATCTGCCGCTCGGGGCTGGGATCCCAAGCTTCGATTACCGCCTCACAAACCTCCAGCGCGTAGTCCAGCTCAGTACCAGTGAAGCTCTCTGGGGAATATTGAAAGGTCACCTCGGTGCCACGCAGCGCCTCGGCTTGCGCGCTCACCCAACGCGTGCCTTGCACGGCCAGCTCCAAGATCTCGCGCTGAGATTTCCGGAACACCAGGCGCCGCTGCAGCTCCGAAGTGGAGTTGTACAGGTGCACGATGGCGCGCTTGGCACCCGCTATCGACTCGAACGTGCGGGCGATCAGCGGCTCACGCGCCTGAGTGATGACCTGCGGCACGACCTGATCGGACAGCATACCGCTCTCGATTGCCCAACGAATGAAGTCGAAATCGGTCTGCGATGCAGAGGGAAAGCCCAGCTCGATCTGCTTGAAACCAACGGCCAACAGCAGTTCTAGCAGAGCGCGCTTGCGCTCGTGGCCCATCGGATCGGGCAATGCCTGGTTGCCGTCGCGCAGATCGACGCTGCACCAGGTGGGCGCTCGATCGAGCGCTCGGTTCGGCCAGCGGCGATCGGGCAGGTTGACGCGTTCGGGGGCTCGGTAGCGGGAACAATCGAAGGACATCGTTTTCTCTGAGTTGGGCTCCGGAGAATGACGATGCACGCGCTTCATCCTCTCCGCAGCGGCTGCGGGAGGGAGGAAGTGAACGCTTCAGGCGACTAGTCGCGTGTTCACACCTCTCCCGCGCTGCTAAGAAGCAGGAGGGAAAGGACGCAAACGGGGCGAGCAACGGTGCGCACAGCGATGAGGAAGTTATGTGCGGCCTGCCCCTGGCTGTCAAGCGTGGCTTGCCCTCTGGCCAGCATCTGAACCACCGCCGGCCAGGACGCAGGGCGAAAGCCGGCTGTCTCGGCGCGGGCAGCTCAGCCGAAATACGGCGTGGTTCGGCTGGCCACGCATTCGTACGCGTAGAGGAACATGGCGGCGGACCAGGTCTGCCAGTCACGACCGATGGGTTTGCCGGTTTGCGCGCGCACTTGCTCGTTGAAACCCCACTCGCATTCGTCCTCGTGCCAGGGTTTGACCAGCGCGGCCAGCGCCTCGAGCTTCTGGCGAGCGAGCTCATGGCGTCCGACCGAGACGCAGGCCGCGACGTAAAACCCGCACACGAAAGGCCAAATACCACCGTTATGGTACTCGCCCGGTTGATTATAAATCGTGTACCTGGGGCGCCAATCATCATCACCCGGTCGCATGTACGGGAAAAAGCAGGGCGGCAGCTGGCCCAGCAAGTCCCCGCGCACGCGCAGCTGCTCACAACTCGTCTCGATGTAGTCGATCAGTTGCCCGGCACGCGCTGGGTCCGCAATTCCAGTCAAGATAGCCAGTGAATTGCCCAGCAAGTCGCAGCGATTATCGTGAAAGATTTTGAATGAGCCCGCGGCGTAGTGCGGGCTATTTGGCACGGCCAGCCCCTCGTGCACGTGCTCCTGCCGTTGAAACTCAGTGACCTCTAGGCGATTCATCGCAATCTTGAGCGCAGCCGCCTCCTCATGCAGTCCGTACATGGGCAGGTAAGCATGGACCAGCCCATTGACATAGAGTCCGTAGCCGTACACCCAATGCTCATCGCGCCAGTCGGTGGTCGGGAGCTGCGCGACCATCACGCGATCGTCGGGTGACTGATAGCGCATCCAGGTGATGGCCTTCTGGGCGGCCACTTCCAAGAAATCGGGTTCACCCAGCGCGCGTCGAAAAGCCGCCAAGCCGAACAGGAACAGCGGGGTGGTGTCGCTCGCGCCCAAGTTTTCCGGATCGTGGGCGAGCGACGGAATGTGCCCGCGGGGGGTCTGATTCTGGGCCAAGGCTTCGAGCGTATTGCGCATTTGGTCGCGCAGCTCGGGCTTGCCGGTGAGCAGAAAGCCAGGCAGCGAGATCATCAGATCACGCGTGTAAGGCTCCGGATAACCAAAGCCGGCCGTGCGCGGCAGCCCGGCAAACGGGCCGAAAGCATTGTGCTCGAGCACGGTGACGGCCGCGCGCCGAGCGGCCTCGACGGCGGCGCTCAATGGCTGAGTCATGCCTCACCCAAGTTGAGCTTGCGCTTCACGATCTCGATGAAGCGTCGAGCAACCTTGCGGTAGTCGTAGTCGAGTACACGCTCGCGGCCGGCCTCGCCCATACGGCGGCGAAGCACGGGATCGTTGAGCAAGCTGCGCAGATGTTCGGCGAGATCCGGCACGCTGGCGCGATAGTCGACCACGCGCGGGTTCGCAAATTCGATATGGTGGCCCGGCTCGAAGCCGGCTTCCGGCCCCACGGTGGCGCCTGTCGCGATATTCTCGGTGGCAACCCCTGCGAGCAGCGCGGTTTGACCGTGGACGAGCGTTTCGAGCATGGCCATGGCGCGGATACCGATCACCGGTTTGCCGCAGGCGCCGGCTTCGACCTGGCCCATGCCGAAGCCTTCGAGCCGTGAGGGAGCCGCATACACGTCACACGCCGATAGCAGAAAGGGCATGAATGGCCGAGAAACACGGCCATCGCAGAGCAGGACCTTGTCCTGAATGCCAAGCTCCTGCGCCAGTGCCAGGTCCAACGCATTCTGCGTCTGAGTACGCGCTTGCGCCCACACTTTGCACACGTAACGATAATCAGGGATCTGATCGCCGAGCGAGGCGAGCGCTTGCATCACCTCGCGCCCGCCCTTCGAGGCTGCGTCGCCACCCACCGTCAGAATCAACAGCTGATCTTCGCGAACGCCGAGCGCCGCTCGCGCCGCTCTGACTCGCGGGTCGCTCTTTGGGTAAGGCACGAAACTGTCGGTGTCGCAGCCCACGGGCAAGACTTCGATGTTGTCCCCGCGGATGCCGTCTCGCACATAGACGTCTTTGACCCACTGCGAAGTCACCAGCATGAGCGGCAGATTGCCGAGGGTGTCACGGTAGTTGACCACGTAACCATTGGCCACCAGCCAGGGGATCGGTAAAAAGCCGTGCTGCTGCGCGTGCAGCACCAATTGCGGAGTCATCCCCCAATAGCCAATCCCCACCACCGCGTCCGGCTTGAACCAACCGTAGTACCACTCCTTTTCTAGGACCGAGTCTAGGTGCGCCGCGCGAGCGTCCACACCGAGCTCGAGCAGTCCCCGGAGCAGCAAATCGCCTTGCGTGGCCAGCCCACCCGGTGGCGGAGGGTAGTCGAAAAGCAATAGGATCTTCATTGGTTTCGCCGTTTCCCCAACCAGGCTCGGGCGCGTTCGACAGTCGCCACTCGAATGAAGGCTTCGGTTCGCGGCGTAACCCGGGCCTCCCAGCTCGTCAGGGCGAAGCCATAGTCTTCGGTGACCAACCGCTGCTTTTGCTGCCACACCTCGGCTGAAAGCTCATACACGATGTTGGCCGTTGGGATCGCGCTGGGCAGCCGAGTCCCACCGTCGTCGTCATAGGCGAACAGCCAAACCTCTGCGGCCGAGAGCGCTCCGCGCAGCCACAGCCGTAGCACCGTCCGCGCTACCTCCTCGTGGCGCCGGTGGCGGGTGTATTCGCCAAGCGGCGAGTGCGTGAGGATGCGGTCGAAGCGGCGCTTCGGCAGACACGCCAAGAGCGCCTCTTCGATCTGCCCGTCGGCGAGCGGCAGCTGCTCGGGGCCGTCATCCAGATCGGCCATGCTGCCCCGTGCCCGAAGCCGTTCCAAGACTCGACGAAATTTCGGCGCGCGATCCGCGTCGTGCGCACGGCACGCAGACCACACGAAAGGCAACCAGCTCGTCTCCGAAAGCAGGGTGCCGCCCGCCCAGAGCGTTTCGTCGTCCGGATGAGCCACCAAGACGGCTACCGAGTCGCGCGCCGCCATGAGCTTGGTTTTGCGCCGATGGCCAGCCGCACTCAAGTGTCATTTTTGCCACGCCACCTCAGCGAGTCAGAGTTACCTTGGACAAGCCGCGGGGATGATCGGGATTTTCGCCCGAGCTCAGCGCCAGGGCTCCCGCGAACAGCTGCCCCGGCACGACGCTGACGAGCGGCGAGAGCCACTCCGGCACGCCCAACGGCAACTCGAAGTGTAACTTTACCCGCGTCAGCACCTCGGGGGCGTCCGAAATGGCGAGTATCCGCGCGCCGCGCGCTTCCAATAGCGAAAGTAGGTCTGGCACATCGGTCAGCGAACGGCCACTCGGCGCAACCAGCATGACCGGAAATCCGCTATCGATCAGAGCCACGGGGCCGTGCAACAGATCGGCCACCGAGTATGGCTCGGCTAGACGATAACTCGTTTCCTTGAGCTTGAGTGCGATCTCGAAAGCGGTCGAGTAGTTGAAGCCGCGCCCGAGGACGATCAGCTGACTCGCGTCCCGAAACTCGCTCACCGCCGGCACGAAATTCGCGTTCTGATCGAGCACCTGATCAAGCCAAGTTGGAACGCGCGCAAGCGCCAGCCAACGCTCGGGATTGGCTTCGAGCGCGGCGCTCAACATGGCCAAGGCAAACAATTGCGCAGTGTAGGTCTTGGTGGCGGCAACCGCCAACTCCCGGCCTGCCAAGAGCGGCAGTGTATATTCCGCGGCCTGCGCCAACGGCGAATCCGGCTCATTACTGAGAGCCAGGGTGATGCCGCCTTGCGCGCGAGCTTCACGCACCACAGACACGATATCAGGCGATTGCCCCGATTGACTAATGCCGATCGTGAGCGCGCGCGAGAGCCGCGGAGGCGCGTCGTAGAGCGTGAACAAGGACGGCACCGCGAGGGCCACGCCGAGTCCGTTGTGCGCGCCAAACAAGTATTGCGCATAGCGCGCCGCGTTGTCCGAGCTGCCTCGGCCCGCGATCAACACCCAGTCGGGCCCGAAACGACGGATCGCGTTCGCCGCTACCTCCGCTGCCTCTCGGCCCTCGCGAAGAAGGGCTTCGAGCACCCTGGGTTGCTCGCGGATCTCGCGTTCGAAGTGCGTAGCCACGATGTGGATCAACTTAGCGCATCACCCGTAGCGCGCCCACTCACGCCCGTGGTTTGGCGACCACCTCCAGCTGCCCCGTCGCAGTTCGCGAAATCTCGAACACAAACGACACACTCGGCAGTCCAGCGGCCGTCACCTGGACGGTCAGCAGCAGCGGTTGAATGGCAACACCGTTGGGCAACCCGCCGTGCTTGGCGCTGTCATACACGACGATAAATTCTGGATGTCCCTGCGACAGCGCGACGAAATCGACGTACACTTCGCTGTGCGGCGGCAGATCAAAGGGGTGCGGTCCGCCGTGCATGCGTTGTAGTCGCACGGGCTCGAACCACGCCGGAGCAGGGGCGCACTTGACGAGCGACACTTCCACTTGATGAATCGCTCGGCTGCCCGTGTTCGCCACGCGAACGCGTCGAAGGCTCGAACGCGGTCGCTGCTCGTCGGCCAGTTCGCCCGCGCGGTCGACGATTAAGCGCGGGCCGACGTCTTGCGCATGTTCTCGGTAGCTGCGGCGCGCAGACCAAAGCCATAGGGCGATGCCTCCAGCGGTACCCACGCCCGCCGCCCAGTTCGTTCCGCCGGCGCGGTATGCGAGTGCGACAATCAGGGCCGTCAGCACCAGCACGACAGCCGTGCGCGCTGACCGCTTCGAGCTTTGGTCCGTCTTCAAGGCTCCGACCATACCGTGATTGTGCAATTCGCAGCCGCGCCTTGTTGGGGTCGCTGGATTCGCCCCTCGCGTGGCCGCGAATTATCCACGACGAAATGTCACTTGCCGTTCACCGGAGTGGAACAACGGTAGGCTCAACTGCTTCAATATGAGTTTTCAAGACGACGCAATCGAGCCACTCGCGGTCGAGTCGGCAGAACACTTTACCGAACTTTTGCGGCGCGCGGGCGCGCGTGAAGTCGGCGAGCGCCACGCCGAAGCGCGGGCGCGGCGCGAATGCCGCGAGGCTGGGCGGCCCTTGCCGCGCGAGTTGGGCAACTAGCGCGCCAACTGTGCGCCGGGTCATACTCGGCGCGCCTTGAGGGCCAAGACACTTCGCACCTGCTCGCACAGCTCGGACCGGTCGATCGGCTTGCTGAGGTAGGCCTCGGCTCCCGTGCTGATGGCGCGCGCTCGGGTAGCGCTATCGTTCATGGCGCTGAGCATGATTACGGGGATGTTCTTGGTCGTTGGGTTTTGCTTGAGCATGGCCGTCAGTTGGTAGCCGTCGATGCCCGGCATCATCAGGTCGACCAAGAACAGGTCCGGGGGCTCTGCGGCCGCGCTGCGCAGCGCTTCTTCGCCGCCTTCGGCGGTTCGGGTCACGAAACCTTCCCACTTGAGCACGATGCGCAAAAGTTCACGATTGTCGACCTCATCGTCGACAATCAAGATCCGGGCGGGCGGTGGGCTCAGGCTGAGCGCGTTCATGCGCGGACCGTTTCTCCGTTTGGCGCCGGGATTGCCACCGCGCAAAACGGAAGCCAAACCGTGAAGCGCGAGCCCTCACCTACCGCACTCTCCGCCGCCACCGTGCCCCCGTGCAACTCTGCCAGCAACTTCACCATTGCCAGGCCTAGACCGGCACCCTCGAACTTGCGCGCGAGGCCGCTGTCGATCTGATCGAACGGCTGGAACAGCTTCTCGAGGTCTTCAGGCAAAATGCCAATGCCGGTATCGCTCACGCTGAGCTCCAGGAAATCGAGCGCGTCGCTCTGGGCCAGCCGACAGCCCCGACCTGGCCACGGCCCGGACAATTGCCCGACCCGAGCCCGCGGCACCACGTTCGCGCGCAACACCACCTGCCCGCCCTCAGCACTGAACTTCAGCGCGTTTGCCAGTAAATTGTGGATGATTTGCTTCAGCTTGCGGCCATCCGCCCGCATGCAGCCGAGTTCACCCAGCTGCATCGAAACGAACACCTGCCGCGAAACAGCCTTTTCCCGAACCATCGACAGGCTGCTTCGGAGCAAAGCCTCGACCGCGACGACCTCGAAATGGAGCAGCATCTTGCCAGACTCGACCTCGGACAAGTCGAGCATGTCGTTAATCAGCACCAGCAGGTGCTTGCCACTGTTGAAGATGTCGCCAATCCGACCCCGCTGCTGATCGGTCATATCCCCCAACAAGCCGTCTTTGAGCACCTCCGAGAAGCCGATGATCGCGTTCAAGGGCGTGCGAAGTTCGTGCGACATGCTTGCCAAAAATTCGGACTTCGTCCGATTGGCGGCTTCGAGTTCGGCATTTTTCCGCTGGAGCATCAGTTCGAACCGCTTCGTTCGCTCTTCTTCGATTTGTTTGTGGGCGGTGTTATCCGTGCCGATCAACAGGTAGCCGATGATCGAGTGTCGAGCATCACGCAGCGCCGTGACGGACACCACGGCCGGAAACCGCGAGCCGTCCTTACGAATGTAGGTCAGGTCATGGCTGTCTTCTATCCCGCGCGAAGCCTTGAACGCCAAGGCCTCGAATCCAGGCGCGACGGGGGTCGAGAACTCCAGGCTCAACGCCGCCGCGAGAGCCACGACTTCTACCGGATCGGCGATGTGCGCGGGCGTGACTTGGTTCAAAACGTCCGCGGCCGCGTAGCCGAGCATCCGCTCGGCCCCGACATTGAAAATTTGGATGACGCCCTTGGCATCGGTCGCAATGCTCGAATAGTTGGTGCTGTTGGAAATGGCGCGTTGCAGCGCCCCCGCTCGTGCTGGCAGCGGAGCCTCGGATAGCCGACTAGTCATCGCTTCGGGGTCGCGTTCTTCTACAGTTCCAGTCACGAGTCTCCAATGCCAATCTGGGTCCCCAGGGTACAGACGTTGTTCCGATTGCATCTCTGACTGCAATTCCCTGTCCCGAGCAAATTTCCGGGGAAATGCCCCTGTTTCTGCACCAGCGGTGTGGCATTCGCGTGCCTCTGAGGCGGTCGTGCGCACTCGAAGTCAACAGACCTAACCGGAGTCGAATTAATATCAAATTTCGCACTCACGCCCCCCTACGGCGCTAGCCGCAGTCGCGCATTGCAGGGTCGAACGGCACTCTCCGGTCAGCGGTTGGTGGCCGTGGTGCGCCGCGGGGCTAGAGCCGCCACGCGGGCGACGCGGGCGACGCGGGCGACGTGGTGCGCCGCGCTCTAGCGGCGACGTGAGCGACACGAGCGCTGGCAGCGCGGGCAGATATTGGCCGCAAAAGACGAGAAAACGTCGACAGTTTGCCAGCCGCTCGGTCGCGGCCGGCCTATTGCCGGCCGTGGAGCCGTGGTAAAGCCGCGCGGTGAGCTTCTTCGCCATGCGCAAGGGCGAGCGGCGCGACGCTTGGGCTGCTTTCCTGACCTTATTCGCCCTGATTGCCAGCCACGCGCTGCTCGAGACCGCGCGCGACGCGCTATTTCTGGCCAAGATCGCCGCCTCACGCTTACCGTGGGTGTTCTTGATAATCGCGGTGCTGTCGCTCGGCCTGGTCAAGCTGAAGGCGCTGGCCACGCATCGGCTCAGCGCGCGGCGGGCGCTGTCGTCGGTCACTTTGAGCGCGGCCCTGGTTACGCTGGGCTTTTTCGCCATCGTCCAACACTGGGCGGCTTGGGGGCTGTACGCGCTCTACGTCTGGTCAGGCCTGCTGGCTACGGTGATTTTGGCGCATTTTTGGGATCTGGTCGCCGAACGCTTCACGATCACTCAGGCCAAAAGGCTGTACGGCTTCATCGGTGCGGGCAGCGTGTTGGGCGCCATTGCAGGCAGCGGGGCGGCCAGCTTACTCGCGCGCGCGATGCGCGCCGAGCGGCTAGTCTTAATCGCCGCGCTCGGTTTGGCGGTCGCGGGCCTGATACCGCTGCTGTTTGCGGAAAGAGCCAGCGCGTTGCAAAGCAGCGAACCGGCGCCCCGATTGAGCGACACCGCGGCATACATTGCGCAGGATCCTTACGCGCAACGGGTCGTCGCCACGCTGTTCTTGGCCACCGCGTGTCTGACGCTTTCGGACTTCGTGTTCAAGAGCTCGATCGCGGCGCTGGTTCCCAAGGCGCAACTGGGCGCGTTCTTGGGCAGCGTGTACTTCGCCATCAACGTGCTCTCGTTGCTTTGCCAGGTCGGCTTGGTCGCGTGGATCTTGAAAAGACTTTCGCTGGGCGCGGCGCTGGGCGTGCTGCCAGCATTGTTGCTGGTGTGCGGGCTCGGTGTTGCGGTAACTGGCGCGCTTGCCGCCGTGATCGCGTTGAAAGCCGTCGACGGGTCGCTGCGCTACTCACTGCATCGCACCACGGCGGAGCTTGCGATTTTGCCCTTCGGTGACCACGGGCGTCAACGGGTGAAGGCGTTCGTCGATCTGGTCGGGCAACGCGGCGGACAGGTGTTCGCTTCCTTGGCAATCCTGGGCTTCGCGGGGGTGAACGCGCCAACGCGCGTGGTCGCCTGCGGCTTGGCCGCTGTCGCGGGGCTGTGGCTTGCCTGCGCGCTGGCACTGCGCGGACCGTACGTGGCGGTATTTCGGGCGCGGCTCAAGGCAGGTCGAGCGAGTCAAGTCGAGCAATTCCCCGAGCTCGACATTGCCTCGCTGGAGACCCTGCTCTGGGCGTTCGAAAGCCCCAACGATCGTGAAGTGCTGGCCGCGCTGAACGTGCTCGAGCGCGAGCAAAAGACGCACCTCGTGCCGGCGCTCTTGCTCCACCACCCGTCCGAGCCAGTCGTGCTGCAGGTGCTCACCCTGCTCGCCCGTGCCGGTCGGAGAGCCGCGGCTCCGACCGTAAACCGCATCAGCGAACACCCTTCGCCCAAGGTCCGCGCGGCCGCGTTTGCGGCGCTGGCCGTCTTGCAGCCGGATACCGAACGGCTTCGCCGGCGGCTGCGCGAGGAGCCTTCGGAGGAAGTGCGCGCCACGCTGCTCGTCAATCTGCTGGTGGCGGGCGAGTTTTTGAGCGCCGAGCGCGATGGACAGCTCGAAAATCTGCTTCGAAGTGGCACTGTGCCTGCGCGGGTGGCGTTTGCGGAGGCCGTTGCTCGAAGCCACGCTCCCGGTTTCGATCGCGCGCTGGTCGCATTGCTGCAGGCCCCGGAGCCAGAAGTGCGACGCGCTAGTGTCCAGGCCATGGGGTACGTGGCGTCGCCCACCCTACTCCCCCATCTCGTAGCCGCACTAGGCGATGAAAGCACCCGATCCGACGCGGAACGCGCGCTGACGCACTACGGGGTCAGCGCCATGGACGCGCTGACCGAGCGCTTTCAAGACCGCAGCACCCAGCACAGCCTCCGTTGGCGCATCCCCGCAGCGATGGCCCTATGTAGCCCTGAGCAGGCGCTGAGCACCTTGATCGACTGGCTGCCACGCGAGCCGGACGGGGGCGTTCGCTTCGGAATTTTGCTGGTCCTCGAGCGCGTCACCCGCCAGCACCCCACGCTGTCCGTGGATCGGGCAGCGCTCGGTCGTTCAGTCAGCGAAACCCTCACCCGCGCGTATCGCTTCCTCGACGCCCGGCTCAATTTGCAACGCGGCGCGGCTCAGGATCCCGCGCGCAAGACACTCGGCTACGAACTGCTGCACGATTTGCTGCGCGACAAGGAATCCAACACGCGCGGGCGCCTGTTCAGGCTGCTGGGGATCTTGTATCCGGCCGAGGACTTCGGCCAGATTTACCGCAGCTTGACCCTGAGCAAGCATGACCGAGCGACCAGTGTCGAGCTACTCGAGAGCATCCTACGTGAACCCGTGCGCAGTGCAGTGCTCGGTTTGGTCGACGACTGCGCGGACGACGTTCGATTGGCGCGCGCCGGGCAGTATCACCGAGTGAGGTCCCTCGGCTATGCTGCGCTGCTCGCGCAATTGGCCGCCGGTGACAGTGACGCGGTGAGCCAGGTAGCTCGCTACCACGCGGCTGAGCTCGGCCTAGAGCCAGCCGCCAAATCGACCGGACAAGCCGCATGAATCACGAGATCTTGGGCGCCGGTCAACCGCGGCAGATTGGCATTCGCGATCGCGTGCTCACGTTGCGCTCGTACTCGATGTTCGACGGGCTGGACGACGATGCCATGTTGCTCTTGGCCGAACACGGAACGAGTTCGCAATATCCCGACGGCGCGATTATTACCCCGGAGGGTGAGCAGACACGCGCGCTGTTTTTGGTCGTCGAAGGCGAGATCTCGGTGTCTCGAAACGGGCAAACCTTGGGCACGCGCAGGGCGGGTGACGCCTACGGTGGTCTCCCTTTGCTCGCGCGTGAACTGTCCACTTTAGCCGTCGCAGTGGGCGACACTTCTACTCTCGAAATCCCGGCCGCCGCCTTCGAGGCAGCCTTGACCGAAAATTTCTCGCTCTTGCGCACGACCTTGCGCGGACTCGGTTCGAGCGTGTTGGCGATGCGCGGCAATCTGCCGACCAATCCAAGTGGTCGGCGAGAAGTCGACGAGGGCTGCTTCTATCTCGAACCACTGTCCTTGGTTCAGCGCCTGATACAACTGCGCCAGGGTGCATTTCGGCACATGAACATGGAAGCCTTGCTCGATCTGGCGCGCAGCATGATCGAAATTCGCTTTGACGCGGGCGCGTTGCTCTGGTCCACGGGTGACCCCTCCACCCACGCGCTGCACATCGATGTGGGTAGAGTGCGCTGCACCGAGCGAGATGGCAGACACGCCTCCGTCGGCCGCGGCTTCACGATTGGTGTGCTCGACGCTTGGTCCGGCTCGAGAGTTTACGAAGCCCGGGCAGAGACGCCGCTGATCGCCTTTCGGATCGACGTCGAAAGCTTCTTGGCGCTGCTCGAGGCCTACCCGGAAGTGGGGCTCGACCTGCTGCGTGGCTTCGCCCATGACTTACTCGAGGGAAGTCAACCCGCGCGCGTGCCGGCGAATGGCGCATAAGGGGCAAAAACGCCTCAGAAACCTGGCCAGCAATTGCGGGTCCCAGCTTGACCGGCGCTTGCTTCGGCACGCAATCTCGGGGCTAGAATGGCGTCGGCTGTCGATTTCTTTCCGGGGCGCGGTGAGCTCTCGACGTTGATTAGCGCCAAGGACTGGACTGGGACCCCGCTCGGACCCATCGACACTTGGCCCGCGAGCTTGCGCACCGTGCTGCGCTTGATGCTGAGCTCACGCTACGCGATGTGGATGGGTTGGGGCCCCGAGTTCACGTTCTTCTACAACGACGCCTACGCCGCACAGACGCTCGGCGCCAAGCACCCCTGGGCACTCGGTCGACCCGCCAGCGTAGTCTGGGCCGAGATCTGGGATCTGCTCGAGCCACGAATCGCGCGGGTGATGCAGAGTGGCGAGGCCACCTGGGACGAGGGCCTGCAGCTGTTCCTAGAGCGCAATGGCTACCCCGAAGAGACGTATCACACGTTCTCGTACAGCCCTGCGCCCAGCGACTCATCCGCCGAGATCGGCGGTTTGTTCTGCGTCGTGATCGAAGAGACCGAACGGGTGATCGCCGATCGCCGGTTGGCCTTGCTGCGCGACTTTGCGGCTAGCCTCGCGCAAACCAAGAGCGCCGAAGGCGTGTTTCTCGCGCTCGAACAGTGTCTGCGCAAAGAAGCCCGCGATCTGCCATTTTCGCTCTGCTACCTGTTCGAGGAGGACGGCCAATCCTTGCGGCGTGTGTCGCTGACTGGCTTCGCTGAGTCGCAGCCCGAAGCTTCTGCGCAGTTCTCGCTCGATCGACCTGGATATTGGCCGTTTCAAGAGCTGTCCGACCAAATCCCGGAGGTCGTGGTCGAACTCGATACTGCACGCGACTGGCCCAAGGGAGCCTGGGAGCGCGCGCCAAGCCGCGCGATCGCGCTGCCGATCGCGCGGCCCGGCGAAGTCAGGTCCGCCGGCGTGTTCATCGCGGGCCTGAACCCGCATCGCCCGCTCGACGACAGCTTGCGCAGTTTCGTGGACTTGTTCGTGGGCCAATTGACGGCGGGCCTGGCCAATGCAGGCGCCTACGAAGCGGCTCAAAAGCGCGCCGACGCGCTGGCCCAAATCGATCGCGCCAAGACCGCGTTTTTTTCGAACGTGAGCCACGAGTTTCGTACACCGCTCACGCTGATGTTGGGGCCAACCGAAGATGCGCTGGCCTCGCCAGAACGCGCGCTGACGGGCGCAAACCTGGAGACGGTACACCGGAACGAACTCCGCTTGCTGAAGCTGGTCAACGGCTTGCTCGACTTCGCGCGCATCGAAGCTGGGCGCGCGCGAGCATCGTATCAGCCGACTGATCTGCGCGCGCTCACCGTCGATTTGGCGAGCACCTTTCGCTCTGCCATCGAACGCGCAGGCCTAGGCTTCGAGGTGGAGTGCGAAGCGCTGCCCGAGCCGATCTACATCGACCACGACATGTGGGAGAAGATCGTGCTGAATTTACTCTCGAACGCGTTGAAGTTCACCTTCAACGGCAGCATCGCCGTCAGCCTGCGTTGGCGCGACGGATACGCGTTGCTCACCGTGCGAGACACCGGCGTGGGAGTAGCGGCCAGTGAATTGCCGCGGCTTTTCGAGCGATTCCATCGCATCGAAGGCACGCGCGCCCGAACCCACGAGGGCTCCGGCATCGGCCTCGCGCTCGTCCACGACCTGGTTCGCTTGCATGGCGGTTCGATCGAAGTCGAGAGCGAACTAGACCGCGGCACCACTTTTTCGATCGCTTTGCCCGCGGGCAAAGCGCACCTGCCCGAAGACAGCATCGGCGACACGGGACGGCCCACGCCGACTTCGGCGCACGCGGCGTACGTGGAAGAGGCATTGCGTTGGGTGCCTTCGTCGAGCTCCGGGGTCGCCCCTATTCGAAAGAGCGATACCCAGCTCAGCGCGCGCATCTTGGTCGCCGACGATAACGCCGATATGCGCGAGTACATCGTGCGCTTGCTCGGGCAACACTGGAGCGTAGCGGCGGTGTCCGATGGTCTCGAGGCGTTGCAGGCGGTGCATCGCAGCCGCCCGGATTTGATCATCTCCGACGTGATGATGCCGCATCTGGACGGTTTCGGGCTGCTCCGCGAGCTACGGCTCGACCCCAAAACCGCCAGCATACCCACGATCTTGCTGTCGGCACGCGCGGGCGAAGAAGCGACGGCCGAAGGCTTGCGTGCCGGTGCCGACGACTACTTGGTCAAGCCGTTTTCGGCCAGCGCGCTTTTGATCCGGATTGAAGCTCAACTGTCGTCCGCCCGCCTGCGGCAGAGTCTGCGCACGGCCGCGGAGTCGGAGCGACAACGCCTCGAGACGATCTTTCGCGAGTCGCCGGCCGCCATCTGCGTTTTTCGTGGCCCCGAGCTGCGCATCGAGCTCGCTAATCCACTAATCTTACAGGTGTGGGGCAAGTCCGCCGCGATCATCGGTCAACCCTTCGAAGAAGCGGTGCCAGAGATCCGCGGCCAAGGGTTCCTCGAACTCTTGCACGCGGTGCGCGAGACCGGCGTTCCCAGTCATGGCAAAGAAGCCCTCGTGCGCCTCGACCGAAGGGGCGATGGTGTGCTTCGCGAAGCGTACTTCGACTTCGTTTACGCGCCCTTTCCGTCGTCCGACGGGACCATCGATGCCGTGTTCGTGCACGCTTACGAGGTTACCGAACAAGTCCTAGCGCGCAAGAACTCCGATCTGCTTCGGGACGCCGCGCAGCACGCGCGCCAGGATGCCGAAGCAGCCAATCGCTTGAAGGACGAGTTCTTGGCGACGATGAGCCATGAATTGCGGACGCCGTTGAACGCGATCTTGGGCTGGGCATCGTTGCTCCGCCGCGGCACACGTGACGCCGAAGGCTTGGAACGCGGGCTTGCCACGATCGAGCGCAACGCGCTGGCCCAGGCACGCCTGATCGAGGATGTGCTCGATGTTTCGCGGATCATCAGCGGCAAATTGCGGCTCGACATCCGCCGCGTGGACTTGGTCGCGATCGTCGAGGCCGCGGCAGACGTGGTTCGCCCAGCGGCGGCCGCGCGGGGCGTGCGACTTTCGATCCAGCGCGGCTCCGGACCAACGGTGGATTTGGTCGGCGATGCCGATCGGCTGCAGCAAGTGGCCTGGAACCTACTCAGCAACGCCGTCAAGTTCACGCCCTCGGACGGTTCGGTTTCGCTGAGCATCGAGCGCCACGGCAGCGCAGTGCGCCTAATCGTGAGCGACACGGGCTCGGGCATCGCGCCCGAACACCTGCCCTTCATCTTCGAGCGCTTTCGACAGGTCGACAGCTCGACAACCCGGAAATATGGCGGTCTAGGCCTGGGCTTGGCCATCGTGCGCCATTTGGTCGAGCTACACGGCGGGTCGGTTTCGGCGCAGAGTGCAGGCGTTGGGCATGGCGCGACGTTCACGGTGGAGGTTCCTGTGCGCGCGCTGCACAGCGCGCCGCCGGTAACCACGTCGAGCAGCGGGGAGGAACGACTTTCCGAGCCGTCCGACGCGCCAACCCTGCTCGTCGGGGTGAAGATCTTGGTCATCGACGACGACGAGGATTCACGGCTCTTGTTGCAGACCGCATTGGAACGCTTGGGTGCGTGGGTAGGAGTCGCTGATTCGGCGGCCAACGCTTTCAGCTTCCTCCAGCAACAGCCGGTCAATGTCGTGATCAGCGATATCGGCATGCCCGAAGAAGACGGCGTCTCGTTGATCCGGCGGCTGCGCGAGTTGCCCAGCCATCGACGCCTTCAGGCAGTCGCCCTGACCGCGTACGCACGCACGGAAGACGTCACGCGCGCTCTCGAGGCCGGCTTTCAACGCCACATCGCGAAACCTGCCGATATCGCGCAGCTGGCGCGAACCGTCGCCGAACTGGTCGACCAAGCCAATCGGGGCGGCGGCTGATCCGCGCTCCTAATCGGCTTACCGGACCTGCACCCGCTTGCCATCTACCATGTCGGCACTGGACAGCTTGACGACGCGCGCGTCGGCCGTGAGCCCGCTCGCAATTTGCACGGTCGCGCCGGTGTCGCGCTCGACGACGACCGGCACCAAGCGCAGGGTATTTTGCGTATCGACCAACGCCACGCGCAGGCCCTTGGCGTCGTTCATCAGCGCCGTCGCGGGTACCTCGAACACGCGATGGGACGAAGGCAAGGTGAGCGCGACCTCCGCGTACATGCCAGCCAACAGCTCGTTCTTGGGGTTCGGTACGCGCACTTCGACCAACATCGTGCGCGTGTTTTGGTCGAGCGCGCCGCTGGAGCGCGCTATCTTGCCTTCGAACACTCGGCCCGGGTACTCACGGGTCGTGACTTTGGCCGTCAGCTCGTTCTGGATGGCGGCTGCCGCGTCTTGCGGAACTTGAACGAACACGCGCACTGGGTCGGTGATCGACACCTTGAACAGCGGTGTCGCATTGCCGGCACTGACCAGCGAACCGCGCTCGACGTTGCGGGCTGTCACCGTGCCGGCAAATGGCGCAAGCACATGCGCGAACGATTTCAGCTGCGTCAAACGGCGGATGTTCGCCGCTTGCACTTGAACCGCGGACTTTGCAACTTTGACGCTGGCCGAGTCCACGACCGACTGGGCCTGGGTCTTGTCCAGATCTTGTTGGCTAGCGACACCTGCCGGCACGAGCTGCTTGAAGCGATCCAGGTTCGCTTCCGAAAATTCGCGATTGGCATCTGCTTGCGTGACGCCGGCGGAGGCTTGAGCCAGCTGCGCGCGGGCCTGGTCGAGTTCCTGATCCAGTTCTGGTGTTTCGATTTCGGCCAGCGTTTGGCCTTCTTTCACCTTGTCTCCGATATCCACCAGCCACTTGGCGATGTAACCGTTGGCACGCGGGTAGATCACGGTTTCTTCCAACGGTCGCACGCTGCCGCTGAGCACGAGGGCTCGGTCACTGGTGGAGACCTTCGGAGCGACCACTTCCACGCGCGGCGCAATTTCCGCCTCGGCGCGCGCGCCCTCGGCGAGCTCGGTCTTGGCGTGGTGCCTCGGCAGGAACCCAAATAGAAACGCTGCGGCGAGCACGGCAGCACCCACCGCCCCGAGGGTAACCACGCGGCTGCGACTGAGGGTCGCCGGTTCGGGCAAATCAAACCCTAGATCATCCGCGGCCGGGTGCACGGATTCTGGTGGTACAGTCGCAGTGTCCGGGCTGCGCGAATGTTCGGGCGAAGTCACAGGTCCTCCAACAGCGGGTCGGTCGTGGGTGCCTTGCGGCGCAGCGCGCTGTACATCACAGGCACGAAAAATAGCGTTGTCAGCGTGGCCAAGAGCAATCCGCCGATCACCGCTCGGCCGAGCGGCGCGTTTTGTTCGCCACCCTCCCCCAGCCCGAGCGACATCGGCAACATACCGATGATCATCGCCATCGCGGTCATCAACACGGGCCGTAGCCGGGTCATGCCCGCAGCCAGTGCCGCGTGCTTGGCATCGCGCCCGACTTTGCGCTGTTCGTTGGCGAACGTCACGACCAGGATGCTATTGGCGGTGGCCACGCCGACGCACATGATCGAGCCCATCAAGGCCGGCACGCTGAGTGTGGTGCGCGACAGGAACAACAGCCAGACGATGCCCGCGATGGCGCCCGGCAACGCCATCAAGATCACGAGCGGGTCGAGCCAGGACTGGAAATTGACCACCATCAGCAGATACACGAGCACCACAGCGAAGATCAGCCCATAACCGAGGCCGGTGAAGGACGATTCCATGCTCTCGACTTGGCCTTTGATTTTGACTGTCGTGCCGCGCGGAAGACCCGGCTTGAGGCGCTCGACGATCTTCGAGATGGCGCTGGAAACCGAGCCCAGATCGGTGCCGTCGACGTTGGCCTGGACGTCGAAGGTGCGTGCGGCGTTGTAGTGGGTGATGTTTGCCGGCCCGACCGTGCGGGAAATGGACGCGACGTTGGACAAGAGCTGCGGGCCATAGCCGCTCGGCGTCGACAGCGGCGTGCGCTCGACCGCGTCGAAACTATTGTTTTGGTATTGCGGGGTTTGCACCGCGACCAAGTATTGCACGCCGCGCTTGGCGTCGAGCCAGTAGCTGGGTGACACTTGTGAGCTCGAAGACAACGAGACCAAGAGATCGCTCGCTACGTCTTTTTGGGTCATCCCGGCCTGTGCGGCCATGGTTCGGTCAACATCGATGCGAAGCTGAGGCTTGCTCAGCACTTGCGCCAAGTGCACGTCGACGGCACCTGGGATAGTCTTCATCTCGGTCAGAATTTGGCGTGCAACCTTGAGCGTGTCTTCTTCCTTGCCCGGCACACCGATTAGCTGCACGTCGATCGGCGCCGCCAAGCCGAAGTTCAAGACTTGCGTGGAGATATCCGGCGCCAAGAAGAAGATCGTCGATTCCGGGTACTCTTGATGTAGCTTCGTGCGCAACTTACGCACGTAGTCGGCCGTCGGCGCGTGGCCCTCTTTGAGCGCAATCATGATCTGCCCGTCAGAGGGCGAGATCAGCGCACCCTCGCTGAGCGAAAGATTGAGTCCGCTGTTCGGGATGCCCAGATTGTCGAGCAAGGTCGCGATTTCGGTGTCTGGAATCACGGTGCGGATGGTCTTTTCGATTTCTGCAAAGCGCCGTTCGGTTTCCTCGATTCGAAGCCCCGGCGAACCGCGCACGTGCAGCTTGATCAGACCCGCATCGACACTCGGGAAGAAGTCTCGACCGAGCAGTGGGACCAAAATCACCACGGTGGCCGCGACGAAGCCAAGGAAACCAGTGACGAACGCTACGCGGTGCTCCAGTGCCCCGGCCAACCAGCTGCCGTAGCTGGTGCGCAATTGCACGAAGCCCCGGTCGAATGCGCCAAAAAAACGCCGCGCCAATCCGGGCGGCCCGTCGTGGCCTTCGGTATGTTCCTTGGCTTCTTTCTCGAGCAGAAATCGGACCAAGGTCGGCACCAACGTACGCGACAGGAAGTACGAGGTGAGCATCGCGAACACCACCGCCAGCGCCAGCGGCACGAACAAGGATTTGGCAGCGCCAGCGATGAACGCCACCGGCACGAACACGATGCAAATGCAGAGCGTGGAGACCAAGGCAGGCAGCGCAATCTCTTGGGCACCGTCCACGATGGCGCGAATGAAGGGCTTCTTCTGCGCCATATTGCGGTGAATGTTCTCGATCGCGACGGTCGCGTCGTCGACCAAAATGCCGACCGCAAGTGCCATGCCACCCAGCGTCATGACGTTCAAGGTGTGGCCGAGCGCTCGGAGCACGATGATCGAGACCAAGATCGACAGCGGGATCGAGACCACCACGATCAACGTGCTCCGCCAGCTACCGAGGAAGAGCAAAATCATCAACGCCGTGAGCGCGGCCGCGATGGCCGCTTCCTTGACCACGCCGCTGACTGCCGCGCGCACGAACACCGACTGATCGAAGAGCAGCGAGGCCTTGAGCTCCTTCGGCACCTTGGCCAAAGCGCTTGGTAAGACCTCCCGGATGTGACCCACGACATCCAAGGTGCTGGCGTTGCCGTTCTTCAAGATCGACATCAGCACGGAGCGCCCCCCGGATACGTGCACCATGCTGGTTTGCGGCGCGTATCCGTCGCGCACATTGGCCACATCGCGGATGTAAACCGTGGTGCTGTTCACGGTCTTAACGGGAATGTCGCCCAGCTCACTGATCAACTCGGGGCTGGAATTGATCACGATCGGGTACTCTTGCACGCCCATTTTGGCGGTACCCGTGGGCAAGATTACATTCTGCAGACCGAGCGCGTTGTTCACGTCTCGTGGCGAAAGCCCCCAGGCGTAAAGCCGCTGAGGATCGATATCGACCATGATCTGGCGTTGCTTGCCGCCGTAAGGGTACGGAACCTGCGCGCCGGGCACGGTGACCACCTCCGCGCGAATGAAGTTCATTCCGTAGTCGAAGATCTGCTGCTCACTGAGCGAGTCGCTCTCCAACGCGATCTGCAAAATGGGCACGTTCGATGCGCTGTAGCGAATGATGAACGGCGGGGTAGCTCCGGGCGGCATTGAGCGCACTACCGCTTGCGAAACCGCGGTGACCTGTGCGGTCGCGCCGTCGATATTGGCGCCCGGCTGGAAAAAGATCTTGATCACCGCGACGCCGCTCAGCGTCTGACTCTCGACGTGCTCGATATCGTTGACCGTGGTGGTGAGGACGCGCTCGTAATTGGTGACGATGCGCTTCTCCATTTCCTCCGGCGGCAGCCCACCGTAGTTCCAGATCACCGAGATGACGGGGATGTCGATGTCGGGGAAAATGTCCGTCGGCATCCGCAAAATGGTGAACACCCCCAAGATGACGATCAGCATCGACATCACGACGAAAGTGTAAGGGCGCTGAAGTGCTACTCGAACGAGCCACATGGTGGGTACGGGGCGCTCTTGTGTGCTGCCGAAACGGGTTTCGGGCCGCTCCAGGAAACGAACCGAGTACGTCCTAGGGTCGGGGCGACGGATCGTCCAATAGATTGTTCCGTAGCCTGTGATACCTTTTAGGTATCAGCACCCTGAAAGCTCATCTAGAACGCCATGGAAATCAGGCATTTGCGCTACTTCGTGGCGGTCGCGGAGGAGCTTCACTTCGGCCGCGCCGCGCACCGCTTACACATTCAGCAACCTCCGCTCAGTCGACAAATCCAGGATCTCGAGTCGGAACTCGGCTTTCCGCTCTTCGAACGCTCGCGGCGGCGAGTCGAGCTGACTCCGGCCGGGACGGCGTTACTCGGGCGGGCCCGCCAAGTCTTCGATGCCTTGGACGTGGCCGTTCACGATGCGCGCAGCGCCAGTGAGGGCGAGAGCGGACGCTTGGTCATCGGCTATCCGTCGTCCCTTGCGTACAGCGGCCTCACGGAGTTGCTGCGTGCGTTCCGCACCGGCTTTCCGTCGGTCGAACTATCGCTGCGCGAGCTGCCACCCGCCGATCAGATCGATGGGCTCAAGGCCGGCCGTTTGGACGTCGGTTTCGTGCGTACGTCGCTCGACGACCCAACCCTAGTCGCCGAGTTGGTGCGTCGCGAATCACTGATGGTGGTGTTGCCCGACGATCATCGGCTCGCCAAACGCCGTAGCATTCCGCTGGAAGCGTTGGCACACGAACCGTTCGTGATGTTCCCACGCGCGCGCGGTCCCGCGTTCTTCGACCAACTGATGGCGCTCTGCAGCGCCGCCGGCTTCGCACCGCGGATCGTGCAAGAGGCAGCCCAACTCGACATCGTGAGCATGGTCGCCGCCGGGTTCGGCGTTTCGATCATGCCCTCTTCGATGCGCAACTTCCGACGCCCTGGCCTGGTCTTTCGCGCCATCGTCGGGGCCCCCCAAGCCGAACTGCTAATCGTCTGGCGCCACCAAAACATTTCCCCGGCCCTGCACAAATTCGTCGATTTGGTGCGCGTCCTGGGCGTCGATCGAAGGCGCGGAAAGCGTCGATCAAAAGCCTGAGTTCGCTCCCCTACGCCGCTGAAGCAGGCCTCGAACGCGCTCATCATCGATCCCCGAGCCGTGCCCGTGCCCGTGCCCGGTCTCGCTCGCGGGTCGGAAGCTGAGAGGACTCGAGCGTCGTCCAAAGCGTCAATCGTACCTCTAGCTTTCCTTGGCCCCGAGCCGTGCCCGTGCCCCTGCACCTCCCCGATCTCCTCCCGCATCGGAATGGTCCTCGTCCACGGGGGAGGAGCCGCTGCGCGAGAGTTTTTCGGTCCAGAAGCGTGCTTTCAAGATCGGGCGAGTCGGGACTAGAGTCGGCGGTCATGTCGTCCCACCTCGTTACTTCGCTGGCACTGCTCGGTATCATCACGTTGCTCGCCGGCTGCGACGATCCGCCCAAGCCGGCCGCGGCAGAGAAACCCGCCGCTTCGGCGGCGGCACCGCCCGAGGTGACGCCGCCCGCGCCGCCGCCCACGCCGCCGCCGGCCCTGGTCGCTGCGTTGCCGCCCAAGAAGCTGTCCGAGTGCGGCAAGGGACCGAACGTGGTGTTCGACCAACCAGGCCTCGAAGACGAGATTCGGAAGAAGCTGCAGAAGCCGGACGGCGCGATCACGATCGCCGATCTCGGAAAATTACATTCGCTGAATCTGTCGCAGGCCAAGCGCACGGCGCGGCTCGACACCTGCACGCTCTCGCACCTCACGGCGGTCAAAGATCTGTTCCTCGCGCCGGGTGAGTACGACGACTTGTCACCGCTCGCGGAGCTGAAAAATCTCGAGTCGCTCTCGGCCGCTCACAGCAGCGTGAAGGACACGGCGGCGCTGACCAAGCTGAAGAAGCTCGATCGTCTGGATTTGGCGCACACCCAAGTTGCGGACCTGAGCACCATCGCCACGCTGACGAATCTGACCGAGCTCACCCTGGACGACACGCAAATCACCGACGTGGCGCCGCTCGCGAAGCTGACAAAGCTGGAAAAGCTCGGTATTCAACACACCCAGGTCAAAGACGCTTCTCCGCTCAAAGCGCTGAAGAAGCTGAAGACGCTGTACGTGGCTGGTACTCCGGCCGACGAGGATGCGGTGACGCTCGCCGGCGTGCGCGGCAACGGCACCAAGGTGATCAACTAACCGGAGTGGGCATTTCAGGTGTGCAGGCCGCACTCACGCTTGGTGGCTTCTTCCCACCACCAGCGGCCGGCGCGCTCGTGCTCGCCGGGACGCGGGACGCGGGTGCATGGCTCGCAGCCGATCGAGACGAAGCCTTGGTCGTGGAGTGCGTTGTAGGGCACGTCATTGGCGCGGATGTAGCTCCACACCTTTTGCAGACTCCAGGCCGCAAGCGGATTGAGCTTGACCAAGGGCTCACCGTCGATGCCGCGATGCGAGTCGAATTGAAGCACCGCGACGTCCGTGCGCGTCGGACTCTGATCCCGGCGTTGGCCGGTGATCCAGGCGCGCCGCTTCGAGAGCGCGCGGCGCATCGGTTCCAGCTTGCGGATGCCGCAGCATTCGCCGTGACCGTCGTCGTAGAAGCTAAATAGGCCTTTCTTTTCGACGAAGGCTTGCAGCGGCTCGGCCGCGGGCGACATTAATTCGATGCTCACCCCGTAGTAGGCGCGCACCCTCTCGATGAAGCGGTAAGTTTCGGGATGTAGCCGCCCGGTATCGAGCGTGAACACGGAAAACGGCAGACCAGTCTTCGACGCGATGTCGATCACGGCCACGTCTTCGGCGCCGCTAAAGGCGATCGTCGCTTCGTGGCCAAAGCGCTCGAGCAGCCAGCGGATCGTGCGCTCGGGCGGCGCTTGGTCGAATTCGCGCGCGAGCCGCGCGATCTCTTCCGGGCTGAGCAGAACAGGCGCCGTGACCTGCGTCGCCAGCGCCGGAGCCGCGCCGCCGCCCAGTGCCTCTTTGATGAATTGCAGCGTGCTCGTGTAAACGCGCACCTGGCCGTTGTCCTCTCGAACGACGAAGAACGGTGCCAGTTCGACCTGGTGCTCGGCCGCGAGCTGCAGCCCCGGCGAGTCCGGATGACCTTCGATCGCCCATGCGACTTCATCAATCCGCGACCACAGGCCACGGCTCTTGAGCAGTGCTTCGGCATCCACGCATTTCTTGCACGGCTCGCCGCTCAATAGTCGCTTCTTCACCATCGTGACGCGCATCGATTATCCGTTCTGGGTCGGGGGTGGCGGCTCGAACACGGGAATTTCGGCAGTGCGCTCGACGCGGTCACGCGACCAAACATCTAGCTTTTGCAAGTCTTCCCAGACTTGAAGCGCGGAAGTGTACCGGTATTGCTCCTGACGACGCAGCATCACGCTGACCACATCACCGATCGGGGTCCCTAGGGCTTCCGCCTTCGCGCGCGGCACGCCGTCTCGGATCTGAGCGATGATGCCGTCGTAACCGACGGTCGTGTCGATCGGGTACACGCCGGTATGCATTTGGTAGATGAGTAGACCCAGTTGATACAAATCACTTTGCTTCGTGGAGTAACCGCCGGCCGCGACTTCCGGCGACATCAAGCGATGTTGCACGATCGAGGGCTTGGCAGCGCCATACCCGTAAAGCTCTTGCGCTATGCCGAGATCACTGAGCTTGGCCGTCAAGCGCTCGCCTTGCACCACCAGCACGTTGCCGGCATGTAAATCATTGTGCACGAACTCGTTGTCCGCGAGGTACTGCACGGCGAAGAGCAACTGCCGCGCCATGTCCACCACCAAACGATCGGTGAAGGGCGCTTGCAGCATCTCATCAAGGCTGTGATCGCAGCGCTCCAGCACGAGGTAAAACATTCCCGCCGCTTCGAAGTAGTCGTGCACGTAGACGATGTTCGGGTGGCGCAAGCGGTATAGCCGCTCTGCCTCCTTCAGCCATTCCGCGCGCACTTCTTGGTACGGGCGATTGCCGGGCAGGAACACCTTCAGGGCGAAGGATTGATCGAATGGGCCGATACAATCGAAGACGGCTCCGAACGCGCCGCTGCCCAGGCGTCGACCGAGCAGGTAGCTGGGGCCGCGGGGCGAGCGGACCGCGCCGCCGCTGACCGGAATTTCTGGGATTGGGCTAGTCATGGACGGCATGAGTTTGGGGACGAGCGGCGCGTTTCTGCCATAGGTTTGCGATTTTCTCGAGAAATTTGCTGCTCACCACTGGGTGCCACCGGCACAAGCGGGCTCGGTAGGCGATTTCTCGGGCTATTGGGGTTGCACGGATGCGCTAGGTCGGGTAATTGAGCCGCCCATATGTCGAACCGTGCACTCTGGAACGTCCGCCGCCGCCACGAATGGCTCACCACTCCCCTCAAAGCCAAGCGCCCGAAGTTGCGCGCACGCAATCGCGTCGGCCTCGAAGCAGCGATCCAGCGCAAGGCCGCCCCGGCCGGCACTGACTCCGCACAATCCTGAGCGGCGTCCGGCTGCGGCCGGAATTTGGCCCGGCGTGCGGGCAACTGTTAGCAGATAGCGCATGCGACTCAGCGTCGTGTGCGCGTTGCTGTTTTTGTCTGGCTCGATATCGTCCAGCGGCTGCGTGGGCCATGCCCAAGACGCGCACGAGCCAGGGGATCGGCTCGGCACCTACCACGCGACCGGTAAACTGGTCAGCGACAGCTGCCAGGCAGCCGTTTTGGGCGTCAGCAATGATTGGCAGTTCGACGTGAAGCTCTCGCGCGAGAGCCACACGCTCTACTGGCTCAATGGCGAAGAGGCGATCCCTGGTACGATTGCCGACGACGGGGTGTCGTTCGGCTTCCAGAGCGGCGTCGAAGTGACTTTGCAAGCGCCGCGGGGAGCGCAAGCTGGTTGCGTCATCGAGCGCAGCGACAGCGCGAGCGGAGCGCTCAGCTCGAGCAGCACGAGCGACGTGCCTCGCTTCACGGTCGACATGAGCTTCAGCTATGCGGTGAAGAGCGGCAGCCGGTGCGCGGGCTTCGTCGGCGTCGAGGGCGGCTTCACTGCTCTGCCGTGCCAGGTCTCCTATACGCTGAGCGCGAAGCGCACCGCGCTCCCTCCGAGCCTCGACTGAGCGGCTGCCGCTCGCGACCCGCCGCCCGAATGCGGCCGTCTGGCCGCATTCGGGCCTCCGCCAAA
>Ga0302323_100000337_pt1 | contig 36768 bp, 26 predicted proteins | sample Fen_T0_3_FD_201950 | JGI IMG/M metagenome (GOLD analysis project Ga0302323, IMG submission 201950) | Peat permafrost microbial communities from Stordalen Mire near Abisko, Sweden - Fen_T0_3 | ecosystem: Environmental > Terrestrial > Soil > Wetlands > Permafrost | place: Sweden: Abisko...
CCCACCTCTTCCAGCGTCTGTTCGGGCGATTCATCAATGCCAAAACGCAAACGCAGCACTTCCTGCTCGCGCGGACTGAGCGTGGCGAGAAGCTTCCGCGTCTGCGTCGCGAGACTGGTCGAGACCAGCGAGTCGAACGCCGACGTCACGCTCTCGTCCTCGATGAAATCGCCGAGGTGAGCATCCCCGTCGGTGCCGATGGGCGTGTCCAGCGATACAGTCCGCTCGGACGCGCCCAGCACCTCGTGGATCTTCTCGACCGAAAGCTCCATCTCCTTCGCAATCTCCGCCGCGCTGACCTCCCGCCCCAACTTCTGAACCAGCTGACGATGCATGCGCCTGACCTTGTTGGTTACCTCCACCACATGCGTAGGAAGTCGAATCGTGCGCGATTGATCGGCCATTGCGAACGTGATGGCCTGGCGAATCCACCAGATTGCATACGTCGCGAACTTGAAGCCCATCTTGTAGTCGTATCTCTCGACCGCCTTGATGAGCCCGATGTTGCCTTCCTGGACAAGGTCCATGAAATGCAGCTCGCTGTGGTTGATGTATTTCTTGGCGATGAAGATGACAAGCCGCAGGTTGCGTTTGACCATCTCGGCTTTGGCCCGCTCGACCTGCAGCTCGCCCTGGCGGATCTCGTCGAGGGTGTCACGAAGGACCTCCTCGGGCATATCGACCTCTTCCTCCACGAGCTCGATGGCCTTCTTCGCTCCGTCGAGGATCTCGGCAAGCCGCGCCGTCTCGCTCGCAGCGACGCCTGCCTTCGAACCGAGCTCCTCGCAATAGATGATGTCGGCGCGCGCGGACACGATGCAGGCCATCAGCGATTTCAGCTGGGCGATGAGGCACGCGAGGTGCTTTGGGTCCAAACGCAGGGTCAGCAAAGCGTCAGCCATCTCGTACTTGGTCCTGGCCACCTCGTCGCAGCCTGGCTCGCCGGACGTCTTGACCGCGGACCTTGGATGGCCTTCCACTGTCAGCAGCCGATCGTGCATGCGCTGCACGTCATCCATCACCTTGCAGATCCGCTCCGAGCGGGCGGCATCCTGGGGCTCGACAGGGCGCTCGTCGGTCTCACCGACGGTCCCGTCTACCTGCGTGGCTTGCTGGCGCAAGGTCTTTGCCAGCTCGACCAACTGGCGCGTGGCCACGGTCGAATTGAGAATGGCCAGGAGGACACGGCGCTGGCCATCTTCGATGCGCTTGCCGAGCTCGACCTCACCCTCGCGGGTCAGCAGGCCAACCGCGCTTATCTTGCGCAGGTAGGACCTAATCGGATCTCGACCCTGATTGTCGTTACCGGCGACCACCGCCAAACTCTCCAAGGCCAGGGCCGGACCATCCGTGTCCGCCGGCTCGTCCTCGGGTTGGTCGAGCTCACTCAGAACGGTCGAGGTGTTCTCTCGCGTATAGCCATGCGTGACGCCCTCGTCGTCTTGGTAACAAATTTCGATCATGTCGCTAACAACTGCTTTCGCTGGGGAACAACTTGTGCACGACCCATTCCGTGCCTTCGATGCGTCGGCGCCCTCTTTACCAATCCGCGAGCACTTTTTCGAGAAAACCGTCATCCCGAGGCGTTCATGACGAAAACTTGCGAACCTCCGCCCGATGGTCGAGGATGGCAACGGCCGCGAAATCATAAGGAGATCGCCTCCCTCGGCGGAGGTTCAGGCTAGGTGTCCGTCGCCCGCGTCTTTTCCTCGAACACGAGCAGCAGCACGGCCCAAGCGAGGGGAACCGCCCCCACGAGCATGAACGTCAAGTCCGCGGCGATTCGAATCCATTCCAGGGTGTGGTAGAGGCCGCTCATCAGGAAGCTCAAACGACGGGCGTGCCAGTAGCCATTTTGGATGGAATCCCACAGTTGCAGGACGCCGCCGGGAAAGAGATCGAGCAGGATCATCAGGCCAAGCCCGATGTTGACCCCCCAAAATCCGATGCGTACGAATCGCTCGGCGCGCCTCCAGATGGCGTGGCTGCGAATGGACCGCAAGCAGAAGAAGACGACACCAAGGGCCAGCATGCCGAACACGCCGAACATCGCCGCGTGGCCGTGATTGGCGGTGAGACTGGTGCCAATCTCGAAGTACGACACGATAGGCAGGTTGATGAGAAATCCGAAGACCCCCGCCCCTACGAAATTCCAAACCCCTACGGCGATGAGGAAGTAGATGGACCATGTCTGGTGGGCAGCGAGTGGCCGCTGGCAATCCGCGCAGCTCTGATCCTTGAGGCGAACGAAGTCCCACGCATCGAGAGTCAAGAGCGTGAGGGGGATGACCTCGAGCGCGCTAAAACACGAGGCCAGCCCCATATTCAGCGTGCCTTGACCGGTAAAGTACCAGTGGTGGCCGGTCCCCACGATGCCACCGGCGAGATAGAGGATTGCGTCCAGATAGACCAGGCGCGTGGCCGTCTTGGTGGTGACCAGGCCCATCTGGACGAACATCACGGCCACTAGCACCGTGGCGAAGAGCTCGAAGAAACCTTCGACCCATAGGTGGATGATCCAGAAGCGCCAATTGTCGATGATGGCGAAGTTGGTGTGGGATCCGTAGAAGAGCGCGGGCAGGTAAAACAGGGGGATAGCGACGGCTGCGTAGAGAAACAAGGAAGGCAATTCACCCTTCTCGCCCGACTTCATGGCGGGCCGCAGGGCCCGGAACATCAGAAACAGCCAGAACACCAACCCGCCAGCCAAGAGCAGCTGCCAAAAACGTCCCAAGTCCAGATACTCACTTCCCTGGTGCCCCAGCCAGAACCAGAGCGTCCCCAGCTTGTTATGGATCCCCAAGGCTTCGCCCGACAGACTGCCGAACACCACCACCGTGAGGGCGCCCAGAAGGACGAGCACACCAACGCGCTGGCCCTTCGGTTCTGCGCCGCCCACCAGGGGCGCCAAGAACAGACCACCGGCGACCCAGGAGGTGGCGATCCAGAAGATGGCGAGCTGCAAGTGCCAGGTGCGGGCCAGATTGTAGGGCAGGAATTTGGCAAGGTCGAAGCCATAGAAGGCGTCCGGCTCCACGCGGTAGTGCGCCAGCGCGCCGCCCATCGCCGCCTGCAGTAGAAACAGGATGGCAACCACGGCGAAATACAAACCAAGCACGCGTTGGCTGGGGGTGACCTTCCATCGGTGAATGGGGCCTTCGGTCACGTGCACGTGGCCCGAGGCCTTGCCCCACCCAAGGTAGTCGAACTTGCCGAAGACGAAGAGGACCAAACCCAGGCCGCCGAAGAGGCAGACCAGGCTCAAGGCACTCCACAGATACGCGGAGGAAGTTGGTGTGTTCCCCGCCAGGGGCTCGAAGGGCCAATTGTTCGTATAGGAGTCCTGGGTTCCGGGCCGCGGCGCGATGGTGGCCCAAGTCGCCCATGCGAAGTAGGCATTGAGGGAAAGCAGTTCGCTGCGTTCGCGAATGAAGCCGAGGGGCAGCCCGGGTGCCGCCGTTTCGCCGGAGAAATAGTTCCGCCATTCGTTCTGCTGGATGAAGAACGATGCTTGCTCTCCTGCAGTGAAGGTCAGCGTCCGGCTATTCTCGTCGTAGCGGTTTTGTTTCAAAGCGAGCTTGACTGCTTCGCCGGTGGCATGCGCTTGTTCCTGCGCGAGGTCGGCGAAGGGCTTCGCGTAGCGAGCGTACGCCTCCGTTTCGCGCGCGATTTCCGTCAGTCGGTGCAAGTACTCGGCGGTGTAGTCCGGTCCAAGGTACGCACCGTGCCCCCAGAGCGTCCCATGCTCCATCAGTCCGTATTTGAAGAAGACATCCTGGCCCCTGTTCACGTCGTCCCCGATGAACAGCAACGCCCCCGAAGGACCGACCACGCGAGCGGGAATGGGTGGGGCGCCCTTGTAGGTGTTCACCGTGACGATCGTAAGCAGGGTAAAGCCAAAGACCAGCACCAGAACAACGGATTGACGCCACCACGGGGAAAGCCGAGTCGCTTCGGTTGGGTCGTCGGTCATGAGAGAGTTTCCCCTTCGTGTTCAATGTTCGAACACGCTCCAGAGAGTGATGGCGCCACACATGGACCCATGGCCGACGTTCTGACGGGCGGAACTAGACCTTGTACGCCTTCAATTGGTCTCGGCACAGCTTGCCAAAATCCGCCGCTGCCGGGTGCTTGCACCACGGCGTTGGATTGAGCGACTTGGCTTTTGTGCCCGCCCGACGCTTTCGTGGTGCTGCGACGCCGGTTTGTCGACGGCCCGAAGGCGGGGATCCAGCCCGCGCCTCCCCCTGAGCGTCAATCGTCCCTAGCCTTGTCTTGATGTTCGCCTCGCGCATGCGTCCCCCTTGGAGCTCCTGGAGTGGCTTCCGCTGCCACCTAGCGCCTACATCTAGGCTGCCGGTTCAAGCAAGAATCGCGCTAGCAACGAGAGGTGTGTGACTTCAAGGACTTGCACCGCAGAGAGCAAATAGAACACCGTATGGTTCAATCAAAACGGCGTGTGTCTTCAATCAAACTGACCGGCATCATCCGCACTCGAGCCGCCCGATCGTGCGCCCCAAGCTTTCGCAAAACCGACCGCGCACGGCCAGCGATGAGAAATGGCCACGCCTCATGGAGTCGTGCGACGAATCGCGCCAGGCTCCGATGCATCCGCCTCCCGGTCCTGAAGGTGTAAAGGCCCCGCGGACTCGTCGACGGCCCCGCTACAAACGGACGAAATGACTTTCAGGAATGCAATTGTCGGGCGTATTCCACAAGAGAAAGTGCGTGTGTGGATGGTGGCCGGTGTGTTCTACCGTCCATCCTGCAGAGTCGCGAACCGCGAATGGGACACCGCAGATCGTATTCGTGGTCCGCGAGCCCAAGTGGTCGTGGCCAAAGACGAAGCAGGACGGTGTCGTAAAGTCATCGGGGATCGATGTGCTGCGGTGGAAGGAGCCCACTGGCGTAGGAAGCTCGGGATCGGTCAAGGCGATGTTGAGATACCACGGCACCAGAGGCAGAAAGCCATCTCTTGGGGAGCTGGGATCGAGGCTGTCCGGAATTGCCTGACTTTTTGCACCCAATAGTGGGCACGACTGCGAGGAGTCGAGGCGGCGATTGAGATAGTTCCAATAGACATAGCCCAGTTGGCTGTCTTCGCTCCACATGTTGAGCACGAAGGATTCAGTGGCCTTTGCAAGCGTCAACATCGAAGCGACGTCGCGGTCAACGGGCTTACCGAGCCCCAGCAAATAGAGCGCCCTGCTCTTTGCATCATCATTCCATCCCAGAACGAATGGATCAAACAGATGGCCGTGGTGGAAAAGAATATAGGGGAACTCGACGTCGGTGGCGTAGTTGGGGAAGGCGAAACGAAACTCGCAGGCTTGCGCTGCTGGCGGCAGAAGTACTTCGAAGAAATCCTTGGTTGCTTGGTTGTCTTGGACGGTAAGGCGAACGCCACGCGGTGACGTATAAGGAAGAGACATGTTGCGTGCGTGTGCGAGGCGCTTGAAAAGGGTGAAGTCGTGGTTGCCAGGCACCCAGACGATCCTCTTGACGTCTATCTTGGCGAGAAGGGCGCCAAAGAGCTGCTCCGAAGCACTAGCCACGGAGGGAAAGAATCCCCGCTGTGGGTTGTGGCCGTCGTGCATGGGAATGCATTGTTCCCAAATGTCACCATTCAGCACCAGCGTTTCAATGGCGTTCTGAGACACTTGCGCGAGGTAGTCTACGAGCGCAGCCGCCGCACTTGGCGTCTTGGTAAAGACACATCCGGCGTCACCTAGATGCAGATCGGACAAACAAATGATGTGAGCCACGGTTTTCCTCTCTGTCACAACATCTGCGCGCGCCACTCGGACTACCTCGACACGGCAGCGCCAAAGTGGATATCGTCAAAGCAAAAAGAAGGCAAGTGCCTTTTGCGTATAGCAGCCTTGCTTTGCCGAATACTCCCGCGCAGGGCAGCCGACGGCCGCGTGAACCGCCTCACGGTACAGGTTCTGAAGCTCGGGCACGGACCGAAGTTTGTCTAGATGCTGTTGCGCCGTCGCAAGGGCATCCAGCAAGCCTTCGGAAGTCGTAGTGGGTCAGAGGCACGGGCCCCTCTCGCAATGACAAGGCGTTCGGTGCGCCGCCGCTAGAACACCTGCACAGGTTGCCGAATACCTGTTGCGGCGGCGCTACCCCCATTCGGCATTCGTCAGTCGTCGCAGTGCGATGCACGCACCGGCGACCGGGCAGACCTGCAAGCCCGCCGAGCGCTGCCGCTCCCCCTAGAGCGAAGATGCTCGAACGCCCCGTGCGCCGTCGCAACACCGATTCGGCAGATTTTCGCCGCACCTACGCCGGGCGTCATCCGAGGTTTCGCGCAGAGATCCGCCGTCCCAAGGGCAATCCACACTCGCAGCGCTTCGCCAGCCCTATCTGACCGAGCGGTTCCTCAAGAGCGGCGGCGGCTGACCCATCAGACGCTGAAACATGTCGCACCTACCATGTCCTTCATGGATACACTCATTTCCGGACCACTTTTGTCTTTATTTGACGAACGCGGTGCGCTGGCAGGAGAAAAACCGCCAAAACCAGCCTGCCTAGCTTGACTTGATGGATTCAACCAATCAGGATGGCGACGCTTCGAATTGCCGAGACTTGATTGAAATCAGGAGGATCCCTCAGATGGACGCGAGCGGCGGAGCAGGTGTGAACACGGCCAGCCTCACCGGGGAAGCCCATGCGAAACTAGAAGAATTCACCTACGACGACGCAACGCCACGGGCGTTCGCCTTCGCCACCATCATTTGGGGCATCGTCGGGATGCTGGTCGGCCTGATGGCGGCCGCCGAGTTGGCCGTCCCCCGCATGGGTTCGGGCATCCCCTTCATCGCGTTCGGGCGCCTGCGCCCCCTGCACACTAACGCCGTGATTTTCGCCTTCGCGGGCAACGCCATCTTCGCCGCCGTCTATTATTCGACCCAGCGTCTGTGCAAGGCGCGCATGTTCAGCGGGGTTCTGAGCAAGCTCCACTTCTGGGGTTGGCAGCTGATCATCGTCGCGGCAGCCATCACCCTGCCCCTCGGCATCACCCAGGGCAAGGAATACGCCGAGCTGGAATGGCCTATCGACTTGGCCATCGCCGTCGTGTGGGTGGTATTCGCCATCAACTACTTCGGCACCCTCGCCCGCCGTCGCGAGCGCCACATGTACGTGTCGCTGTGGTTCTACTCGGCCACCGTCGTCACCATTGCGGTTCTGCACATCTTCAACAACCTTTCGGTCCCCGCCAGCGCCTTCAAGAGCTACAGCCTCTACGCCGGCGTGCAGGACGCACTCATGCAGTGGTGGTACGGTCACAACGCCGTCGGCTTCCTGCTCACCACGCCCTTCCTCGGGCTGATGTACTACTTCTTGCCCAAAGCGGCCGAGCGTCCGGTCTTCTCGTACCGCCTCAGCATCATCCACTTCTGGAGCCTGGTCTTCATCTATATCTGGGCCGGCCCGCACCACCTGCACTACACGGCCCTGCCGGAGTGGGCGTCGACCCTCGGCATGCTCTTCTCGGTCATGCTGTGGATGCCGTCGTGGGGTGGCATGCTCAATGGCCTGCTGACCTTGCGCGGGGCCTGGCAGAAGGTCTCTGCGGATCCGGTGCTCAAATTCTTCGTGGTGGGCGTCACCTTCTATGGCATGGCGACCTTCGAGGGGCCGTTGCTCTCGGTGAAGAGCGTGAACGCGCTTTCCCACTACACCGACTGGACCATCGCCCACGTACACGCGGGGGCGCTCGGTTGGGTCGGGTTCATGACCTTCGGCATGCTCTATTGGATGATGCCCCGTTTGTGCCAGACCAAGCTGTGGTCCAATCGACTCGCCTCGGCGCACTTCTGGATCGCCACCGTGGGCATCGTGCTCTACATCGTCCCCATTTACGTCGCCGGCATCACCCAGGGCAGCATGTGGCGCGCCATCGACGACGGCGGCAAGCTGGTGTACCCAGACTTCGTCGAGACCTTGGCCGCTGTCATTCCCATGTACTGGCTGCGCGTGCTGGGCGGCACGCTGTACTTGACCGGCGCCGTGCTGGCCTTCGTGAATTTGCTGGCCACGTGGGCCAGCAAGCCGGCCAAGTACGAACTGGTGGTGCACAAAGCGCCACGCTTGCAGGCGAACTTTCAGGATCCGCCTTTGCCCGTGTCGCGCCTCAAGGGCATGGCCGTCGTCGATCTGGCACACACCATCGATGTCTGGCAGCAGGCTGCGTGGCACCGACGATTGGAACGGCTGCCCCTGCGCTTCACCGCCTACGTCGTGCTCGCGGTGGTGGCGGCGTCTCTGTTCGAGATCATTCCCACCTTCCTCATTCGCAGCAACGTGCCGACCATTCTATCCGTGAAGCCGTACACGCCGCTCGAATCCGCCGGGCGCGACATCTACATCGGCGAGGGTTGCTACAACTGCCACTCCCAGATGATCCGCCCCATCCTGGCCGAGACAAAGCGCTACGGCGAATTCTCGAAGCCGGGCGAGTTCGTGTACGACCATCCCTTTCAGTGGGGCTCGCGCCGCATCGGACCCGACCTGGCACGCGAGGGCGGCCGGCAGTCGAGCGTGTGGCAGGTCCTGCACCTGGAGAACCCGCGGCAGATCAACGACCGATCGATCATGCCATCGTACGCCTGGATGCTGAGCAAAGATCTCGACTTCGCCAGCATCCCGGCGCGCTTGCGTGCCCAAAGCCAGGTCGGCGTTCCCTACGACCAGGCCACCATTGCCAACGGCGCCGATCTTGCGCGCAAGCAGGCCGCGGAGATGGCCCAGCAGATCGTCGACCAGAAGGGGCCGGCCGGGCTCCAAAACAAGCAAATCGTGGCCTTGGTTGCTTACCTGCAACGTCTGGGCAAGGATCTCTACGCGGCGCCGACCGTGGCCGCCGCTCCCGCGAAAGAAGCCGCGCCAGCCGGAGGCCAGCCATGAATCTCACCGATGTGGTCAGCCATTCGGGGTTCACGGGCTACGCCCAGATTGGCTTCGTCATCAGCTTGGCGGCGTTCCTGGGCGTCGTGGCCTGGGCGTTTCTGCGCCCCAAGGCCGAGATGAAGGCGCACGCCCAGGTGGTGCTCGACGACGATACCGACATCCGCTCAGACGGGAGGCTGACATGAGCGCCGACGGCAACCGCGATCTTCTGCGCGAACACGAGTACGACGGCATCCAGGAGTACGACAACCCGACGCCGGGCTGGTGGAACCTCATCTTTCTCGGCACGTTCCTGTTCGCCATTTGGTACATCCTGTACCACCACGCCAGCACCATCTCGTTGTCGGTGGCGCAAAGCTATGAAGAGGACATCGCCGACGATCTGAAGAAGCGCTTCTCGGCCATCGGCGACCTCAAGCCCGACGAGCCCACCCTGCTCAAGTTCATGGCCAATGAGGAATGGAAAATAGTGGGCGCCTCGGTGTTCAAAGCGCAATGTGTGTCGTGCCACGGCCCCAATGCGGCCGGGCAGATCGGGCCCAACCTGACCGACGACTACTACAAGAACGTGCGCCAACTGACCGACATCCCCAACGTCATTTCGGGTGGCGCGGAGGCAGGCGCCATGCCGGCGTGGAAGACGCGCCTGCACCCGAACGAGGTCGTGCTGGTGGCAGCCTACGTGGCTTCCTTGCGCGGTAAGAATCTGCCTGGCCCGCGCGGACAAGAGGGCGAGCGCATTCCGCCTTGGCCCACGCCGACGGCCAAGCCATGATCTAGCCCGCCAACGGCCCCAGAAGCGTCGTCGGCCTAGCGGCAAAAACGGTATGAAGCTCCCTCTCCCCACGCCCCCCGAAGAGGTCCTGTCGACCCTGAATGCCGATGGCTCGCGTCGCTGGTTGCGGCCGCGCCTGTCGCCGGGGCGATTTCTTAGCGCCCGCAGGATCACCGCCTGGGCACTCGCCGTGACCTTCATTGCCCTACCCCTGCTGCGCGTGGGCGGACAGCCGGCGGTCCTGTTCGATGTGTTGCGCTGGCGCGTGACGCTGCTTGGGAAGCTCTTTCTGCCGTCGGACACCATCCTGCTGGCGATATTTCTCGTCGGCGCCATCGTCGCGCTCTTTCTGATGACCGCCATTCTTGGCCGCGTGTGGTGCGGTTGGGCCTGTCCGCAGACGGTCTACATGGAGTTCCTCTTCCGGCCCATCGAACGCATCTTCGAGGGCAAGCCCAAGCGGCGCGGCATGCTCGAGCACGACGTCAGCGGTCCACGACTGTTCGGCAAGTATGTCGCGTACGCCGTCACGTCCATTTTTCTGGCCAACGTCTTTCTCAGCTATTTCGTCGGTACGGCGAGCCTGCACGCCTGGATGACCCAATCCCCTGGGCAGCACCCGGCGGCCTTTTTCGTCATGGCGCTGACCGCGGCGCTCATCTTCTTCGACTTCGCATGGTTCCGCGAGCAGACCTGCATCGTCGCCTGTCCCTACGGCCGGCTGCAATCGGTGCTGCTCGATCGGGCCTCGCTGGTCGTGAGCTACGACGACCAGCGCGGCGAGCCGCGCGGTCCCTTGCGCAAAGCTGGCACCCCGGCCGCGCGCGGTGATTGCGTCGATTGCGGGATGTGCGTGGACACGTGCCCCACCGGCATCGACATTCGCGGTGGCTTGCGCATGGAGTGCATCGCCTGTGCCCAATGTATCGACGCCTGCGATGCCGTGATGGACAAGATCCACCGCCCGCGCGGACTCATCGCTTACAGCCCGCAACAGCGAGGGGACGGTGGTCGCGTGACATGGGTACGTCCGCGCGTGCTCGTCTACGGGACGGTTCTGCTCGTCATCTGCGCCTCGCTGGCCTTGCTGGTATCGCGCACCCAGACCACCGACGTCATTCTCCTGCGCGGACTCGGCATGCCGTTCACGGTGCTTCCGAACGGCGAGGTGGTCAATCCGGCGCGCATCAAGATCAGCAACCGCGAAAACGAAGCACGGACGTACGCCCTCGACGTTGCGCAAGGCGGGCCAGCACGCATCCTGCTCGATGATGAGCCCTTGCGGGTCAGTGCCGGCGGTTCGCTCATACGCACGTTCCTGATCCAGGTCCCTGCCACCGTCTTCAAGAGCGGCCAGTACGAGATGCAGTTGCGCGTGCGCGACGGTCACGCGTTCAGCAAAGACGTCTCTTACCGCCTGCTCGGTCCCCACGGGCAAGGTGCGCCATGAGCATGACGACCAAGGGATCCCTACGCTGGCCTATTGCCATCGTCGGCCTGATTGCCCTGCACGCCGCGGGCATGCTGGCCGTCATCCTGATCGCCACCCGCAATCCGTCCTTTTCCGTCGAGCCCGACCACTACCAGAAGGCGCTCGCCTGGGACAGGCTGGCAGCGCGACAGCAAGCGAGCGGTTTGCTCGGCTGGAAGGCCGAAGTGACTTCGGAAGCCGGCTCGAAGGTCGCGCTCGACGGCGCACGCACCCGGGGTCTCGTGTGTCGCATCGTCGATCGCGAAGGCAAGCCCGTCACCGGGGCCACCGTGACGATGCTGGCCTTTGCGCACGCACGCGGGGAAGAGCGGATCCGCTTCGACTTGCGCGAAACCGGCCCCGGCGTCTACACGGTGCGGGCGCCCATGGCACGGCCAGGACTGTGGGAGCTGCGCCTGTCTGCGCTGCGCGGCCCGGATCTGTTCACCACGACCATCTTGCACACCGCCTCGAATGGAGAGCGGCGATGAAGCTCTTCTACCTTCCCATCTTCATCGCCAGCCTGCTGGGCAGCTTGCACTGCGCGAGCATGTGCGGCCCCTTCGCGGCCTTCGCGCTCATGCGCGATACCCGGCGCGGACCATGGCTGTTGCAAGCCCTGTATCACGGCGGCCGCCTGCTCGCCTACGCCACCTTGGGCGCCATCGCCGGTGCCTTGGGGGCGACCCTGGATTTCGGTGGCTCGTTGCTGGGCATCGGGCGCATCGCCGGCATAGCGACGGGCGCATTGCTGATGGCCCTCGGGGCGCGGCGAATCCTCGCCGTCTTCGGACCGGGATTGGGGCTGCGCGTGCCGGCCTTTCCCGGCGCCTATCGACTCGGCCGGCTCGTCGGACGGCTCGTGGCACGCCTGCAACAGTCGGCCATGCGCGGCGAGCCCGTTGCACGTTCACTCGGCACCGGCATCTGCACGGCGCTGCTCCCGTGCGGCTGGCTCTATGCCTTCGTGGCCATGGCGGCAGGATCCGGTGGCGCCCTGTCCGGCGTCCTGCTGATGTTGGTTTTCTGGGCCGGGACGGTTCCCATCCTGGCCGCCATCGGCACCAGTGTGCGCGAGCTTCTGGCCCGCACCGGCCGTGCCTTACAAGTCGCCACCGCGGTATTGGTCATGGCCTTGGGCCTCGTTTCCATCGTCGGGCGATGGAACATCGCCATCGCCCAGGTGACCGGTGCAAAGGCCACGCAGGTCAAGGTCGCGGGGCTTCCCAATCATCCACCATGCCACTGACACCATGCCACTGACGTCACCGGCCGAAAGCGATAGCCGCCGCAAAGACGTTTCGGCTGTGTGCGCTCACTGTGGCTTGCCAGTGCCGCCCGGCTTGATCGATCGCGACGCCACCGAACAGTTCTGCTGCCGCGGCTGTCGTGCCGTTCGGGCCGCCATCGAGTCCTGCGGGCTGGGTAACTACTACCGCCTGAAGACAGACCAGACAGCGGCGGCTCCCGCCAACCCCAGCGGTCGCGCCTACGCCGATTTCGACGAAGCGTCCTTCCTCGATCGCCACGCCCCGCTCGTCATGGAGGGCGTGCGCTGGACCGAGCTCTATGTGGAGGGCGTGCACTGCTCGGCCTGTGTGTGGCTGCTGGAGAGACTTCCGCGCGCGGTTCCCGGTCTGCTCGAAGCCAGACTCGATCTTCGCCGTGCCATCCTGCGCTTGACCTGGGACACCCGCGTCGTGGCCTTGTCGGCCATCGCGCGGACCCTCGACCGTTTCGGCTACGCGCCCCACGCGGGACGCGATGTGGAGGCGCGCGCTGCCCGCCAGCAGGAAGACCGCCGGGTCATGATCCGTATCGGCGTGGCGGGTGCGGGCGCGGGCAACGTCATGCTGCTGGCCTTTGCGCTTTACGGCGGATACCTGCACGGCATGGAGGTCGAGTACACGCGGCTCTTCCGCTGGACCAGCATGCTCATCGGCCTCGTGGTCTTGCTGTGGCCGGGCGGCCTGTTCTTCCGCGGCGCTTGGGCCGCCCTGCGCACACGTTCGGCGCACCTCGATTTGCCCATCGCCATCGGCCTTGCGGCGGGCGCCGTCGCCGGCACCGTCAATACGGTGCTCGACCGGGGCGAGATCTACTTCGATTCGCTGACGGGATTGGTCTTCCTGCTGCTGGTCGGCCGCTTCGTACAGCATCGGCTCGAACGGCGGGCGGCGGATTCAGTGGAAACCCTGTTCACGCTCACGCCCAGCTTCGCGCGTCTACGCGAAGGCGACAGGGTTCGCGAGGTCCCCGTCGAGTCCTTGGCACCGGGCCAGATCGCCGAGGTCAGACCCGGCGAATCCTTTCCCGCCGACGGCGCGGTCAGCGAGGGCGAATCGCTGGCGAACCTCAGCCTGCTCACCGGCGAATCGCGCCCCGTGCCCGTGCGCGAGGGCGACCCGGTCTTCTCCGGCGCGGTCAATGTGGGTCGCGTGCTGCTCGTGCGCATCACCGCCACGGGTCGCGCCACCCGCGTGGGCAAGTTGCTTGCGCTCATCGAAGAATGCAGCCGCCGCAAGGCTCCGGTCGTGCAGCTCGCCGACCGCATGGCCGGCTATTTCACCGTGGCCGCCATCTGCGTCTCGGCATTGACCTTGGTGGCGTGGCTGTTTCTCGATGCCCATCGCGCGGTCGACCACGCCGTGTCGGTGCTCATCGTCAGCTGCCCGTGCGGCCTGGGTCTCGCCACGCCCTTCGCGGTCTCGGTGGCGCTGGGCCGGGCGGCCCGCAACCGCATTCTGATCAAGGGCGGCGCCGTTCTCGAAAAGCTCGCCGGCCAGGCCGCGATGGCCGGGACCCTGTTCCTCGACAAGACCGGAACGCTCACCGACGAGCGATTGTCCGTCGTCGCCTGGCGCGAAGACCCGGCGCAGACGCATGCCAGCCTGCGCGCCTGGGTCGCGGCCCTCGAGACCCAATCCGCGCATCCCATCGCTTGGGCCTTTGCCAAGGAAGCCACAGGGGACGATTGGCGAGCCACCCTCACGGCTGCACACGACACAGGGATCGAAGGCACTGTCGGCGAGCATGCGCTGCTCGTGGGGTCCGCCCCCTTCGTGCGGGAACGCCTACGCGAGTTACCCGCTTGGGTCGAAGAAGCGCGCCAGGACTTCACATCGCGACAGCTCACGCCCGTGTGCATCGCCCTCGATGGCCGTCTGGCTGCCGTGGCAGCTGTGGGCGGTGTCATTCGTGTCGAGGCCAAGGCTACCATCGCAGAGTTCGAGCGCCGCGGTCTGCGCGTGGAGATCCTCTCGGGCGACGAGCCCGCCACGGTCTTGGCGGTGGGCACGACCTTGGGGCTTTCGCCCGAGCAATGTCACGGCGGACGGGGCCCGGAAGACAAAGTGAAGGCCGTGGAACGCGCCAAGCGCGAGGGTCCGGTCTTCATGGTGGGCGACGGCGTGAACGACGCCGCGGCGTTGTCGGCCGCCAGCGTGGGCATCGCCGTGCACGGGGGAGCCGAGGCGAGCCTCGCCGCCGCCGACGTCTACCTCGGACGCCCAGGCGTGACGGCGCTGGTGGATCTCTTCATCGGCGCCACGCGAACCCTCGTCGTGATCCGCCGCTGTCTTTTCGTCTCGCTCGGCTACAACCTCATCGCGGCCGCACTGGCAGTGACCGGCGTGGTCAACGCCCTGCAAGCCGCCATCCTGATGCCGGTTGCCTCGTTCACCGTGCTCGGCATGGCGCTGTGGATGCGCACCTTTGCCCCGCCCAAGGAGGCCGCTCCGTGTCCGTGATCTACGTCCTTCTCCCGCTTGCCTTCGCCCTGGGCATCGCCGCGGTCTGGGCCTTCGTGCGCGCCACACGCGCGGGCCAATTCGACGATCTGGAAACCCCAGCTCACCGAATCCTGCACGACGACGATGACGACGACAACGAACCGGATACGCTTCGCTAGGAGCTTGAAACTAGTGACTGCTACCGGCGCCTTCCTCGATGGCGTGGGTCGGCGCGCGCCGGGCAACCCGGACGAACCACAAGACGTAGGCGTAGCAGAACAGCGGCACGACGAACGCAAGAGAACGCGCGCCGACCTGGACATAGAGCAGGAACCGGCCCGCCACGAAACCGGATACGACAGACATGATGCCGCCTCCGCAGATGGCCATACACATCAGGCCCGAGGTCGCCGAAGCCGGCGCGCTGGAACGCTCGAGGGTCAGCGTGAAGATGGTGGGAAACATGATCGAGTTGAAGAGCCCAATGAGGATGGCGGCGAAACCCGGCAAGAAGCCGGTCGTCCACGGCGCATGATAGACACCGGGAAAGGTCGGGATCGGGAGAGAGCCTCCGAGTGGCGTCGCGGGTAGGTGGTAGGTGGCAATGACGGTCACGCACAGGACAACCGCGCCGAGTGCCACGATGGTCAACATGGTCGTCGCCTTGGCGAAGGTCATCAGCCAAGAACCGATGAAGCGCCCGAACATGGCGAAGAGCATGAAGAGCGGCCCGAGAAAACCTGCGACCTGCGACGGGAGGTTCATGATCTGCGGCTCTTCCAGGAAGAAGATCATGCTCGACATGACGGACACCTCGCCACCGACGCAGAGGAAGATGCCCAGCGCACCTAGGCCGGCCCATTTGGACTTGAATGCCGCGAATGACGATTCCGAGTGCGCGGCCATCTTCGGGGCATGCGTGGAGATGGTTTTGCGCACCAGAAATACCGCCAGGGTGAAGACGGCGAGAATGGCGGCGACGGTCAGATAGACGTTGGTGACGAAGCCGAGGCCGGTCGCCTTCATGCCATCCGTAATGACGACGTTCTTTTCGAACAGCGGTCCACTGAGCAGAAACTTCGAGCCGAACATGGCGCCGAGAAAGGCACCCATCGAGTTGAAGGCCTGGCTGAGGTTGAGACGGAAGGGCGCCCGCTTCTGATCGCCCATCGAAGCAATGAGTGGGTTGGCCGCCACCTGCAGCAGGCTGATACCCGATGCCGCAACGAAGAGGCCCAGGAGTACCGTGCCGAAGGTATGCGTATAGGTCGTCGACCAGGCGACAAGGCAGCCAGCGACGATGGACCCGAGCCCCAGGACGATCGAATTCGCATAGCCGTACTTGGCAAGGCACGCCCCGGACGGGATCGCCATGAGGTAGGCGAGAAAAAATGCGAGCTGGTTCAGCTGGGACCCGACGTCCGACAGCGTATAAATGACCTTCATGCTCTTGACCAGCGGGTCGGTCAGATTGGTGACGAAAGCCCAGATGAAGAAGAGCGCGGTGACGTAGACGACCGCTAGCAAGAGACCGCTGCCGCCTAGCTTGGCCGTTGTGGAAGAGCTGGAGGTCGCGACGGCTTCGGAGGCCGCAGTGGAGTTGGACATGGCGCCTACCTGTTCGTGTGTTAGCGGATGATGCAGCCACCTCGACAGTGGAATCAATGGCTTCGCAAGGGCTGGATTCTTGCGGGGACGCAAGCAAGAATTGCAACACCTCCCACGCACAGTCGCCATTTCTACTCGAATTGCTGACCATTGCCAATAGCGTCGTTGTCGGAGCGCCCAAACAGGTCGGCCCCGAGGCGGCACGCATGGCCGCTCGCCGCCGTTGCCGATTCAGCGCATCTGGAACTCTTGGATAGTGCAGTCGCGCGGCTTGCGGTCGAGGCATGCCCGACGTTTCAGGCTTACTAGCCACGCGGCGGGCTTATCCAGGCTGCTGGGTGGGGGCGAGCCTGGGCGTCCTTTGTCGCCGGCCAAGGCCGAGCTGCAACCGGAAGGTCCACAGGAGCCAGAGCAGTGACAGCACCGTGGCCAGCTCGGTGACCTCTTCCCAGGCATTGGCCCAAAACACGGCTTGGCCGAATGCTTGTTGCAGCAAGAAGCGCAAGAGCGCGTAGGAAAGAAATCCGGCGCCCACGAAGAAGGGCGCTTTGGCTCGTTCCAGTCCGGGCTTGCCTGCCAGCAAGTCGACGAAGGCAACCGCGAAAAGCCACAAGGCGAGGAGTGGATAGATGCGGATCTCGAGAATCGCGATAAGCGGCGTAACCTCGTCGCGAACCATGCTGCCAAATACGGAGTACTCCAGGACGATGGGACGCGGGGTCGCGGTGAGCGGTACGAGGCACAGCACGGCAAGTACGGGCAGAAGGAAAAGCATGATGCGCTGTAGGCCGCAATAGGTGGGCTCGCGTTTCCAGCAGCGCTGACAGAACCGTGAAAGCACGCAGGTCCTCTCCAGGTCGGAGTATCCGAGGACGCGACAGTCGAAAAGCTCGACCAGCCCCCAAGCGCTCCACGCGCCCATGGCAACCATGCCGAGGCCATGTCCGACCTCCAGCGGATCGCACGGACCGGCGCCGAGAAAGCGGAGGGCGCAAAGCGACTCGCCGACGAAGAACAGCAGCATGCCCCGGCCGAGCAGCGCAAGGTCGTGCTCCCGCCGCCGGAACAAATAGATCCCGGGGAGCAGGGCCAGCAGCATGTAGGTGGGCTTGACGACAAATGCCGTGACCACAGTTACGGCTTCTTCTAGTCGCGTGGTATCCACGAACGTGACTTTGCCGGGCGAAGGAATGGCCACGCCGGTCGCGGTCTCGTGAACGGCAAAGAACCAGGCCAAGCCAGAGGGCCTGCCCAGCACAACTAGAATGAGGACTGCGGGCAAAGCCCAGACCAACAGGATCCGGACGATTTTTCGCATGCGACGAGCATAGACGCGAACGCATGCGGCGCCAATGGGCCAGGACGGAAGGCAGCTGTTGCGATATAGTCGTCCAACCTCGACCGTGTCAAAACACACCCCATTTGGCCGCGATCAGCGGCGCAAGTTGCGCTACCTGCGCAATTTCCTCGCCGGCCGCCTGGTTCACATCAACCTGCAGCTCCTCTACACGTGCAACTTCCGTTGCAAGATCTGCAACTTCTGGCAGCCGCCCTACCGCGACACTGCCAAGCTCTCGCTCGAACAGGTGGAGACCATCTCGGACAAGCTGGCGCAAATCGGTCCGCAGATCTTGTCCATCGGCGGGGGCGAGCCACTGCTTCATCCTGACATCGTGGGTGTCGTGCGCGCGCTGGCTCGCCACCATTTCCCGGTGATGATCTGCAATGGCTGGTACGTCACGCCCGAGATGGCGCGGAATCTCTGGCAGGCCGGGATCTACGAAGTGAGCATCTCGGTGGACTACGCCGACGCCAAGAAGCACGACGAACAGCGTGGCGCCGACGGGGCATACGTCCGCGCGATCGAAGCCCTGCGTGTGCTGAATCGGGAACGCATCCACCCGCGCCAGCGTGTTCACATGATTTCGGTGATTCTCGAAGACAACCTCGACGAGGTCGAGCCCTTGATTCGCCTCTGTCGCGACATGGGCATTACCTACCTCGTGACCCTGTATTCCGATGGGCGGGGCGAGCGGTCGGTGCGCAACATCCCGGGCGAGGTCAGCCGACGGCTGCTGGCGCTCAAGCGCAAGTACAGCGAATTCGTGGCCGTGCGTGGCTACCTGGCGCGGTTTTCCGAGGCCATCGAGCACGGCGGAATCGGTTCGTGCACCGCGGGCAAGCAACTGTGCAACATCGACAGCCAGGGGCAGGTGGGCCTGTGCATCGACCGCATCACCGATCCGGTGGGCAACATTCTCAGCGACGACGTGTTGGAACTGGAGAGGCGTCTGCTGGTCGCGAGCCGGACCAACACGTGCCAGGGGTGCTGGACCAGTTGCCGAGGCAACATCGAGACGCTGCGAGGCATGCGCAACGTGATCGGCAACGCGTGGGACTACCATCAGATGTCGAAGGGCCTGCCTATTCAACCGACGAGCAACGAAGCGGGCGGGTCCCGCAGCCCGCCAGGCGACAGGAGCAGTTTAACACCAGCCTCCTAGCCTAGAGGCTAGGGCAGCGCTGGTCGCGTGCGGAACAGTCGCTGCAGCCACGCTCGGAAGCCGGTGGTGACCTCGGAGAATGGCGACCACGGCCGATTCAGGGCCAGGGCAAACGCGAGGGCGCAGGCCGAATGGCATTGGTTGCCGCAGGTTGGATCGGGGCCATGCAAGCGGAGTCCTTCGGCGCGCAGCTTGTGCAGGTCGGGCTCGGCCAGGATATTGCCTGCGACCTTGCCGATCTCCAGGCACGGGTAAAACACATCACCGACGGGCGATACCGCCAGCACCGTCGAGGGACGGCAACGGAAGGCTGCGAGGTCGCGCATGCCGCGTAAGTAGGCCAGGCTGCCGTTGACCGCAAATCCGCGGCGTTTCTGCCTGATGAGGAAATCGAAGAGAGCGCGGTAGCGTTCGTCGGAACGCAGCGCCGGATCAGGGACCACGCCGCGTAGGACGGGACAGACAGCATGGCGAAAACCATGCTCGGCCGCGTAGCGGAAGACGTCGTACAGGTCGGGCAAATTGTCGGGCGTAGCCACCGACGAAATGATGATCTCGTAGCGGCGGTGCGGACGCTGGCTGGCGGCCTCGATGTTGGCCAGAATCGTCGCGTGGTGTCCAGGGCCACGTCCGAGCCACGCATCGCCTTTCGCGCTGTCCAGAGTATCGAGGCTGAACACCAGGTAGCGAACCGAGCGCGCGATGTCGTCCAGGTAGGGCGTGATTTCGTCGCCAATGGTGGTGAGAACCACGCCATCGAACCGGTGGCGCGGCAAAAGACGCAGGAACTGGGCAAACTCGGGGTGGCGCGTAGGCTCGCCGCCGGTCACCACCAGATGGTCACAGGTGTGCCGAATGCACGCGAGCAATCGATCGAGGTCCGGGCCGCGCAGCACCGGCGAGCGCAGGGCATGGTAAGGCGTGCCCGAGCCATCGGAACAATAGGGGCAGCGAAACTCGCAGGCGTAGGTCAGGTAGTAGACGGCCAGCAGCGGGTGCCAGCCTGTGGGCCTCCGCCTGGCGAGGTGGCGAAGGTAATTGGCTGTCGCCTTCCACATTCGGCCCGAGTGTAACACCGTCGGCGGCCGGCATTGATTCTTGCGGTGGATTCGTGGATCGTGGCGGCATGGACGTCGACCTGTCACTCGAGAAGTGCGTGAGCGATGTTTGATTGGCTGCGCCTGGCAGCGGTGCTCTCGCGTTCGCGGGACCTGCGGCCTGGCGGCGACCCGCGCTGCAAGGTCGAGACGAATGTCCGTGCCGGCAACGGATGGCTCGTCGACCGGTTCGTGCCGACGACACCCTCGGGCGGCTCGGTCATCTTGCTACATGGCTGGACCCTGCGCGGAAAGGACGATGTGCGCCTGCAAGCGTTCGCCAGGTCCCTTGCCGCCGCCGGTGTGGATTGCGTCGTCCCGCACGTGCCGGGCTTGGCAGCGCTGACCTTCGACTGCGACGATGTGACCGGCTTGCGTGCTCTGCTCAGCGAAGCCGCTTCGCCGCCCGGGCTGCTCGGTTTCAGTCTGGGCGGTGGCTACGCCTTTCGTGCAGCCAGCGGCTGCAAGGACCGTCCGCGCTTCGTCATCTCGGTGGGCGCTTACGCCGACTTAGCCGAGACGTTTCGGCGCGCGGTGGCGTGGGGCCGGCACAGGCCATCGGCGCCAGCGGACCACGAGGCATGGGTGTACCAGAAGTTGGCCATGGCGTGGCGCCTGCGCGACGCTATTCCGCTGTCACCGTCGGCGCAGCACGAGCTGCGTGGCTTGCTCGAGATGTTCTGCGAGGGCGAGAACGTCGAGGCTTCCTGGCGCTTCTGCCAGCGCGTCCTCGGCGAGGTAGACTGGGAAACTGCGGACCAGCAGCGCCAGGATGCAGCCGTGCTGGCCGAGCTATCGCTGGTCGGGCATCCCCCTCGACTCGCATGTCCGGCGATCGTTCTGCACGGCCAGAACGATCCGACCTTACCGCCCGGCGAGGCCGAGCTTGTGGCCGACTCCGTCCGGAGGGGCTCGCCCGGCGTTCGGGTCGACGTCATGGTCACCGACCTCTTACAGCACGTTCACCCCAGCGCGGCGTGGCGGCCGCTGGAGGTGATGCGCCTCTTGCGATTGCTCTCGCCGCTGGTGCGGCGCTAGGAGCCTGTCGCGGTAACCGCTCCACGCGCGGTCCGGGTTGCCGCGACAGGCTCCTAGGCGAGGTTGTTCCGCACGCACGCGGGCAGCAGGCGTCCGTCGGTCTGCGGATAGTGGTTGCAGCACTTGACCACGCGGCCAAGGTCGAAGTTCGAACGGTCCATGAAGTGGTGGATGAAGACGCTCTTCACGTTGCGGGTGCCAAGCTCGAGGACTTCGCGGTGGCTCATGGGGCCGCCGGGACGGCCCAGGTCGAGGATCAGCTTGCGCATGGTCGCCAGCAGCCCCTCGCGCTGGGGCATCATGCCGTCCGAGGACCAGAGGCGATAGAGGGCGTCGCGCAGGTCTTGCAGATTCTCGCGATCGGTCCCCACCAGGGCCTGGTTCTTGATGAGGTTCAAGTAGGTCTCGGCGTCGAGGATCGACGGCAAGGTCACCAATCCACCGCTGCTGAGCTTGAGCAAGTAGGTGAGGGCGAAGCAGTAGGGATGCGAGCAGGGCAAGGGGGAGAAGTCGCTCTCCTGCAGAACGCCTCCCGACGATTGTGCGAGCAGCGACACGGCGTCGGGTACCGTCAGCCGGTCGAGATCGGACGCCGGTCGCGGACCCATGATCGCCAGCGGCTGCACCATCAGGCTGAGAATCTGTTCTTCCTCGAACAGGAGCTTCAACACCGCGGGCAGCTCGTGCTCGTTGGTGTCCTTGGCCAGCGTGAAGGTCAGCGACAGCCGGCCCCCCAGCGCCAGCACACGATCGATCGCTCGTCGTTTGCGCTCGCCCAGGTTGGGCTGCCCGCGCAGGCGCTGGCAAGCCTGACTGTCGAAGCCGTCGAACTGCAGGCTGATGACCGCACCACGATCGCGAAGTGCTCGCACCAGGTCCTCGTTCTCTTCGATCCAAAGGCCGTTGGTAGACACCGAAACGATGCCGATCTCCGGCCGGTGACAGCGGTCCACGATCTCGAGGAATTGCGGGTGCTGGGTCGGTTCGCCACCCGTGAGAGTCAGCATGTTGAGCTTGCCCTCGCAGGCCACCAGTGTGTCGAGAATGCTGTCCACTTCGCCCAAAGCCAGCGGCGGCCTCACCCGTTTCGACACGAGGCAGATGGGGCAATTCATGTCGCAGGTCGGGGTGATCTCCAGCAACGGCACGCACGTATGCTGCTGGTGCTCCGGACAAAGCCCGCAACTCGTGGGGCAGCCGCGGTATTCGCCCGTCGCGCGGCGGCGGGGCTCCGTACCCGGTTTCAGGTAGCCGGCCGCTCGCGTGGTCCAGGCCCGGTTCGAGCTGACCAATCCCTCGCTAAGGCCATGCTCGGGGCACCACTTGACCAGCACGACACGCTCGCTGCGCGCGATCAGCTTGGCTTCCACCTGTACCCCGCAAATGTTGCACAGACCTTGCGTGGCCGACAGGCAGGCATCGTCGGGCCCAAGGCCGAGACTCTCGCTGGCAACCAAGGGTTGGAAATCGGCGGCGCTCATCGGCCGGCTCCGAACAAAGGATCGGGCATGCGGTAGATCAGGTTGAAGTTGCAGGCGCCGACCAAGTGCTCGCGGTCCATCACCACCTGGTCAGGACACCGCATTGCCCGCCCCACCTCGTAGGTATCCTCGTCCATGTGCGCGTGCACGAAGATGGTCTTCACGAAGCGTTCGGCGGCCCGCTGGCGCTGGTAGACGTCGATGGGCGGCCCCGGTGGATAGAGCGCGGTCAGCATGTTCTTGAGGATGCGCAGAATGTCCGGCTCGGCCCCCTCGCTCCACAGGCGATCCAGCGCCACCTTCATTGCGGCGTTGGATTCGTCGCTGGGGTGAAGCAGGTAGCCGTCGCGAGCCATGCCCGCGATTTCGGTCTTGGAGAGCAACCTGGTCATGGGGTGCAGCGAGCCTGCTTCGTCGGAGAACAGGTACGAAACGCCGTAGCAGAGCGGGTGTGCAGTGGGCAGCGGCATGAAGTCGGACACCTTGATGCGTGCGGCGCTCGCTCCCTCGATCATGCGCTCGACCTCGTCGACCGGAATCGGGCGCCTGGGACCGAAGCTCGAACCGCCTTGGCCGGTGTAGGTCATGGTCTGGATGGTCAGGCTGCGCACGAACGACTCGGCGGCCAGCAGGTCGAGCCAGCTCGGCATCTCGTCTTCGTTCACGCCGGCCACCAGCACGTGCAGAATCGTGGTGGGAATGGCGTGCTTCTGCAAGGTGGCCAAAGCGCGCTGTTTGTCGTCGACGATGTCCGCGCCGTGCAGAACCGTGCTGCGCTCGCGGTGGAGGGTGTCTAGCGACAACACCACGTAGATACCCAGCTCGGCCAGTGCGGCGGCCAGCTCCGGTCGGCGTCCCAGCCCAAGGCCGTTGGTGTTCAGCGTGATGCGGCCGATGCCTGGCCGCTTGGCGAGCCGAAGAATGTCGAGCAGCTGCGGGTGCAAGGTTGGCTCGCCACCCGTGATGTTGATGAGATCCACGCCCCCGGTCGCTTCGAGGAGAAAATCCAAGCGCTTGGCGAATTCCTCGGGGGGCATGAAATAGGGGGCACTGCGGTTGTAGCCGAAGCAGATCGGACAGCGCAGATTGCAGGCGTTGGTGATGGGCAAGACCGGAAGGTGGCAGCGCTGACCGTGGAATAGACACGGTCCGCAGGCATCGGGGCAAGGCGCTTGCTTCTCGGCACGCACCTTGCGCGGCGGACACGGCGCCACGTCGTGGCTCATGGCTTCGAGGTACCAGGACAGATCGCCAGCAACCAGCGCGTCGTGCTTGCCGTGTTTGGGGCAAAGTCGCTCCAGGTACACGCGCTGACCACGCGCCACGTAGCGGACCTCGACCCTGTCGCCACATTCGCGGCAGAGGCCACGGGACTGTCCGAGGTAGTTGACCTGGTTGGCGTCACCCGACGGCCGGAGCGCGCAGGATTCCATCAAATGCCTCCGTCGATGCTGATGCTCTGGGCGTTGATGTACGAGGCGCGCTCGGACGCCAGGAAGACCACCAGATCCGCGACCTCTTCCGGTCGCCCGGGCCGGCCGAGCGAGCAGTGTTCGTTATAGGCGGCCAATTGACGGTCGGTGACGTTGAGCCCCACGCCGCCCTTGATGAGACCGGGGACCACCTCGTTCACCCGGATGCCGTAGCGACTGACTTCCTTGGCCAGCGAAAGCGTGAAGCCGGTCACCGCCGCCTTGGCCGTCGCATAGTGCACCGGCACCTCCAGCATGCGATGTCCAGCGAGCGAGCCCAAGTTCACGATGACGCCGCGCTTGCGCCGGATCATGCCGCGCACGAAGGCACGCGAAAACAGGAACAGCCCCTTGAGATTCACGGACAGCATCTCGTCCCAGTCCGATTCCTCGATGAGGGCAAACGGCAAGACCTGGGTAGAGCCGAGATTGTTGACCAGCACGTCGACCGGACCCAGCTCGCTCTCCACGCGCGCGGCGAAGCCTTCGATGGCCTTGCCGTCGCAGGCATCCACCGCCGCCACCAGGCAACGCCGGCCAAGTGCAGTGATTTCCGATTGCAGGGTTTCCGCGCGTTCCTTGCCTCGCTTGTAGGTGAGCGCCACGTGGGCGCCCTGTGCAGCAAGCCCACGTACGATGGCCGCGCCGATGGCGCCAGAGCCGCCGGTGACGACGATGGTGCGATCAGCGAGCATGGGATACCTCCTTCGCCACGTCTTTGCCCGCCACCTTGTTGCCGATACCGATGGCCAGTGCCTCCACCGTGAGGAGTGGTGCCAAGCGTGCGCGGGTGACGCCCTCGTCGAGCAGTGCCCCCGCCTGCGGGTAGCGTTGCCGCAGAAGCTCCAGCGCTTTGGGCGTCAACACCTCGTTCTGATGCACCTCGCTCTCGGGCAAACCGAGCTGAGCGCTGAGGCTCAGGTCCTGCTTGTCGAGCTTGATGGTGAATTCGTCCTCGAGCACGTACATCAGCTCGACGAGGTCCAACGAGTCGGCGCCAAGGTCCTCGAAGAGGCGACTTTGCAGCGGAACTTCGGCAGGATTCTTGGCCAGCACTTGGGCCACGCAACGGATGATCCGCTGCTCGACGGTCTCGGTGACGGGCGACGATGGCGTGTCGGACATGGTGACTCCTAGGTGGGCAAAGCGTCGGCGATTCCCAGAACCAGACAGGCGTTCTGGCCACCGAAGCCAAAGGAATTGGACAGCGCGACTCGGATCCGAGCCGGTCGCGGCCGATTGGGTACGCAGTCGAGGGCGCACTCGGGATCCTGGTTGTGCAGATTGATGGTGGCGGGCAACGTCTGCTCGGCCAGCGCGAACAAGACCGCCATCGCCTCGACAGCACCCGCGGCCCCGATGAGGTGTCCAATCTGGCTCTTGGTCGAGCTGACTGGCGGAGGCGCGTCGCCGAAGACTGCTCGAATCGCCCGCGCTTCGGCGGGATCGTTCTTCCGCGTCCCGGTACCGTGGGCGTTGATGTAGTCGACAGCAGCGGGCGCGACGCCTGCATCGGCCAGCGCTGCCCGCATCGCGGCCACGGCGCCGCGTTCGTGCTCGTCGGGATCCGACACGCGAAAGGCGTCGAGACTGGAACCGTAGCCCAGAACCTCGGCGAGCATCCGGGCACCGCGACGCTCGGCCGAGCTGGCGGTCTCGAGGAAGAACGCTGCCGCACCCTCGCCAAGCACGAAACCGTCGCGCCCGACATCGAACGGGCGCGAGGCCCCCGCACCGAGGTGGTTGCTGGTGGACAGCGCGCCCAGCAAGGAAAATCCGCCTACGCCGATGGGGTTCACCATGGAATCGAAACCACCCGACAAGACAGCGTCGAGCTCGCCGTCGCGAAGCAGACAGAACGCCTCGCCGAGGGCTTGGCTGCCTGCCGCGCAGGCCGACACGTTCACCGCGCGCGGCCCGCGCAAACCCGCTTCCCGCGCCACGCAGGTCACTGCCAGGTCGGACGGGATCTCCATGAAGGCCTCCGCCGGCTCTCGCATGGCCTGGGCCAGAAGACCCGCGCGGTCGAGCCGGCCGGAGCTCACGTGCGACAGGAGATCGGGCGTATGAAAGATCTCGAGGCCCGTGGCCACCGACATCCCGACCCGAAACGGATCGAAGGGGGCGTCGATGGGTCGTCCACCCAGGGCCTGCGCCAAAGCCTCGCGCGCAGCTTCGATGAAGAAGAGCGCCTTGGGATCGCGCCGCAGCGCCGGTGCTTGGGCAAAGGGCAAGGCGACCTTGCCAGGATCCAGGTCGGGCACCTCGCCGGCGATTCGCACCGGAAAAGAAGTCGCATCGAAGGATCGAATCGCGCGGACGCCCGAACGCGCCTCGCGCAGACCAGCGAAGAACTGTGGCTTTCCAGTACCCAGCGGCGACGTCACCCCGGCGCCCGTGATCACGACACGGTTCAAGCCGCCGTCTCCGCAGAGTCCACGGAAAGGACAGCCAGGGCTGCAGCCTCTCCGTCGCGAAACGAAACCATGCTGCGTGCTATGCGAGCGGGCGGCACACCGTCGGTGATGGCCGAGGGAACACGGCCGTCCCGCAAGGTCAGGCAGGCGAGCGCAGCGCCGAGCACGAAGCTGGCTGCTGGTGCGACACCGAGAAGACCGTCCGCGGACGCCAGCGCTGGCGCCGTTGACCAGCGTGCCGCTCGCCGTCGGTCCGCCTTCACGTCGGCCGCGTTGAGCATGCCGGTGCAGAAGATCAGCTGGGGTGCGGGTGCCGGTGCCCTCGTCTGCCAAAGGTGGTCGACACTGCCCGGTCCCAGCACGACCGCATCATCCAGGTAGGCCTGTGCCGGTCGAGACCGGCGCGCTGCCTCGGCCTCGGTCTCCAGTACGACAAATGCCGCCTGATCCGCCGGAGCCCAGGCTGCATGGTCCGGCGAAAATGGCTGTGCCTCTTCCAAGGTCGAAGCCAGACGTCCGGCGCGACGCAGATGCATGACAGGAGCGAGGCCCAGGCTGCAGGCGCTGCCGCCCACCAGCGCCCGGGCAAACCGTCCCCGTCGCAGTCCATGCAGAGCATGTGCGATGGCAAATGCGCCCTGATCCGCACCGGGGTAGAGAATGAAATTCTCTCCTTTGATGCCGAAGGTGATGGACACCAGGCCAAGGGGCATGTTGAGTAGCATCTTGAACGGCAGCAGGGGATGGCAGCGACGCAGCCCTTCGTAGCGCAGGGCCAGCAGATCGGCGGCGGCTGGCTCGCCGAAGGAGCTCAGGGCGTGCTCGACGTCGAAAGCAATGGGCCCGGTTGCCAGGAACAGGGCTGTATGTTCCCGATCGGCCGCAGCCCCATCCCCCAAAAGTCCCGCGTCGTCCAAGGCTCGTCCAGCGGCGAGCACGGCCATCTGCGTACACGGTCCCATGTACTTGACGGACTTGCGATCTGCCAGGAACGCCACGGGTGACGGGTCTCTCGTCACAGCTGCGGGAAAGCGAAGCACTTCTTGGCCGGTCTCCGGCGCGTGCAAATTCCAAGCATGCTCGTAGGTCAAGGCCGAGCGGCCCTGGTGGAGGGCCGTCCAGCTTTGCCGTGTGTCTCCGTGTCCAGTGTGCAGCCCGACGCCGGTGACCACGATGCGCACCGACGCGTTCAACCCTCGAACCTCGTCGTTCGGGTCAGGACGGATAGGTATTGGCGGCGCGAGGCTTCGAGGGCGGGATCGTCGATGCGGAGGATGACGTACAACATCTCCGCCTCGGCCAAGGTGCGTTCGTCGCGCATGGCGAGGGCCCGGATGCGCGCCGAATCCTGGTGGCGGGACACGACCTCCGCACGAACGATGAGACGATCCCCAGGACGCGCGAAATCGCGGAACTTCGCCTTGACATTGCTGAGCACGCAGCGGGGCGTGGGCTGTCCGTCTTCTTGCAGCGAGATCTCCATCAGGGCACCGCCCAACTGGGCCATGGTCTCGATCAACATCGAGCCGGGATAGACAGGCTGGCCAGGAAAGTGATGTTCGAAGCAATCGTCGGCGAGTGAGATACACTTGACCGCTTCCGCATGCGCGAAGCGCTTGAGCTGGGTGATGCAATCGACGAGGAAGAATCTCACGACGAACCTCCTGAGCGAGCGAGGAGCTGAGCCACAGTACGACGTGCGGGCGCCGCAGGACTTTCGTCAGGAAATCCGACTGGAATGATAGCCGACAGGCGCCACCCGGCGGGAACGGCAAGGAAGGATTCCAGTGCCGGCGCAGCCACCAGGGGGCCCGTCATCCAGCAAGCGCCGAGGCCCAGCGCATGGGCGGCCAAGAGCAGATTCATGACTGCGGCCGATGCCGACGACAGAGCGCCCACGTCCCGGTCGGCCGGCATGCCGAAACGCTCGGCCAGTGCGCTGCCGACCCGAAAGTACACGGCGAGCACCAACGGCGCCGTCTCAAAATGGACGAAATCCTCGGCATAGGCTGCGGCCAAGTTGCGCTCGGCCTGGGCAAGCCGGTCGAGATTCTTCTTCACCGCCTGCCGAACCATGTCGGCCATAAGCGTGCGCGCCTCCGCCTCCTCGATGGCCACAAACCGAAAAGCCTGACGGTTACTCGCGCTCGGTGCCCACCTCGCCGCCTCCAACAATCGTTCGAGTGTGCCGTCAGGCAGCCGCTCCTCGCGGAAACGCCGGATGCTCCGTCGCTCGCGCATGAGTGACAGCAGGGTGTGGTACGAGACTCTAGGGCTTTCGGACATAGGCTGCCGGAATTCCAGCAAACACTATGCCGCAACTTCCCGGGTGGGGTCGCCTGTTTTGTTGCGGTCACGCCTTGACGTTCCCGTCCAAGGCCGGTGAACCTTCACCGCCGTGTCGACGATTCATCACTCATCGGAGCGCCCAAACAGGTCGGCCCCCGAGGCGGCATTGCCAAGGGGGCCGAGTGCGAGCTCAGAGCGGAGCTTAGAGCTCATAGCCGAGCGTCAAGCCAGCCGACCAGCTCTGCATGTCGAGATGGTCGCCGTTGGCTGTCGGGACCAGGTCGTTGCTGAACATCGTGCGGTAGGTGAAGCGTGCGTCGGCGACGAAGTGGGCGTAGACGGCGGTGACGCCGCCACCGAAGGGCACCACGCCTGCGTTGGCACTGTCCTTGATGCCCGCTCCGCCGTTGCCGCTGGTAATGCTGTAATGGGTCCACCCGATCCCGCCGAACACGAAGGGCGTCAGTTGCAGAGAGCCGGCCTGCAGGGGGAGGTTCGCTCGCACGACTGCCTCGCCACCGTTGCCGACCAGCGCCGGGCTATCGGAGGCGCCGCTCATCGCAATCTCGCGCGCGCTGCCGACGTAGGCCAACTCGCCGCCGAGGAAGCTGCGGTTGCCGATGACGGCCCGGACATCCCAGAAGCCGCCCGTCTTGAAGGCGTCGCGCGCGCTTTGTTTGGTGTAGCCGGTCACCCCGCCGCCTGCCTGCAGGGCGAAGCCGTCCGGTAACGTCGGCACATTCGCCAGTGAGCCGGCGGGGCGAGTGACAACCATCGGTTCGTTACTGCCGTTGCCGGCGCTTTCCGTCTGTCCGAAGGCAAAGCCGCTACCAAGCGTGGCAGCGGCGAGCGTCATGGTGATAGTCATTTGCTTTTTCATGGATAGATCCTTTGCTGAGTTGCTTTCTAGCGTTGGCCGCTTGATGTGCGGCGATGGCATTCGCTATTGCGAATGGCGTGCCGAACTGGGTGGACCGCGAAAACCGCGCAGCTACTCGGATTTCGCCAGACGGCTAAGCCATTCCCACTGTCGCGACCACGACAGGTGTCGTCACTCCAGCGGCCCAGCGAAAACCTCGACCATCGCAAGCACACCACGCGTTGTTTCGGCGGCGGAACGGCTTCGCAGGCGGAACGGCATGGCAGGCGAGTCTGGATCTCGTCTATAAGTCGACCCCATGACCCTCCCATTTCTCATCGTGCTGTTCGCCTCCGCGATCAACGGTCGCCGCGACACGCGCAGGGGTCATTCGGACGTGCGAAAGGCGCTGCTCTTGGGCTTGCTCCTGCTCGCTGGCTGTGCAGGTCGAACGGCCGCGACCGGCGCAGCACTACAGCCTGCCATCGCTGAATCTACGGCGACAGGGGCGCAGATCTCAGCGGTCGTGCGCGACCCTGACAACCAGGCAGTCTTGAGGCGCTGCTACGAGCGCGCACTCAAATCCGCCGGCCGCGCAACCAATGGGCGTGTCGCCGTCACTGTCTTCGTGGGGCCTTCCGGGTCGGTCCAGCGGGTGGCTCTCGCCATTCCGCCTCGACTGGAAATGATCGGCCCCTGTATTCGAAGCGCCATCTCTCGCTGGACGTTCCCGACCAACTCGGTGGAATACGGGGCTCAATTTCCCCTGGTGCTGCAGAGCCGCTGAGAAAGGTGGCGACGCCGGCACCCGTCGCGGTTGGCGTGCAAGCGAGCCAGGCTGGCCCCCATGATTGCGCGAGCTGGGTTATGATCGCGCAGGAGGTGTACGATGCGGACCCACGCTGCGCGTTCCCGGTGCCACGCTTTCGTCGTTATTTCGGGCGGCTTGATCCTGGCAGCCGCGTGCAGCACCTCGACCCAATCACCAGGCGCTAGCCGCGACGCAGGCGCCGCGAACGGTGGCGACACGAAGAGCACGAACAACGGAGGCTCGACCGGAAGCGGTGGCACAACCGGCAGCGGCGGGGCCAACTCGGGCCAGGGCGGGGCCACAAGCCCGGGGAGCGGCGGCGCGGGCGCGGGCGCGGGCGGAAGCTCGACCACAGGCGACGCTGGCACTCACGACGCCGCCCGCGATCTCAAAGCCACCGACAGCCGTGATGCGCCGGCGAGCCCAGGCGCACCAGAGACGGGTTCGCCCGCGGACTCCGCCGACCTGACCGCGGTTACCTACGTGAACGATCCGGACACCATCTTCGCTAACCCCGAGCGCGGCTTCTATCAAGTCAACGAGGTCCAGTCGTCGAGCTACCAGGCCTTGAGCCAAAGCTGGTTGCAAAGCCTACGCACGCAGAATGGGATCAGTTTGATTTTTCACATGGTCTACCTCGACAGCTTCGTCAACGCCGATTTGAGCCAAGGCTTTCTCACCGCGCTGGCCGCAGATTTCGCCACCGTCCGCAAGGCGGGCGTCAAGGCCGTCGTCCGTTTCGCATACACCCCCAATGCAACCAAGCCCTATGGCGACGCCAGCAAGACGCGCGTCCTCGGCCACATTGCACAGCTCAAGCCGGTGCTCTTCGCCAACAGCGATGTAATCGCCGCCCTGCAAGCCGGCTTCATTGGCGCCTGGGGCGAGTGGTACTACACCGACTACTTCGGAGACAATGGCACCATCAGCGCCAGTCAGTGGACCGATCGACAGGACGTGGTCAATGCCTTGCTAGACGCGCTGGACCTGGGCCGCCCGGTCCAGCTGCGCACCCCCGCGTTCAAGCAGCACTTCTACGGTGCGCCCGCCCTCAGCGCAGCCGAGGCGTTCACCGGCACCGCCAAGGCACGCGTCGGCCACCACAACGACTGTTTCCTGGCCAGCAGCGACGACATGGGGACCTACGCCAACGTGACCGCCGACAAGGCCTACCTCGCGCAGGAGAACCTCTACCTGCCTCAAGGTGGTGAGACCTGCGCGACCTCGACGTATTCCACCTGGAGCAATGCCCAGGCCGAGATGAGCACCCTGCACTGGTCGTTCCTCAACCAAGCCTACCACCCCGATGTGCTGGCGAGCTGGGGCACCAACCTCGACATCGCCCGCCGCAAGCTGGGCTATCGGCTGAGACTGGTCGCGGGTGCCTACTCCACGCAAGCGCAGGCCGGCTCCGACTTCGACGTGCGCGTCGAGATCCGCAACGACGGCTTCGCCCCGCCCTTCGCGCCACGCGACCTGAAAATCATCCTACGCGGAAGCAGCACCACCTTCATCGCCAACCTACCCGACGATCCCCGACGGTTCACGCCCGGCACATCGACCACCGTCGCGCGCAAGCTCTGCTTGCCTGCCGCCGCTCCCGCGGGTACGTACGCGCTCTTGCTCGCCCTAACCGATCCCGTGCCAGCCCTCAACAGCCGCCCGGAATATTCGATCCGCCTAGCCAACCAAAGCACATGGGAGTCCTCGACCGGCTACAACGACCTGAAACACACCCTGGCAGTGACCGCCCCTGGCTCGGCCCCCGCGTGCAGCCCCGAAGCAATTTCCGCCGTCGCCCTGCCCTAACGAGCTTGCCGAGGCAAGAGCCCAGGACGGCGCGCGGCCGCCCCTCCCTACTCGATCGCCACGCCCTCTTTCTTGCACGCGGCCCTAACCGCGGCCAGCGTCGGCCTGTCAAGATGAGAAGCGGCTTCGCGAGCGCCGGCGGCCTTGCCAAGCGCGCACGAGGAAGTCGCGATGATCTGATACGCCTGCATGACCTGGGCGGGCTTGGGCTCGGCCTTGAGCACGGCCCGAGCCTTACGAATGGCGGACTTGTGCTGACGCTTGCGCGACGCCTGCTGCGCCTCACGCATGCGATCCTCGACGCTCAACGATGTCCCCGCCGACCCTGCGGCCGCCTCAGGCTCGCTTGGCTCGAACGGATCGGCTGCAGACTCGGGCTCAGCCTCGGGCTTCGCTGCGACTTCAGCAGTGGCAGCCGGCTCGGCCGTGGGAGGACGTGCCTCGTCGGATGCCCGGGAGATCACCGCTACTGCTCCACGCTCTTTCCTGTGGTGGCCGCGATGACTTGCCGATGAGGCGGCCTTGGCCACGCGAATTGTATTCTCCTCACCTTGCAGCGCGGCCGCACGAACCGGTAGAGCAGGAGGTGGCTCGGGTGCGACGACAGCTGGCGCGGTTGCGGGAACAGCAGAAGCCGGCGCAGCTGCCAAGACCGCAGGGGCACTTGGAGCCGGCGCAACGGGAGCCGCCGCCGGAGCAGGTGCGGCTGGGCGTTCCGGCACCGCAGGCGTCGGTGCGGGTGTTGCGATTGTGGCCGCCGGCTGTACCGTCCGGCTTGCGCCATCTTGCTCTGGCCAAAACGCGATGGCGAGGCCAACCAACAAGACGGCTCCGATGGCGAAGAGCAACGGGCCTAGCGAGCGCTCGGGTTTATCGAGGGCAGGTCTGGCCTCCACCGCGGGAGTCGCCGCCACCGTCGATTCCGCGTGCGCCGGCGCTCCCGACACTATGATCACCCTCTGAACGTCCTTCGGCGGGGTCCGCTTTTCGCCGATCTCCACGCGTTGTTCGTGGACTTGCGCCTCGCGCTTGGCCTCGGTCTCCTTCGCGACCGATTGGACAACCGGCCGTGGTACGCGAGAAGCGATGGTACGAGCATCGGGGAGGAGGGTTCCCCAAGCGATGGTCTGCGGCCCGACTGGAGCGGCTTTCGCAACCGGCTCCGCCAGGGGCGTTTGCTCGACCGGCTTCGCATCTTGGCGCGCCTCCAACGAGCCCTGCGATAGATCGATGCCAGAGAACTGAATGCCTGGCAGGCGATGCGCGTCCCGTAGATAGGCGCAATCGCCCTGGCACTCATCGAGCGCCGCGCAAAGCTCGGCCGTGCTGGCGAACCGCAACGATGGGTTCCTATTCAGGCATTTCAGGATCAGAGTATCGATGCGCAGACCTGTTCTGGCTTCGGGGGCACGACGGCTGGGCGCGATGACCGAACCCCGCGCGAGTGCGTTGATGATCGCAGGCACGGTCTCGCCGCTGACTGGAATAGTCCCGGTGACCATCTGGTAGAAGACAGCGCCCAAGGCGTAGATGTCGCAACGCTGGTCGGTTGGACGCCCTTGAGTTTGCTCGGGCGACAAATAGTAGGGCTGGCGGCAAACCACCTCGGCAGGGGTCCGCGCGCCTGGATCGAAGTCGATGAAGCTGGAAGCCCCAAAATCCAGCAGCTTGACAAGATCGAAGGTCTTCTCGGGCACGATAGTAAAGCGCATGCCCGTCTCCTTACTTCGACGGACGATGCGGCGACGACCCTCGCGAGAGCACAGAAAAATATTGGCCGGCTTGAGATCGCGATGGAAGATCCCGAGCTCATGCGCGGCGCCCAAGCCATGCGCGACCTGCTTGACGATGTTGATGGCTTCGAAAAGCGGCAACCGGTGAACCCGCTGCAGGCGATCTTCGAGGCTTTCTCCTTCGAGGTAGCCCGTTGCCACAAAGACGGTTCCGTCCGGGGCCGTGCCGAAGTCCGTCACGTCGGTAATGTTGGGGTGATGGATGCGGCTGGCGACTTTGGCCTCGACGAAGAGCTTCTCGACCAAGTCCTTCTGCCGGCCGCAGTATTCGTGCAGCACCTTGATGGCCACCGGCTTGTCGCTCACCAGGTGCCGTCCCCGGTAGACGACGCCAATCCCGCCTTCACCGATGACACCTTTGATCTCGTAGTCCTTTAGTCGTATTGCCGCGCGAGCCGAGCTGTCGGATGAAACATCGACAGACGAGTGCGCGGTCCCCTCTGTGCCATGCGGCACCCGAATCCCTGTTAAGTCAGTCATACCCATTGGCGTACTTCAACCCGGTCTCGATGGCTACAAGTTATTGCTTGGAGCCACTCCGCTACGACGGCGTGGCCGCGCAAACTCGCGTCCCAGATGGTCGACTGGCCATGCGACAAGGGCGTGTTCTCGCTGCGCTTACTCGTTAGCGCTGCGCGGCGCCGTGTGAAGGGAGCGCGGGAAACTGGTACCGGGGCTTGCGCGAAAGTGGTGGCGGGTAATGCGGAAAAGTATTCTTCAGCATCTGGGCGGGCAAAGCGAGAGATGCTCGACCACGTTCTCGTGCGGGGTGCTCGACACTTCGATGCGCTGGTTCGGCAATACAAGGTCGTTAGCGTGTTCATCAACACGCGCATGTGGGACAAAGCCCCACGGGATCCGCACCGACCCTGTGTCGGCGGTCGCACGATCTGAGCGATGGAACCGCCGACCGATTGCCAGGCCGGCGGTATTGCAGTAAGCAGTACGCATGGGGCATCGACGCATGCGGTTTGATCGAATGACATGGATCGCGGCGTGGCTGCTCGCGCTGTGCTCGTCAGCCTGCGAACCGGCTGACAGCGGCACGGTCAGCGGTATGGGAGGAGCTCGCGGCGGTGCGACCAGTGTCGGAGGGGATGGGGGCAGCAGCTCCGGCGGAGGGGCTGGAGGTACCGCAAGCGGCGGCGCTGGTGGGGGAGTAACCATTTGGCTGGGACAGGGAGGAACGGTCGGAGGAACCGGCGGCGGCGGGCAATCACCCGACAATTGCGCCGATTCGGCGAAGGTGGTTTATCTGGTCACCTCGCAGAACTATCTGTACTCGTTCGACCCCGGGCTGAGCGGTCTTTCGGCGTACAGGCGTATCGGTGCCCTATCCTGCGAAACCGCAAGCACGCCTCAATCGATGTCCGTGGACCGCACGGGCAAGGCGTACGTCTTTTACAGCTCGGGGCATCTGTACTACGTGAACACGACCACCGCGGAGTGCACCCCGACGGGTTATCAACATCCCGTCTCGCCAACCAAGACGTTTTACCAGCTCGGCATGGGGTTCACCGCCGAGACCCCCGATTCGGACAAACAGGTCTTGTACATCCACAGTCCAGACTTCGGATTGGCCACCATCGATTTACAGACGCTGGCGGTGAACAAGCTCAACGTCTTGCCCTCGATAACGGCAGAGCTGACCGGCGGCCCCGACGCCGTCCTCTTCGATTTCCAATCGAGCACCGCCGAATTGTCGCAGATCGATCGCAGCACCTATCAGACGCGATCGCTTCATAAATTCAATCTAAGCGGCGTGACCGCCTTCGCGTTCTCGCGCTATGCGGGTGTGTTCTACGTCTTCACGGCTTCGTCGTTCGGTGGGATGACAACGACGACAAAGTACGATCCGCAGACCAACACGGAATCCGTGCGTGACGCCGACATCGGCGTGACGGTCGTTGGGGCGGGCCAGTCGACCTGCGTGCCCCCGCCGTTCATTCCGTGAAGGTGAGCCAGCACCGGAGCGCGGAAAGGAGCGCGCGTGGAAAGCGGTGCTTGAAGAGCCACGCTGCAACAAGAATCCTTGCTGGATACTAAGCCCGTCCGGTGCCCACGACCACCTCAGGCCACGCGCCGCCGCACGGCCGCAGCCCAACGTTGGGCTGGCTACGAACGTCTGGCGCCGTATCGTCGTACCCGATATTCAGTGTGCGTCCTCCGGGCAGAAGGGTTTGTGCCGTACGTAGAACCTTGGCTTGGTGCGGATCCCAAAAGCCATCGTCTGGGCCAAGCAGGCCCTGCTCTCCCGGACTGAAGCGATCCCGTTCGATAGGGGTCTTCGCCAAGAAAGTCGGCCACTCCGAGACGGGCATTTCCACCTTGGCCGCAATCAGATCGTCGATACCCCATTCGCGATGTACACCGATCAGCCTGGCAGCCGTAGGAAAACCCTGGGCCACCACGGAAAGCGACCATCACCACTTGTCGCAGGGGAGCGAAAGAAGAGGCGGCTTTGCAGATGCCGAGCCGCACCCGTGTTCCAGCGCCGCTACGTTCCGGTTCAGGGCGGACCCGTGCAAGACCTGATCGCGTTGGCGGAGCCGAGCTTTGCTCGCCGTAGCCAGAGCGCGGGAGGGTTTGGGAACCCTCCCAGGGTTCCCATTCTAGTAGACCTCCACTTCAGCCAAGTGGAAGTAGTTGGGCGGGGTGTTCTTCAAGCGAACGTAGCGGGCTTCGGCGTGGAGG